>Ga0098070_100296_pt1 | contig 14046 bp, 11 predicted proteins | sample 28_taG_FD_75063 | JGI IMG/M metagenome (GOLD analysis project Ga0098070, IMG submission 75063) | Marine viral communities from Cariaco Basin, Caribbean Sea - 28_WHOI_OMZ | ecosystem: Environmental > Aquatic > Marine > Oceanic | place: Caribbean Sea: Cariaco Basin | collected 2014-11-12
CTCAACTATTAAAATCAGTCTTTATTGTGCGTTGCTCGAGGATGGGCTTTGTCATAGACTTGAGTCAACTTAGCAAAGTCAACGTGGGTATATATCTGAGTGGTGCTGATGTCACTGTGACCTAGCATTTCTTGAACCGCACGCAAATCACCACTACCTGATAACATATGTGAAGCAAAACAGTGACGCAGTAAGTGGGGATACATATTTTGTGCAATGCCAGCACGGTTGGCGGCCACTTTCAGCCGCTGTTGGACGGCCCGTGTGGTCAATCGCGTACCCAATTTTTCACTGATAAATAAAGCAGTGTCTCCTTGCTCCTCCCACAGATAACGGTGGGGCAAATAGGTATTAATCGCTTTCAGTGCTTGCCTGCCTACAGGTACCAGACGTGTTTTATTGCCTTTACCAGTTACTCTGACTTCACCGCGTTCGCCCTGCGCATCTATCCGCAAGTCGGAGACGTTAAGACCAACGAGTTCGCCAACTCGGAGTCCGCTACTATAAAGCAACTCAAACATTGCCTTATCCCGTATCCACAGTCTAGCTTGCTCAGGAGTATCAGGCATCGGCTGCTCTAATAACTGAGTCAGCAAATCACCATCTGCGATACTGGGCAAAGGTCGGGGGGCTCGTTTTAACTGATAGCCTGTGGTGGGATTAATACGGGCCTGACCCTGATCTATCAGCCAACTGTAAAAATGACGAATCGCAGACAGTTCCTGCTGCACACTAGAGATGGCTAAGGCGTCAACATCCAAGCGCTGCGCAATGTATTTTGCCAACTGACGTTTGTCACAACGGGTCCAGCTTAATTTACCCGCCTCCAAGAAGCTGGCCAGCTGAAACAGTCCGGCATAATAGGCTTCAATGGTATGGGAAGACATTTGACGCACGGACAACTCTGCCAACCACTGTTCGACAGGTAGCAATAAAGCTTGTAACTCACTTGATAGCTCTAGGGGTTGTTTGTTGTCTGCCTCATCTGTCTTTGCGGACTTCTGAGGTAGTTTTGGTGGCGATGTTGGCGTAGCACACATAGTTTGTCTAATTGCCTTACTCGTTTAAGCAGACGGCTTTAGACCTGCTTGTGCCATAATACCATCTGGACTAAATACGCCTTCATAAACAAAGGCAGTAGGGCCCGTCATCATCACCGAATAGCCTGGAGACCAACGAATCAATAAGCTGCCGCCATAAAGCTGCGCTCTAATCTCTTCACCTTCATCCAGCCAGCCTTCTCTGATACCCGTCGCTACTGCAGCGCAAGCACCTGTACCACAAGCCTGAGTCTCCCCCACGCCACGCTCATAAACACGTAAACGAATATGACGCTGGTTCATGACCTGTACAAAGCCGACATTTACCTTTTCTGGGAAAGCCGGATGTGACTCAATGGCACTGCCTAGTTTTTCAACATCAGCGGTTAGAATATCGTCTACTTTAATCACTGCATGGGGATTACCCATATTGGCCACATATAGCTGCACGGGCGTCCCTTCAACGTCTAGATGGTAGGCGTTTTGGATCTTGGTAATGGCCTTAGGGGTAAATGGGATTTCAGCAGGCTCGAAGCGTGGCTTGCCCATGTCCACTTCTACCCAACCGTAGTTGTCAGTGGTTAAAGTTAAAATACCTGACTTAGTTTCGACCCGTATGCGCTGTTTAAAAGACAACTTTCGTGCCTGTACAAATCGAGCAAAACACCGTGCACCATTACCACACTGCTCTACTTCACTACCATCTGCGTTAAAAATACGGTAGCGGAAATCAACGTCTGGACGCATCGGTGGCTCAACCACTAACAGCTGATCAAAGCCTATTCCCATATGACGGTCTGCCAGTAACGCAATCAACTCTTCCGTTAACTCTAAACGCTGCGTGACTAAGTCAATGACCATGAAATCATTGCCTAATCCATGCATTTTTGTAAATTCTATAAGCATTCTTCTATTCCTTAGAGTCTATTTATGCCCTATCTTACCATGCAGAATATAACAATGATAATAGCGAAGCGTTGCTAAATAAAATAACTGTGTCCTGTCTTTTGTTCCCCGTTATCAAATGGTTATATCCGCTTAATTTGATTAAAGTCATATCCTTTGTGATTAAAAAAATCATCGCATCACAATTTTAATCATGATTTTAAGCCATAAAAAAACCTGCGTGTGATACGCAGGTTTTCGTTAATAATTCGCTGAACTTAATTTGGATGAGCTTAGTCGAATTTAAAGAATGACTCAGTATCAAATAACTGCTCAATAGTCTCACGCTTACGCACCACTTGATGCTTGTCAGCTGATACCATAACTTCAGCTGGACGAGGACGTGAGTTATAGTTACTACTCATCACAAAGCCATAAGCACCCGCACCGGTAATAGCCAAGACTTCACCTACTGCTAATGACAGTAAGCGTTTTTTGGCCAAGAAGTCGCCTGTTTCACAAACTGCGCCCACGATATCCCAGCTTTGCTCCTGTGTTTGTGATTGCGGTTGGCTATTAACTGGAATAACTGCCATTTCAGCCTGATAGAGGGCTGGACGAATCAAATCATTCATGGCCGCATCAACAATGGCGAAGTTTTTGTGTTCAGTCGGCTTCAGTACTTCAACCTGAGTAAGCAATACCCCTGCATTGGCTACGATACTACGACCTGGCTCGAAGAACACCTTTAAGCCCAATTGCTTTAGCTTTGGTAATAAAGCATTGGCAAACTCACTGACTTCTGCCACTTGCTCATCGATATAAATAACACCTAAGCCGCCGCCTAAATCAATATGCTCAAGCTCAATACCCGCTTGTTTTAAAGCGTCAATTAGCTCACATACCTTGTCTAAGGCGGCCACGAAAGGATCAATTTCAGTAAGCTGTGAACCAATATGGCAATCAATACCCACTATTTGCAAGTTAGCTAAGCTGTTTGCATGCTTATAGGCTTCAACGGCCACATCATGGCTGATACCGAACTTATTGTCTTTAAGACCGGTCGAAATATAAGGGTGGGTCTTGGCATCGACATCAGGATTAACCCGAATAGAGATAGGCGCTTTAACTTGCATCTCTGCTGCCACTTCATTTAATCGATCCAGCTCACTTAATGACTCAACATTAAAACAGCCAATGCCTGCTTGTAGTGCCGCTTTCATCTCAGAGACAGTCTTACCTACCCCCGAAAATACAATTTTCTTAGGGTCTGCGCCCACTGCCAGTACTCGAGCCAGCTCACCTGAAGACACCAAATCAAACCCTGCCCCTGCTTCTGCCAATACCTTTAATACCGCTAAATTAGAATTGGCTTTTACCGCGTAGCACACCTGATGATCAATCTCAGCGAAGCTATCACTATAAGCTTGATAAGCTTCTAAAATTGCCTTCTTAGAATACACATATAAAGGGGTGCCGTATTGCTCAACCAACTGCTGCGCAGAGACGGCTTCTATCGATAAAACCCCTTGTTGGTAGCTTAACGTGGGTAGTTTTTTGACAAAGCTTTCTGCATTGATACGTAGTCCATCCGGGGTATGTTGTACTGTGGCCTGAGATAAGTCTGGGTTACTCATAGTATGAAAGTGTCCAATTAAAGGTAAGTCTTAAAGTTGAGTCTTATTAAATCATTAAATCTAAACAATTAAAATAAATGAATGAATCTAATGGTTTATCGATTATTCAAAAGCATGATAATTTGCGACAGCGCTGTTTGGGGCTTTGCCAATTGTCGAGTCCTAATAATCTTGAGGATCTTGAAGCGCTGCTTCTTCAACCTTTTGCTGCTCAATGGCACGCTCAGCTTGCGCCTCTTCTGCGCTCTTACTGCTATCTTTGTTGCCCTTATACAGTAGGAAATTGGTATTACTTGGTGCCTCTGCGGTTGGATACAGATCTCCTCTTTGACCACAGCCACTCAAAAAAGCAGTGGCCAAAATAAATGTAGTCGCTGCCACCACCAAACGATTGATATTTGGCTTTGTTGTATTGGTATCCGTTAGAGCAACTAAACCAGCATGATTTGAATTTTGAGAATAAGTGTTTGGCATGGACGACTTCCTATGCATATTAATTGTGGAGGTACCGGCAAAAAAACAACTGTTTGCTATGGTAACAAAATTCTCAAAATTTACCTAAAAGCTTTTAGCCATAAAATTTAAACCACTGTAAGAAACTTTTAATTTTTAAGGACTTAACTTATTTTTAAGCACTAAATCGGTGTATTTAAAATTAATCTGGGCTATACTTAAAGCAGGTGCATACCAGCAATCAATCATAGCGGATATTAGGGCAACCTTAAGTTCAATGGTATTTTATTTTTGTAGAATACATTACTAATTTGCTCAAATACAGATCATTGATTTCGAAGTTCAGGCCACACCCTAATAGGATGTTATGTGTTGGTAAAAGATGGGGCACGATGCGCCTATTAATTTTATGACAGTATTTGCTGTCATATTTTTTTCTTTTAAATTCTTAATGTAAGGACACAATATGACCAATAACCTTATCACCAAACCAACGTTAGTTGTTAACTGTGGTTCCTCCTCTATCAAGTACGCATTAATCAGCGAAGACAATCAATACCGTATTACAGGTTTGGCTGAAAACTTAGGGTTAGATAATGCTCGTATTGTGCACAAATGCCTAGAAGGCAAAAAAACAGAAGTTAATATCCCAGGTGCCAACCACAAAGCGGCCTTGGTTAAGATTATGGACCTTTTAGGCGATCAATCTCCGATTGCGGTTGGTCATCGCGTGGTTCATGGTGGTCGTGAATTCAGTTCGGCTGTCCAAGTGACTCCTCATGTGGTAGATGAAGTCAGACGCTTAAAAGAGCTTGCTCCTTTGCATAACCCTGCCAACGCCACTGGTATTGAAGCCGTTGAAGCCATTCACCCAGACCTACCACAAGTGGTGGTATTTGATACCGCTTTTCACCAAACTATGCCGCCAAAAGCTTTCCGTTATGCGATCCCAAAAGAGATGTATGAAAAGCATTTCATTCGCCGCTATGGCTTCCATGGTACTTCGCATGCTTACCTATCAAAACGTGCCAGCGTATTGACTGAGCAAGAAGGTCCTCATGGCTGGCTCATTGCACACTTAGGTAATGGTAGTTCTGCCACTGCTGTCTATGATGGTAAAAGCTTAGATACCAGCATGGGCCTAACCCCACTTGAAGGGTTAATGATGGGTACCCGCTGTGGTGATGTCGACCCAAGCTTACACATCCACTTAAAGCGTACCATGGGGCTTAACTTAGAGCAGATTGATACTATCTTAAATAAAGAAAGCGGCTTATTAGGGATATCTGGCGTATCAAATGACATGCGTACTGTTGAGTCCATTGCCAATGATGAGTCACATCCCGATCAGCAAAGCGCCAAACTTGCTGTTGAAATGTTCTGCTATCGTACCGGCAAATATCTAGCCGCTCTTTCTTGTGCCCTACCCACCCTAACCGGTATCGTGTTCTCAGGCGGTATAGGGGAAAACTCAGCGACTATTAGAAGCCGAATCTTAGAGGTTATGCGCCACTTTAGCCTAGACCTTGATGAAGCGAAAAACAGCACCTTATATGGCGGTGAAGAAGGCAGCTTCCATACTCCAGAAAGTAAGTACGAACTTTGGGTCATTCCAACCGACGAAGAATTACAGATTGCTGAAGAAACCAGAGCCGTACTGGGCCTATAACCATAATTTAATAATCTAAAATCCTATAATGAATAACTAAGGACTTGTTTATGCAAACTATTTTGCTGGTTCCTACCGGCCGTGGTATTGGTTTAACTTCTGCAGGTCTAGGTCTGATTAAGGCACTAGACTATTTGGGCATGAAAGCTGGCTTTATGAAGCCGTTTTTACAAGATGATTCACATGATTCACAGCATACTTTAGACAGCTCAAGCGACTTAACCCGTCTGGCTTTTGGTCTAAACCCACCAGAGTCTATCCCTCGCGAACGTGTTGAGCACATGATGAATGCGGGAAATGTCGATGACTTAATGGAAGAAGTAGTCACTAACTTTCACAAACTAGATGGTGATTATGATGTTGTTGTCTGTGAAGGTTTGGTGCCTACCGAAGAGGTCAGCTATGCCTCACAAGTTAACTTTGCCTTGGCGACTGCACTCGATGCCAAAGTCATCTTTGTTAGTATGGCAGATCTTGAAAATCCAAAGCAATTGGCTGACAAGTTAGATGTACATGCCCGTATATTTGGTGGCCTAGATGGAGAGCGCACCCTAGGCAGTATCCTAATGCGCGCCAAAAACGTTCCTAATACCTTTGACACTCAGCCCGTCGCCCCTGGTGAGGCAATTTTACAGCTCGATGAAGACTTCATTGCCGCGATGCAGTCACACTCGCCTAACTTTGCGACTGAAAAATTCCATTTAATCGGCGTGGTCCCCTTTAGCAACAGCCTATCAGTGCCTCGTACTTGGGACATCGCCCAGCAGTTAGGTGCCACTTGGCTTAGTGAAGGTGAAGCGAAGCAGCGTCGTGTACTAAAAACCAGCTTAACTGCACGCACTATCTCACGCGTCGGTGAAATTTTTACTCGTGGTACATTAGTAGTCACCCCAGGCGATCGTGATGACCTTTTATTGGCCACTGCCATGGCCACCATGAATGACATTCCAATGGCCGGTATTGTGTTGACGGGCGGTATTATTCCAAATGATGCTGTCATTAATCTGTGCCAGCCTGCATTGAAGACTGGCTTACCTGTCATGAGCGTGACTACCGACAGTCTAGAGACCGTAACCAACTTATCAACCATCAGTAATGAAATTCCAAAAGACGATTCAGAACGTGCAGAAATGGTAACGCGTTTTGTGGCAGCTCACTTAGACTTAGATTGGTTAAAATCTTATTTCGAACGTGACTATACACCGCGCTTATCGCCTTCTGCTTTCCGTCATCAGGTCGTGAAAAAAGCACAACAAGTTAAAAAACGCGTGGTATTACCAGAAGGTGAAGAGCCACGTACCATTGAAGCAGCGGCTATTTGTCAGAGCCGTGGTATTGCTCAGTGTGTGTTAATTGGTAATGCAGAAGAGATTGCTCAAGTGGCCAAAAACCGTGGTGTCGATTTGCCTGAAGACATCGAAATTATTGACCCTGCTAACATTGACCTCAATAAGTATGTTAAAGCTTTCGTTGAGCGTCGTAAAGGTAAAGCCTCTGAAGAGCAAGCGACAGAAGAGTTGCAAGACAACGTAGTGCTAGGCACTACTATGCTGCATTTGGATGAAGTTGATGGCCTAGTTTCAGGTGCCATTCATACCACAGCCAATACAGTACGCCCTGCCTTCCAGTTGATTAAAACCGCCCCACAATACTCACTGGTCTCTTCAATCTTCTTCATGCTACTACCCGAACAAGTAGTGGTTTACGGTGACTGTGCGATTAACCCTGATCCTAATGCTGAACAATTAGCGGAAATTGCTATTCAATCAGCTGCTTCTGCCAAAGCATTTGGTATTGACCCCAAAGTGGCCATGATCAGTTACTCAACGGGTGCATCGGGTACCGGCGATGATGTTGAAAAAGTAAAACAAGCCACGCAGATTGTCCGTGAACGTGCGCCAAACTTAATGGTAGATGGCCCATTGCAATATGATGCGGCCTCTGTCCTTAGCGTTGGTAAGCAAAAAGCTCCTGATTCGCCTGTAGCTGGTCAAGCCAACGTATTTATTTTCCCAGATTTAAATACCGGTAACACCACTTATAAGGCGGTACAACGTAGCGCAAATGTGGTCAGCGTTGGTCCTATGCTTCAGGGTTTGAATAAACCAGTTAACGACTTGTCACGTGGTGCCTTGGTGGATGACATTGTTTACACCATCGCTCTAACGGCCATTCAAGCCGCTAGCCCTGACGTATAACTCTAAGAGTTTATATCTCGTAAAAAATAGCCGGCAAATTGTCGGCTATTTTTATGAGTCATATCTTTTTATTCGATTTCTATATTGGTATGGGTATTAGACTAACTAACCGTTGATCACAGGCTGTTGGTTTTCAGACAGCAAGTCTCTATACTTACTTAGCCATTAACACTCTAGTTAATTAGTTCATTAGTTAGTTTATTCGTCAGTTAACCAATAACTATTTTTAAAGCACTTGCTTCAACCTGTTCCCCTAAAGCCAATGTGATGGATTTTGAATGACTGTAGCCCCTAACCCTTCTGTAGCCATACCCTGCCCTAATGTCACCCAAATGTCTGCGCCCTCTGCTATCCATATTTATCTTGGGGGCTCTTTTGATCCCGTACACAAAAGTCACTTGGCATTGATCACTCACGTTTATCAAACGCTAGCAGTGGGTAATCTCTCAGGAGCAGACATTAAAGCTTACTTTATGCCCACCTCACGCTCACCGCTTAAAACGAATAGCAGCAGTGCTGAGCATCGGTTACAAATGTTGGCGAAGGCTATTGAAGACTTAAAATCTGATTCTCTCTCTGAGTTATTGTTTACCTCGACTCATTGTGCTGCCCAATTTTATTCAAATTTGGCCATTAGTGAGCATGAGATATGGCAAACCCCGCCCACTTACACCATAAATACCTTGGCTGAACTGCGTAAACAATTTCCTGAGGTTAGTTTAATTTTTATTATCGGTGCCGATAATGTCGCCAGTTTACCCCAATGGCAAGACGGTGATAAACTAACCCAGTTTGCTCATTTATGGGTCGTACCTCGAGATGCTTTACAGTCCGAGACTGACATCAAAGCCTTATTGCCTAGATCTTTGAACTCGCAAGTGACTGCCAATGTGGAGGACTTGAAGAACCATACTTGTGGCCACATATACATAGATCCACATAGCGTTGCACCCTTATCGAGCAGTGCCATACGGGCAGCAATTACAGAGGGTAAGTCAGATATTGCAAAATCTGCTTTGCCACACTCCGTATATTCGTATATCATGAAAAACAATTTATATCATTCTTATTGAGTTTACGGTTTCCATACCGCCTACGTAAAACCCAACGCCCTCTTAATGAACTAAATTTTCACCCAAACTTTCAAACATATCTTTTGGCCCGCAAGCCATAAAGTATATACAGACAACCCTATAGGATAGCTATGACAATAGACGCAAATCAAAGAACACCCATGAGCGATGAAAGACTACAATTTTGCCTTGAGATGGCTCAAGAAGCTCTAGACGATTTAAAAGCAAGAAACATCTCTGTGCTACACGTGTCAGAATTGACAGACGTCATGGATTATATGGTTATTGCAGAAGGTACTTCAAAGCGTCATGTAAGTGCTTTGGCCGATCAAGTAGGCGCCATTGCCAAAAAATCTGGCTTCATGCCATTAGGCCGTGAAGGCGAGAAAGACAGCGATTGGACCTTAGTAGATTTAGGCGGTGTTGTCGTTCATATCATGACGCGCCAAGCTCGTGAATTTTATGACTTAGAAGGCTTATGGTCTTCACCTGAAGAGCTTAAAAAGTTAGTAGCCCGCGACTTAAGCGAACGCTAAATATCTGTTTTAGAGACTCTTTTTGGAATCTTTAACTTCTCAAAAGCTTTTATCCCATAAAAAAGACGCTAATTAATTAGCGTCTTTTTTATGGGTTTATTGATTTGTTAATCTGCCGTTGTGGAAGGATAAATCATTCGTCTGCAGAGGACAGATCGATGTAAATACGACAGCCATCTACATCCTCTGCCAGACAGGCGCGCTCAAACCATTTTTTGGCTTCACTATAGCTTTGAGTCACCCCATCGCCATTATAATACATTGTTCCCAGATTATAGCTGGCTTTGCCATAGTCTTGATCCGCAGCTTGAGTATACCACTTTATCGCTTTTTTGAAATCCTTAGGGACACCTTCGCCCAAATAATAACTCATAGCCAAATTATATTGCGCCTCGGCCATGCCTTGGTCTGCTGCTTTTTGGTACCATGCCACAGCCTGCCTCGGATCATACTCAACCCCATAGCCACTGTCATAAAGCATACCTAAACTGTACTGTGCTTGACCATCTCCTTTAACAGCGGCTTTCTTGTACCAGCTTGCTGCCATTTCAAAGTCTTGTTCCACTCCCAGACCGTTTTCATACATGATACCTAGATTGAGCTGGCCAATGGCATTGTCTTCCTGAGCTGCTTTCAAAAACCATTGCACTGCCTTCGCATAATCTACCTCAACGCCATGACCCTGATAATATAGGACGCCCAGATTAACGTAAGCATCGACATAGTCCTGACTGGCGGCTTTCAAATACCATTTAAGTGCTTTGTTATAATCTTGAGGCACACCTCGGCCTTCATCATATAAAGTGGCCATGGTGTACTGAGCATCGACATTTCCTTTATCAGCCGCTGGCAGATACCATTTTATGGCCTTCGACATATCAGGATCGACCCCATGCCCACTCTCATAAAACCAGCCAATTTTATACTGAGCATGTAAGTCGCCTTGCTGTGCTGCCTTTAAATACCACTTTAGAGCTTCTTGGTAATCCTGAGCAATGCCAATACCGTTTTCATAGAGTATTCCCAGATTATATTGGGCATCTTTGTCACCCTGGTCTGCTGCTTTTTTATACCACTGCATCGCTTTGGTAATATTTTTAGCAACGCCTCTACCCTCATGATACATCACCCCTAGATTAAACTGAGCGTCAGCATTACCATTTACGGCCGCTTTTTGATACCACTGAAACGCTTTTTTATAGTCTTGGGTGACTCCCTCACTGCCTGTCTCATAAATCCAGCCCAAATTAAATTGTTCCTGCGGACTGTCTTGTTCTGCCAAAACCTCAGTGGTTAACAAATCAAGTGCTTTAGCCGGCAATGAAGTCACCAGCAGCGCGGTAGTTAGTGCGATTAATGAAGCGGCATTAAATCTAGATAAAAATGGCAAGGTTACTGCTGGCATATATGTCCTTAGAGGAATCGCCTATCTCATTTGTGGCTTATGAGTGGGGTCAGTCGCTGTAAGAGATAAATGAGAGAATAGGTTGAATTATTCTATAGGTTGATTCAGTTTACAGTAAATTAGTATTCTAAAAAAACGTAATTTGTTGTATTAACTTAATAAAATAAATGCTTATCTGCTAGGTTATAAACAGTCGATTTATTACTCAAAATCTACTGTAAGTCGATAACCAAGACCCACCTATTTCGACCGTCTTAAATCGCAAAAATTCACTAGCGCAGTTTTAAAGTAAGCTGTTATCATTGTTCCCTTTATCATTAGATTCTTTATTACTAGATCCTTTATCGTTAAATCCTTTATTGATAGACGCTGTATTAATTAATATTGACTAATTTTTTAACGCCCAAGGCAATGGAGCAGGTATGGCTAACTTATGGCTTGATTTGGGTAATACCAGACTAAAATATTGGCTGGCCGATGATATTGGTCAAATTGTGACCTCTGATGCAAAACAGCATCTACAAGCTCCAGCTGAGTTATTAATAGGACTGACAGACAGATTTGATAAACTTGCTCCAGAATTCATTGGTGTGTCCTCAGTATTGGGCGAAGAAGTGAATGCTCAAGTGGCTGAGTCTTTGGCCACATTAGACATTCCTTTTGAGTTCGTTCATGTGGATGCGCATCACCCTTTGCTTAGCAGTGACTATGATGCCGGGCAATTAGGCGTGGACCGTTGGCTACAGATTTTGGGGGCAGTAGATAGCAAAAAGCGTCAATGTATTGTTGGCTGCGGGACAGCATTGACCATAGACTTAGTAGACCATGCCCATCACTTAGGCGGTTATATTTTCCCTAGCATTTATTTGCAGCGAGAAGCATTATTCTCAGGTACCAAGCAAATTAGTATCGTTGAAGGGACTTTTAATAGCATTAGTGAGGGAGTGACTACGTCTGATGCGGTTCATCGAGGTATTCTACTGTCGATTGTGGGCGCTATTAATGAGATAGCCCGACGCCACCCCAACTATGAGTTCACATTGACTGGAGGCGATTCGCCTATTTTAGCCCAGCACCTAACCCATCCTATTCATATTAGAGAAAATCTATTGCTAAATGGGCTTATGCGCTATTTCGATCAGCATTAATTAGCACACAAAGGTTTAATGCTCTTTCAAGGCAATCGCACTACAAATCGATCTTAGCTACATTTCAATTAATTATTCACCTTTTACAGATGTTATTACCAATTTTCGGTCGCAAATAACAAAAACACAAGATATATAAAAATATTTTAGTTATAGTTTCTAACTATTTAATACCTTTTATTTAGATAATCTAATTTAAAGCGGCTATTTTCTATAGTGCGATTGCCCTGAATGCTCTTTTGACTCTATGGACGTCGTCAACCTTTTACCATAATGAGTATGAAAGCCATTTAAAATAAAACCACTAAAAAGCCCTACCTGTCGACAGGTAGGGCTTTTTATTAGCTCATAGAGTTGCTAACAAATGATTAATGCTTATTCACTCATAAAAGGATAATCAGTATAGCCTCTTCTGTCTCCACCGTAGAACGTCTCAGGGTGTTGTTTATTTAAGGCCACCCCTTTTTCGATACGCTCTGCCAAATCTGGGTTGGCGATATAATCACGACCAAAAGCAACAGCATCAATATAGCCAGCATCAATCAATGATTCCGCTTTCTCAGGAGTATAACCGCCAGCAGCGATAATGGTATTATCAAACGCTTGACGCATTTTCTGACGGAACTCAGTTGAATAAGGCGTACCTCCGGCCCAGTCTGGCTCAGAAAGATGTAAATACATCAGACCACGCTTATTAATTTGTTCGACCAGCCAAGTGGCTTCTTCTTCATTGTAACCCACCTCAACATTGTTAAAAGTACCCAATGGTGAGATACGAATACCGATATGGTCGTTATCCCAAGCATCAACACAGGCATCAATCACTTCTAGCATTAAGCGTGCACGATTCTCACGACTGCCGCCATAATTGTCATCGCGCTTATTGGTATGCTCCGCCCAGAACTCATGTATTAGATAGCCATGAGCACCATGAATTTCTACCCCATCAAAACCAGCTTCTTTGGCGTATTTGGTAGCTTGGGCAAAGTCAGCAATGACCTGCTTAATTTCTTCTAGGCTTGCTGGGCGTGGTGTGGTGCTGTCTACACGAATCGCTTGGCCTAATGCATCACGTAAGCTAGTACGTACACCTACCTTCACGTCAGAGGCAGATATAGGCGCTTTACCGTCTGGCTGTACGCTTTTATGTGATACCAGACCTGTGTGCCATAGCTGAACCACAATTTTGCCGCCTTTGGCATGTACCGCATCGGTAATTACTTTCCATGCGGTTACTTGATTTTCATCATGCAGACCTGGCGCACCGGCATAACCTTTGGCTTGTAGCGAAACTTGGGTCGCTTCCGTAATAATCAAACCCGCCCCTGCGCGCTGAGCATAATACTCTGCTGCCAAAATATTAGGCATATCTCCAGGCTCTATCGCACGTAAACGGGTTAGCGGAGCCATAAACACTCTGTTTTTAAAAGTTTCATTGCCCATCTCAAGAGGTTGCAATAAGGTAGCGTATGCCATAAGGGTTCCTTTAGTTTTTTGATTGATTTTTTGATAATTTTAATAGGGTGAATAACTATTGTGGTTAATAACATCTATGATTTCAGCCGATGAAATCAGTGACTTAAAAAACAGGTTTAAAAAATAATTTTAATAACCCTTCTTTAAGTCTTTCTACAATGGAGCTTTAATAGAGCCCTAATAGAGTCTCACGATGTCATAAAACGATTTAATAACGATTTAATAAAAAGTTACGACCTCTATTATGATGCCTTAATTAGAAATTAAAAGTAAAATAGACCGGTCGTTACAATTTGATTATATTACACACATAAAAAATGCAAATAAAAAACCCACCAGATAAATCTAGTGGGTCTTCTCTACTGCCGGAACAGTTAACTATTCACAACTTGACATACTCCCGCCACCAAACCTAACGGTTATGGTGGGGGAATCTTTGCGACCCATAACAACCTAAGTTGTTACCTTTCGCCATGCCACCTACGCTAATAGGTATAGGCATGGAGGAACTCTTTACACAGTAGCA
>Ga0098070_100297_pt1 | contig 13992 bp, 12 predicted proteins | sample 28_taG_FD_75063 | JGI IMG/M metagenome (GOLD analysis project Ga0098070, IMG submission 75063) | Marine viral communities from Cariaco Basin, Caribbean Sea - 28_WHOI_OMZ | ecosystem: Environmental > Aquatic > Marine > Oceanic | place: Caribbean Sea: Cariaco Basin | collected 2014-11-12
CTCTTGGTACGGTGGTAAATTCCACGGTAGAAAAACTGCCAGTGGTGAACGCTTTGATATGAACTCTTTAACCGCAGCTCACCCTTCTCTTCCTTTTAACACTTACCTAAGAGTAACCAACAAAGGTAATGGCAAGAGCGTAGTGGTAAAAGTAAACGATCGTGGTCCTTATCACAGTAACCGCATGTTAGACTTGTCTTATGCAGCTGCCAAACAAATTGGCTTAGTGAGCCGCGGCATTGCCAACGTTACTATTGAAAGAGTGGGTTCGCCTTAATTTAACAAGTCATTTATTTAATAAGCCATTTATTTAATAAGCCATTTGGTAACTATAGTTAGTTCTTTCTAGGGCAATTGCTTATATAGTTACCATACATTTGTCTTAGATACTTAAATATCCTAGATATTAAATAAGACAGATAATAGTTACGTTTATTATTTGGACTGTTAACACTCTGCCTACTCAACTGTTGAGTATGGATATAAAAAGATCTGCATTGCAGGTCTTTTTTTTGGTCTGTACTTTATATCCTGTACTTTACGGCTCATATTTCAGAAATTGTTTCTATGACTTGTTTCTATGAACGACTCTTTATGGCTTTAATCTTAAAGTGACACAATAACATGAAGATTTAATGAATAGCTGAACAATCAATACCTAAAGCATGAAACTTGTGATTAAGCAGCAAGTTAGTTATGATGTTTTAGCTAAAAAATTTCATGTTATTCACAGGGGCGCCCCTAGGCTGAGAAGAACCCTTTGAACCTGATCCAGATTATACTGGCGTAGGGAGTGTATAGCAGTTGCAGTAGTCCTAATTTTTACCTCCCCTCTCTACTGTGTTGCTGTGTGTTTCTAGCGCCCTCTTTGTCCATATGGAGGGAAAATGCAACCTCAAGTTATCCATTCTTGTTTTACTGCCTTCAAAGACACCGCCCCGTTGGTCCATAATATGACCAATGATGTGGCCCATAATACGGTGGCAAATATTCTATTGGCTGCTGGAGCCTCACCAGCCATGGTACATGACCTTAATGAAGCCCCTGAGTTCGTTAAGCTCGCGGCAGCCCTTTCATTAAATATCGGCACCCTGACTGAGCCAATGTTGCAAAGCATGCTGACCACTGCAGAGGTTGCTCATACCTACCATATTCCTTGGATATTAGACCCTGTCGCCGTAGGCGCTACCCAGTTTCGTCAACGTGCCTGCACTGAACTATTAAAGCTCCAGCCTGATGTGATTCGAGGCAATGCCTCCGAGATACTCGCATTGGCAGGTATGCACAGTCGTACTAAAGGTACAGACAGTGGTGACAGCGTGGATAGAGCCAAAGAAGCCGCGCAACAACTCACCCAATATGCAAAAGTGGTAGTAGTTACTGGGGCTATAGACTGGGTCACAGACGGCAGTCAAAGCTACTCGGTTGATCATGGTCACCCAATGATGACCCAAGTGACTGCTTTAGGTTGTGCCTTGACCACATTAATAGGTGGATTTATCGGGGCCAATACCTCAAAAACAGAAAACAATAAGTCTAATAATCACTTATTGCTAAATGCAGCTACCGTTGCCTTATGTTACTACGGTCAAGCCGGCGAAATCGCCGCCACTACCGCAACTGGGCCTGGTAGCTTTTACGTTAATTTTTTGGATGCTTTATATAACCTAGACGTAGATACCTTAGTCGAAAATTCAAGAGTAACCCGATCATGAACAGCAAAACCAACGCTTATAACCCTACTCCTGACACTGAGAACCCTCCAAGCTTTTCAAGCCCTCAAGGCTTATCTAGTTCTCAGAGCTTATCTAGCTCTCAACGCTTTCTTAATAAAGAGGGTTCATCGCTTAAACTGTATCTAGTGACTGATAGCATCATGTGTCAACGCTTAGGCTTGATTGAAACTGTCTGTAAGGCCATTGAGGGCGGCGTCAGCTTTGTACAGCTACGTGATAAGCAGGCTAATGATGATCAGCTTTATAAGATAGCGTGTGAGCTAAAAGAAGCAATTGCAGGACGGGTGCCTTTAATTATTAATGATAGAGTGACTATTGCTAAAAAAGCCAATCTTGATGGTGCTCATATAGGTCAGGGGGATCTTAGCGTTAGTGAAGCACGTCAAATACTAGGACCTGAGGCTTGGCTTGGTTTATCGATTAACACCCTTACTCAGTTGGAGCATGCCCATAATAATCATTTGTCTGAACTTGATTATTTTGGTCTAGGTCCCGTATTTGCCACCTCTACCAAACCTGATCATGCGAGCCCCATAGGTATAAAGGGTTTGAACGTACTGGCTCAAGCCAGTCACTTACCCACCGTGGCCATTGGAGGCATTAATTTGACTAATGCACCTCAAGTATATGACACAAGCTGCGACGGTATTGCCGTAGTCTCTGCCATCTGCGCAGCTGAAAACCCCAAACTTGCCGCACAACTATTATTAGCCGAACACAAAGGAGCCTTAAGATGATTACCAATACGTTGACCATTGCAGGTACTGACTGTACCGGTGGAGCGGGCATTCAAGCTGATATCAAAGCCATTAGTGCCAATGGCAGCTACGCCATGAGTGTTATCACGGCGGTCGTGGCCCAAAATACTCAAGGGGTACAAAGAATACAAATGATGCCCATTGATATGATTCGCGCTCAAATTGATTCCGTCTTTTGTGACGTGGAAGTGGATGCGGTCAAAATCGGTATGTTAGGTAACGCTGAGGTTATTCAGTGTGTTGCTGATGCCTTAAAAACGTATAAACCCAGCAAAGTCGTATTAGACCCAGTGATGGTGGCTAAGAGTGGCGATAGACTGTTAGACAGTGAAGCCGTTGCTGCCCTTAGAGACATTTTATTACCTCAAGTAGGGCTGATCACCCCCAACCTACCGGAAGCTGCCGATTTATTAGGGGTCACTGAGGCTTCTAATCGAGAACAGATGTTAGAGCAAGCTAAGCGTTTGACAGTACCCACTTTCTTAAAGGGCGGACACCTATCCGGTGAGCAGGACTCTCCAGATTTATTGTACGTGACAGATAACTACCGTTGGTTTGAAGGCAAGCGGATTGCTACCAAGAATAGTCATGGCACTGGTTGTACTCTTTCTGCCGCGATTGCTACTTTTTGGGGTCAAGGCGATAGCTTGGAACAAGCTTGTGACAAAGCAAAACAGTACCTGACAGGTGCTTTGAGTAAAGCGGATACTTTAAATGTGGGTCAAGGTCATGGACCGGTGCATCATTTTTATCAGTATTATTAATACAAAAAAGCTTGAATCCTAAAGCTTAAATATTAGTTGCCCTAATGATTTAAGCTTTTTTTGACTATATTTTTAGCGAAGTTAAGATAGACCAGCTCTCTTTATATTTCAAACGCTCTGTCTATGGCATCATCCAACCGGTCAGCAGTTATCACCGTCATACCTTTGAATTGCCCCATTAAGCTTTTTGGGGCATTGGCTTTGGGCACGATAGCATGGGTAAAGCCATGTTTCATCGCTTCTTTTAGACGTTCTTGTCCATTTGGTACTGGACGAATTTCCCCAGAGAGCCCTACTTCACCGAATACGGCAAGCGATGACGGGAGTGGTTTCTCTTTAATACTTGAAGCACAGGCCAATAGCACTGCTAAATCTGAACCTGTTTCCATTACCTTAACCCCGCCCACCACGTTGACGTACACATCTTGCCCACTGGTATGAATACCCCCATGTCGATGCATAACCGCCAGTAGCATAGCCAGACGCTGTGGATCTAAGCCTAATGCCATACGTCGTGGCTGACCAGACGAATCATCAACTAAAGCCTGTACTTCAACCAATAACGGTCTTGTGCCTTCACGGCTGACCATCACTACCGAACCTGAGATCGGCTTATCATAACGACTTAAGAAAATAGCCGAAGGGTTTGCCACTTCTTTTAGCCCGGTATCAGTCATACCAAAGATACCCAGCTCATTGACAGCCCCAAAGCGGTTTTTTACCGCCCGTATCATTCTAAAGCGTGAATCAGACTGACCCTCAAAGTACAGTACCGTGTCCACCATGTGCTCTAACACTCTTGGGCCAGCTAGCGTTCCTTCTTTGGTGACATGACCTACTAGAAATAAAGCCGTTCCTGTCTGCTTGGCGTATCGAGTAAGCATGGCGGCAGACTCACGTATCTGACTGACGCCACCAGGGGCCGAATTAATGGCATCGGTATAAATAGTTTGAATAGAGTCTATAATTGCCACAGCAGGCTGCTCTTGGGTCAACGCGGCACAAATGGTCTCAACGTTGGTCTCAGTCATCACTTTTAAATGATTACTAGATAAGCCTAGGCGCTGCGCCCGCATGGCCACTTGCGACAGTGACTCTTCCCCAGTAACATAAAGTGCACTACCCGATAACGATTCAGGGTCTGCCATATTGGCCGCTGTTTGCAATAGGATGGTAGATTTACCAATCCCTGGATCACCACCAATAAGTACCACTGAACCGGCGACTAATCCGCCACCTAACACCCGATCAAACTCGCTAATACCAGTTGGCAATCTGGTGTCAAAAGTGACATTAACCGAGCCAAGTGTCACCACCCCACTTTGTGAGCCTGAGTAATTCATACGGTCATTGTTACTTCCTCCGCCACTCGGACTTGGCGCCGCCACAGATTTAGTGGATTTTTTATGATGTGGCATCGACACATTGGGTGCTTCAACCAAGGTATTCCATTCGCCACAATCGGTACATTGTCCAGACCACTTGCCGAAGTGTGCCCCACAATTTTGACAGACGAAGCTACTTTTAGATTTGGACATGATAGATATCCCTTATAAATAATTTGACAAACGGTTTAATACAAAATATGGAGGTAGTTGTTTAGATGATTATTTAGATAGTTATTTATGTGGTTGTTTAGAAAATTATTTAAATGGTTATTCAGACAGTTATTGAAATAGTTAATAAGGTAGATATTAAACAATTATTTAAAGAGCTAGAAAGCTAATGAAGCCGTTACCTAGACAGTCGCTTAGACCAGTATTAAAGCTGTTACCAATGCTAACGCTACACAGCTATTTTGACTATAAAACCCTAAATTTAGGGTGAAAAAATGGCCAGCTTAATTCAGCCAGCCATCTCTGCATTTTCAACTTACTCATATCAATTGAGTTAAACTTGAAAATCTTTACCCAGATAGACCTCTTTCACCAGTGTATTATTCAACACCTCTTCTGAGCTACCATGCGCAATAATGGCGCCCTCACTCACGATGTAAGCATGCTCACAAATGGCCAAAGTCTCACGGACGTTGTGATCGGTAATAAGCACCCCAATGCCTCGATCCTTTAAAGCAATAATCACTTCTTTGATATCACTTACTGATATGGGGTCAACGCCTGCAAAAGGCTCATCAAGCAAAATGAACTTTGGATCTGCTGCCAATGCTCGAGCAATCTCACAGCGACGTCGCTCACCACCAGAAACACTCATACCTAACGAATGACGCACATGACCCAGACTAAAGTCAGAAATTAGTTTTTCCAGCTGTTGCTTTTGCGCCGCTTTATCCAGATCTTTTCGAGTCTGCAAAATGGCTAAAATGTTATCTTCAACCGATAGTTTACGGAAAATTGAGGCTTCTTGCGGTAAGTAACCAATGCCCGCTCTGGCGCGTTCGTGCATCGCATACTTAGACAAATCCTGATTGCCCAATTTTACAATCCCTTTGTCCATATTGACCAAGCCTACCACCATATAAAAACTGGTGGTCTTGCCAGCACCATTAGGTCCCAGTAGCCCCACAACCTGCCCAGGCTCTACACTAAACGACACATCCTTAACCACCCAGCGTTTACCGTAACGCTTAGCTAAATTTCGCATGGTCAAGGCAGTATCTGAAGCCTGAGGAATCATCTCTTGCGGATTAACCGTATTTGGGGCTATTACCGTGGTAGGCTTAGTCAATGATTGAACGGGCTGCTGTGAGTCAGAATGGTTTGGCTGTGAGTTACTCATGGTCTATCTAATCCCTGTACGACTATTTGACTGGCTAGGTGGGAAAATCAATTCAACACGTTGACTGCCCCCTGAAGTGGCCTCAACATCGCCCACTTTTAAACTATAACGAATGACGTTACCGGCAAAACTGGCACCATTTTGAGTTAATTTTGCATTACCTGTTAACGTCACAATACCGTTTTGAGCATTATAATCAATCTTATTGGCTTGACCTCTAGCCAGACCTTTTTCTTTGGTTACTACCTGTTGCATAGTCGCTGGACGACCGGTTGCAACGGCTGAATTAATACTACGACCTTCAGATAAGTTTACCGTAATATTATCTGCAGCCAGCTTCAAAGTCCCCTGAGTAATGGTTACGTTCCCTGAGTAAGAAGTTACCCCAGTGCGTTCACTATAAGTGGCCTTATCCGCTAATAAGCGTATAGGTTGCTGAGCATCAGAAGGCAATGCGTTGGCATAAAAAGAAGTCATTGAGGCTATTACTGCAGTAGCACATAAGGCAACTCTGGGTAAATTTAGCATATTTGAGCCCATTACTTTGAAGGTTTTAAAATATTGTTTTGAGTTGATTAGCGCTATGGTGTTAGAGCGTTTATTCACAGTTTAGTTCCTAAAATATGGCTTAACAAATTACCAATTTGTTAGTTAACCAGGTCATTTACTAATAATTCGTTTATTAATGAGTTGTTTGCTGAACAGTCATATAACACTGAGCTTATTATTTTAACTTATTGCTTGCTAGCTTATCGATTTAACTTATTGCTGGAAGGCTTTGTTAAAAAAATGCTCGTTAAAAAAGCGGTTGTTAAAACAACGGGACGTCTTTACGAGCAGGTGGCATAAAGGTAACCGCAACATTAGAGAACTCGTAATCCCCTGTGGTCATATCTGCCACAAACTTAGAAGACTCAAAGCTATTAGCCGCTTGAGTCACTTTAATAGGCTTATTACTGAATACTTTCTTTTGTTCTAAGTCACCAATAAGTTCAGAAGCCACTAGTTTTAAAGGGGGTTTTGACACTTGTCCATTGTCATTTGCTTGACTAGAAAATAAGACATTATTGGTCATAACCACTTTGGATTGTTCATGATACATAACCGCTTCATCAGCATTAACCGTAACGTTCTGCGTGTTATTGGGACGCCAATTTAGCTTCATCGCCACTAACTTATCAAAGTTTTGGTCCGAATAGTGGGTTAGGTTGTCTGCAGTAAGTGAGTACTCCGCTATGCCATCCTCATTGGTCTGAACCGCTAAGATATCGGCAGCTTCATATTCAATATTAGTGGTAGACATATTTATGACAGAGTCTAGGTCCCCTTGATTGCGATAAAACCAAACCGCAAACATGGCTATTAATAGTGAAATTACGAAGAGAAACCGGGTATTCATTACACCTCTTTATAACCGCAAAATAGGATTAATTATTAGACTTTTTTAAACCAATAACCCATCACAATCTAATCAAGAACGTACTGGCTAATATAATCTTGATACTTGCCATGACCTTTTAAGATTAAATCACAAACTTCTCTAACCGCTCCTTCACCGCCAACCCGTGTGGTCACCATCATTACTCGACTCAAAACTTCTTGGTGAGCATTGGGTACTGTCGCGGAAAAACCCACTGACTGCAGGGCTTTAATGTCTGGTAAATCATCGCCCATGTAAGCACATTCTTCAAGTTCAATAGGCAAATCTAATAGCAGTTGCTTCAAGGCTTCAAGCTTATCATCACGGCCCTGAATCACATAATCAATAGCCATCTCTTTAGCACGTTGATTGACCATCGCACTGCTTCTGCCCGTAATAATAGCGGTTTTTACGCCTGCCAGTTTAAGCGACTTAATACCCATACCATCTTTTACGTTGAAGCATTTTGTTTCTACCCCATTAGCATCATAAATAATATAACCATTAGATAAAATACCATCTACATCCAATACCAGTAGCTTTACTTTAGATGCTGCTCGAACCAAATCTTGCATAATTGCCTTCCGCTTATAATATGAAATAATAAGAAACTAAGCTTACCCTTTATCGCTTAGCTAACCCCAGCGTGCAATAAATCATGGATACTAATCACCCCTTCTAGTTGTTGATTTTCGTCTACAATCAACAACTGACTAATTGCTTTTTCATTCATTAAGCTAAGAGCATCAGAGGCACGCATCGTTTTGGAAACTTGCTTAGGATTGGGCGTCATAATCTCAGACATAGGCGTTTCAAGGTCAATGTGTTTCTCTAGACATCTCCTCAAGTCGCCATCGGTAAAGATACCCACGACCCTATTTTCATCATCCACCACCACAGCCATACCTAAACGGCCATTAGTCATGACAAATAACGCATTATGTAAACTGGTATCGGTAGAAACTAAGGGTAATTTTAAATCTTTCTCAGACTGATGCATTAAGTCGCTGACGCGCATCAATAATTTCCGACCTAAAGCGCCTGCAGGATGAGACAATGCAAAGTCTTCTGAAGTAAAGTGGCGGGCGTGAACCAAGGCCACAGCTATGGCATCACCCAGAGCCAAAGTGGCAGTGGTACTTGAAGTCGGCGCCAATCCCAATGGACAGGCTTCTTCGGACGCACCTAGTGTTAATGCCACATCTGCTGACTTCGGTAGCATACCTCGTCTATCTCGACTGATACTGATTAAAGGGATAGACAGCTGCTTGACCACAGGTAATAGAGTTTTGATTTCGTCAGACTCACCTGAGTTAGAGATAGCCAATAACACATCCCCTGCCACCAACATGCCCAGATCACCATGACCTGCCTCGCCTGGGTGCATAAAAAATGCAGGCGACCCTGTGGAGGCAAACGTAGCGGCTATTTTACGACCAATATGACCCGACTTACCCATTCCGGTAACGACCACACGGCCCTGACAGTTACGAATTAATTCACAGGCTTCTACAAATCTATCATCCAACTGCTCTATTAACAACTCTAAAGCATTTTGCTCAGTGCGTATCGCATCAGTAGCATATTTAAGATATTGCTCAGGCGTTGGGGGCTGAATCTCTGCTTTCATAATTTTTTAATACTTTTCTTTATAGTTATGGATAAGACGTTTTTTATAAAAAGCTTTGTCTATTGGCTCTATTTTTTATAGAAACGTTCAAAATTAATAATTAGCGGTAAGTTTAGCATATTAACCCCCACTACGAGCAGTGTAGGATGTAAATTCAATGTAATAATATCGATACTCGAGTAATAAAAAAACCTGCTACTCAGCAGGTTCTTCTAAAATATGTTTTATTAAAGATAATAAGGATAGCTGGCTTTTAGAGAACACTAATTTAAACAAAAAAATAAATCTAAAAGAAGCCGTCTAAAACACTCGTATGAATAACCACCTAACTCTCATTTTAGGCCTAATTAATCTGCAATTAGGCTGCATCAGGGCTTTAAATTAATGAGTCTTAAATCAATAAATCGGATTGGTTGATTACTCATCATCACCGAAGTTATTATTTAAATCATCATCGTCTTGTTCTAGTGGAGAAACAAAACCACGTTTCTCAAAACTGCGCTCACCAAAGCCATGTGGTGGACGATTGGCCCCAAAAGTTCGGTCAGAATCAAAGCCACGATCTCCCTCGAAACCGCGCTCTACGCCAAATCCACGTTCTTGAACGAATCCGCCTCTTTCTTGATTAAAGCCACGATCCGCAAAACCACCACGGTTAAAGCCGCTACTACGTTTATTAGCAAACCCACCTGGTTCGAAACCAGGAGTGCTACGCTCAAAACCACTTGAAGCGGCGGGATTTGCTCCAAATCCACCTTGGTATCCTGCTGCAGGCTGCTGAGCAATACCGCCTGTTACCGCACCACTACTACGTGGATTACGTGCAGGCACCACTGTAGAGATAGCATGCTTATAGACCATCTGACTTACAGTGTTTTTTAATAGAACCACGTATTGATCAAATGATTCGATTTGCCCTTGCAGTTTAATGCCATTGACCAAGAAAATAGAAACAGGGATTCGATCTTTGCGCAATGAATTCAAAAACGGATCTTGTAATGTTTGTCCTTTTGACATCTGGTGTGTCTCCTAAATTTTTAATTTATTATTAATGGATGACAAATTAGTAATTAGATTAATACTGTATATCCAAAATAGCTATTAAGTTTCGTTATAAATTAGTTCTATTTTCAAAGATAGATTCTAAGAGTTATATTGCCTTTACCATAGCATTTTTTTCACTCTTCATGCTAAAAAATTAATGTAGACTCGATATTACATAGGACACGCCCCACTATTCTAGCAGCCTATTATTAATTTTATATAAACAGATAGGTACATTAAGCGTCTTCGCTTAAAAAAATCTGTGTGACAATGGTTACCTATCAATAACATTAAAGCCTAGAGATTAAATAGTCTCTAGCCTCAGTGATGCTGCTAAAAGCACGAACCACCTTATTATGGTTTTGAGCATGAGGAGACAAATCTGAGGTGTTTAACTGAACATCTTCGCGTTCGGCAACGACACTACTAGGCAATGAATTAGATGAATCAAAAGTAGATACTAAGTTTCTTAACCAAGTATATTGGCGCTTGGCAAGCTGTCTTGTCGCATATAATGCCTTATTTTTCATATCTTGACAAGCGACTGACTCATCTACGCTATCTGTACTCGCCCCTTTGATATCAATAGTTTCATCACTATTAATCACCCTTTTTGAAGCAGGGTGATTGGTCAATAGCAAGTAATCTATAACCTGTCTATAACCTACACAGCGCATCGAAGGCATATCTACTGATAACTGATAACGCTCTAAAAGCGCCAATACTTCCTCAAAAAAACCTTGTTCCCACATCATCTGTAATCGAAGCTCGATACGCTCATGAAGCCAAGGTCGGTCTGGCATTACAGCCAGTCCCAACCAGTATTGATTTGGGTTATCAGACAATGCTTTTTTCGGTTGCTTCTGCCACTCACCCAAGGGCTTGCCAGTCTGCTTAAAAACTTCAATTGCTCGGGTGATTCTTTGTGTATCCCCTAACGGTAAGCGCTCAGCAAGTAACGGATCTACTTGCTGTAAAAATTCATGCAAAACCTCGATACCGTCTTGCTGTCGCCACTGCTCTACTTCAGCACGAATTTTCTGATCTGTATCAGGCACGGCAGACAGTCCATCAAACAATGCCATGTAGTACATCATTGTACCGCCCACAAGTAGCGGTATTTTATGACGGCCGTGAATGTCATTAATTAATTGCTGCACATCTGTTACAAAGTTAGCAACGCTATAAGTTTCAGTAGGATCAATAATATCTACCAGATGATGCGGATATTGATGTAGCTCTTCCTGCGTCGGCTTAGCGGTACCAATATTCATATCCCTATAAATTAAAGCCGAATCTACTGAGATAATTTCAAATTTTCCTGTTTCATACAGCTCGTAAGCTAGAGACGTTTTACCACTAGCAGTAGGGGCCATCAGACAAACAACAGAGTTTTCTGGTAGTGTTGTCGCCTCTGCTGTATTCAGATCTGTTGAGGATTGTATTGAATTGGCTGCTTCACCCATGATAACCGTCTCTTTCAATGATGTGCTCATTTATTGTTTATAATTTATGTAGTTTTATATAAGATTTGCTTTACAATCTTTCAAGCATAAGGGAGGTTAGCGTCATTATGCTTAATTCTGTAAGGGCATATTCAGTCAACATATTGATAGACTCGGACTGTGGAAAGCCAACTGTTTGCTCAAGTACTTTATTTAGGTAAGCCATTAGTTCGATCTTTCCATCATTAAGCCTACTGCTATCAAGCACCTCATCCTTATCAAGACCAGTAGCAGAAAAAGACACACCTTTATTGTTTAGCGCCTCATGAATGCCTTGTTCGCTAAACAAATACACTGTTTGATTAAACTCAATTAAAGCCAAGTATTCTGAATCAGTCAGACTATTTGTGTTAGACCTAATCTGAGTATTGAGCGTTGCTTTTTCCCACGCCTCTTCCACTATTTCATTTTTGGCCAACACTCCCATACATCTTATACGGCCTAAAGCTGTTTGATTAATATCGGTAGCAATATCTGCAGGCTTAAAGTAGGATAAATCAGCACCCTTTATAGGGTTTAAGCTATTGACAGAGTTTGAAGCCGTGTCTGATACAGAGCCATTGACAACAGAACGATTTGTTAGGCGGGCAACCTTAGGATGAACATCCACTTTGTAATCTACTGTGGACTCCTTGATTTGAGGCGGATTGTTAGACTCCGCTACCAAGGAAGACTTGCCCTTATAATTTGAGGCCTCATAACTTGACGTCCTACGAGTCATCGTTGTCTGAGTTCTATAATCAGACTTCACCGGCTTAGGTTGACGATGTCGCCAAAGCTCTAAAGCGTCTCTAACCCCTACTTCTAAATGAGCCGTCACATTGGCTAAGTTCTGTATCTTAATACACTGTTTTGAAGGGTGAACATTCAGGTTTAACCACGCCTTGGGTAAGTTAAAAAACAGCACATAGCCTACACTATCGATACCAGGCAAATGGGCAGCGCAGTCACGAATACTTTGAGCAATGCGTCTGTCTTTAACCAGTCGTCCATTAATATAAATTAGTTTATAACTGGAGTTTGCCAGTGCTTTAACACTGGGAATCAAAAAGCCATTTATGGATAAAGGCTCTACTCCGCTATCACTCCAAGAATGCTGCGGACGCAATCCTTCTAAATTAATGTTTATTGGCTGTAAATTATTTTCACTAAATAATTCATCCTGATTGTGACTGGTCGGAATCAATGCCAATAATCGGGCTAAAATAGACTGTCTTAGAACAGAAGGCATCGATTCAGAGGCTGTCAGCTCCCCAAGAAAACTATAGTTACTATTATCTGCACTGCCAATAGACTCAAAATTAAATCTTCGTTTATCATTGTGCCAAAGGTTAAAACTCACGTCACTTGCTACCAAGGCAAGCTGCTTTACCACCATTTCTATATGCGCGTATTCAGTAGAAATAGATTTCAAATTACCACGTCTTGCCGGCACATTAAAATACAAGTCCCTAACCGTTACCATAGTACCCCTAGCATGTACCACTGGGGTCAACTTTGGTGTGTCGTCTAAAATGCCCGCCACATTCAATTCACGGCCAATACCACTATCATCACTACAGCTGGTGAGTGTCAGTCTAGATACGGCTGCAGTAGCTGCCAAGGCTTCCCCTCTAAATCCCAACGTGGCAATACCTTGCAGATGTGCCACATCCGCAATCTTACTAGTCGCAAAGCGAGTTACCGCCATAATCATGTCATTAGGATGAATACCGCAACCATCATCAGAGACTTCAATTACCCCCATACCACCTTGAGTAATACGAATATCAATGTTTTTAGCTCCGGCATCAATGGCATTCTCAATCAACTCTTTTACCACAGAAGCAGGACGCGTAACGACCTCACCGGCGGCAAGCTGGTTGACCAATAAGGGGGGCAGTTTTTTGATACGGTTCGTTTCACTGACCACAAAGCTGGATTGTCCGCGCTCTGCTGTTAATACTGTCGAGCTATTACTGAAAGTCATAATACAAAGTCAATGATATAAAATAATATAAAAAAGTCGGATGAAACCAGACACTAAGAAGCTAAGAAATTTTTAGAGGAGCATAATAACTAATAACAATACTTACGCTTATGCTTATATTTAGAATGCAGTGCAAAGAAAAAACTGCGGTTCAATACAGACTGGGATCAATGAATATTAGGGTTCAATAAATGTGACGCTGTCATCATAACTAATACGAACTTGTCTAAACTCCTCGCCTGCCTCTTTTGTCACTGTGATATCAATAGTCATCACAGGGTCTGGTAGATAATCTTCAGCACGGCTTGCCCATTCAATAATCACCAAAGCGTGTTCATCCTCTAAATATTCTTCAAACCCTATAAATGATAATTCCTCAGGGTCCTGCAAGCGATATAGGTCGGCATGATAAACCCGCTGTATCAACGAA
>Ga0098070_100299_pt1 | contig 13979 bp, 25 predicted proteins | sample 28_taG_FD_75063 | JGI IMG/M metagenome (GOLD analysis project Ga0098070, IMG submission 75063) | Marine viral communities from Cariaco Basin, Caribbean Sea - 28_WHOI_OMZ | ecosystem: Environmental > Aquatic > Marine > Oceanic | place: Caribbean Sea: Cariaco Basin | collected 2014-11-12
ATTTCTGATTGCGCCATGAAATATTGTGTCAGTTTTTCAATAAAAACTTATTGTTTTTGTGGATACAAAATATAACAATTAAAATTCAAAATAAAATACCCAAAGTTCCACAAGAAACAGAGGGGTTCAAGGGGTAACGTCATCCAACGCATCATCGAATGATTCAGTAAAGGATATTTTGCTAATTGTTCCGTCCTTATTCTTTTTCATCTTTCCGTGCATTACTATCATTTTGATTTCTCCATTAGCCTACCTTGCAAAAGAGCGATATTTTTACGCAATCGATTAATTTCTGATTGAAATTCATTTATACGCGTATTAACGCCCTTGAGGTCTTCCCCGTCTTCCATCTGCATCATTTTGAGTAATCCTAATCTTAATGCAGATGTTAGTAAAATGCCTCGTTTTTTTGCTGCATGTAGTAATTGCGGATCTACTGTTGTGCTAATTGTTATTTTTCTCATATATATATATGAGCTAAGAATAATAAAAGGTTTTCGTTTGTATATGATATGACATGATATCATATACAAAACTTCCCTTAATATAAATTATTATAGTATATATATATATACGATTTAGACAAAAGATTTATATAAAATGATCTTTTTTATTGATCTAATGGAGAGCAGTCTGTCAGTTTTGTACGTATGTGCTGAGAGTTTCGTTTCATATCCTGCTCTCCACTTTTTTCAAAATGGGATTTAAAGAAACTTTTTTCAACTATTTGGATTATCATATGGAGAAAATTACAACTAAAATTGGGAGGCCTGATATAAATGATGACTACAAAAAATTTCGAAATAATTTATCTAAAAAAACAAAGAAGAATTCTTGATTTTGACGATCTAGATGAATCAGAAGTATTTATCAATTATATGTTTACTCGAATACTCGACATTTCCGAGAATACGGGGGGGTCTTATAGTGAAATGGCAGTCAAAAAAGCCAAGCTGCTTAAAAAGATACTATGCTCCCCCCAAATCTTAAGAAAAATGCCCGGATTACGTGATTTATATAGACGAGTGGGGTTTAAATCATAATGAAAATGATCAGTGAGTATCTATTTGCTGGCTTATTCTATTTAGCAACCGTTACAGCTTGGATGTTTGATGAAATTGGAGCAGGATTTATTATATTATGTTTGGGGGTATATTTCCCAACTAGAAGTTTAATTAACGAATTATTAAATGCTGTAAAGTCTTGGGACATTAACCCCACTATGAAATTCCTCTGGGGAGCAATGTCAATGCTTCTAATGATTATGCCTTTGAAATTATTAGTATTCGATTTACCGGGTTTCTTCGTAGGATTGCTTGGAATAGGACTCATGGCCGCTATTGATGCGAGCCAAACGTAAATTTGGTCGACATTTCAAAACATGTAGAAAGTGCCGGAAGAACTTTTACGGTAACAAATACTCAAAGGTTTGTTTAGAATGTGACCCCAGAAAGAACCCCAGTAAATATTCTGAGGAACAAATGAAAGAAATCATTCGTAAAAAATTAGAAAATTTTGAGGATTTAATATGATTATAGATGATGTATTAAGTTATTTTGGATTCTTATGGTTATGTTATGTATTTATCAAATCCCAAACCGAGGGATAGATTTTTGGGTTTTAACTTTCATTCCACCTGTATAAGAGTTAATTCCTCTATACTTTTTTTTCTTTTTAAAATATCCCATTATCCTTTCCTATGATCTACCTTATGGTATTTCCCTTTAATTCTGATCTTTTGATGTCCCGGCACTTTAGCAAACACGCCAGTCGCTTGGCCATATTTAACCCAACGGATATAAGCTGCCTTACTTTTGAAGTTCATGGTTCCCATTAAAAGTTAAATGCATTTCTGAATGGATCTCCACCAAAAATGTTTCCTCCGTTTCCATTATTCCGCCTTCGTCTAGGCGCTCTTCTTCGTGTTCTCTTAGGCGCTGCTTTTTTATAGGCTTTCCCACGAATAACGACATATCCGTTACGAGTCTTTCTTCGTGCTGGAGCTCTTCTTCTTCTCGGTTTACTAATCCCAAACATATTTTGGCTAGCTTTGGCTCCATTTCGATGAGCTTTACGGGCTCTCCGTGTTGCTGCTGCTGTTTCTTCATATTTTCTTCTGAACGTTTCAGTAGCTGCTCTCTCAGCATAATCTTCTCTTCTTTCTCTTCGATATGCTTTTCGAGCCGCCTTAGCTTTAGCATAAAGAGCTTTTGCTTTTTCCCATCTACTCATTTTATGTTCTACGAATTACTTCTTATTAAATATATCTAAAAAAAATAAGGGAGGATTTCTCCTCCCATGTTTCCTCGGTTTACGCTGTTACGTGGCCTTATCTGGACATTAGTGACCGTATAATTAACAGTTTTGTTATCGTAAAGGCTCTTTATCCTCTACTTCTTACGGTTTCCCGTAAGCTCAGACTATCTTTTCAACCTCGTGGGTTGGCGGTGTCTCGTGGGTCTATTTTATTCTCTTGCGAGTTTCAAGACCTAGTCGTTGCGCGTGTCTAGACTTTTTAAGGTCAAGACTTCCGCTCGGGTTATCTTAGCTTTCGCCTTAGACTTTCCCGTTTTTACACCACTGATGCTCTAGGCTGTTGCCAACCTAGACGGCTTATCAAGCTTTCCCTTGCCTGATTTCTACCTAGTATAATTACGGCTGCTGTAACTGTCATGTATCTTCAGAATAGTTCGCAAGACTATCCCCGTCTTTCGACTGCTCATAGTTTCCCATGAGATGAGACTATATCATCATCCTTACGGATGCCCACCGCTTCGGGACGCTTGCCCCTACCTTTAGTCGTTGAACGTTCTCCTATACGGAGCTTCGCTGCTGATTGCCCAATTTTCTGAATTTTCAAACCTTCACGCTTATCCTTTCGCATTACGTTGTGGTTTCAGAAACTATAAGGGGTTTCCAGCAATTCAATGGGTTTTGTATCGTCATTTTCTGTTTAACGATTATGCTAAACCAAGTTGTACCTAGTGCTCCCACTGCTGTAATGGTTGCATTTACTGCGCTTCCTGCTGTTCCACTTGTCGCAGAACTGAAGCTTTGTAGTACGGTTAATCCTAGTCCCAGCGTAATTGCCGCAACGACCAAGACCAACACAACTCCTGAAAGCTGATTGAGTCCAACCGCTCCCGATTTTGATTGCATCATCTTTTTCATAGTATTTCTTACCTCCTTAAATTAATGGAAAAAGAACTCGTTTGTATATATTAAAACTATGCTATCAATTACTAGTCCAGTTCCAAATCATACCGGCTATAGTTAATGCCAAGAATACCATAATGACATACGAATCAACGATCCCCATAACAGACATAAATAAACTCATGATTAATGAGGTAAATCCTGCCGTCATAAGTGCTCGATCATTGGCGCCCATAGTCATAAACATAACCGCACAAAAAGCACCCATCATTACAGTCCCAAACATGCCGTTCGTGATGGTATTGCTATACACCATAATACTTCCCAGCCCGCTCATATTTGTAGGATAAGGAAATACCATTATCTAGTTAACTCCCATCTCGCCGCAGTCGAGATAATTAATAACGCTACTAGTGTTACCATAGCTCCTGTAATTAAACTTCCTATTGATGAATCCAATCCAAATATTCCTCCTAAGATTGCTCCCGCCAGTCCGAATAACTCATCCACGGCGGTCATGGTTAAGCCTATTAAACTTCCTGCTGCCCCTGCACCAGCATAAATTGTCCCAAAGAAGTTCGTACTGTTCTGTGCAGTTCGAATATCTGTTTGAAATTCGGTCGATGCATTTTCAATAGCTGTAGAGTTCATAACAGAATCCATTTCTGTTATATTCATCGAAGCGCCGTACTGTGAATTAAGATCAGTTATAATACCATTAGTTCCGATAATCATAACGGCACCAAAGATACTCAACATAATAAAATCAGCTAGTCTCATCGTCTCATCCTCCAAATTAATATTCCTGCTAATAAAGCAACTAAGAATAATGTTTCTAGTTGTAAGGCAATAAATCCAAATAAGGAAGTAAAGAATAAACCTGTAACTCCTGCTATGATTGCTACTGGAGGATTAACTGCACTCATAATAATCATTGTTCCGACTATCATAGCACCCCAGAACACTCCTTCCGGCTCATCTATGGTAAAAGTACTCGCATTAATTACCGGAGTAGGATAGATCCAAAGCTGATTGATTAAAGTAGTATTTCCGCTCAAGAAGGTTCGGTTGTTATCGGTTAAATAAGCTAAAGCTCGAACGGTAAAGTTTTGATCAACTAAATTAGAAATGTTAGCGGTTATAACACCTGGATTGCTTGAATTTTGTTGACTTGTATTTAGAATGTATTGTCCGCCCCCGAAATATCGAATATCAAGTCTGGCGTTATTCATTGTATTATATTGATCACTCCAGTTGTAATTTACTATCTTTGTACTTGCATCATAAGTTAAATTATAAAAGAAACCCGGCGGTGCTCCTATGATGTTACTGGTTCCGTTTGTAACATTGCCTCCTCCTCCTCCTCCTGCTGCGCAAGATCCGTCATTAATGGCAGTATATGAACACCCTGCCCCTGAATTATATAATAAAATAACTTCAGCAGCAGTTAATACTTTACCATTCCAAATTCCTTGTTCATCCCATAACACTGTATGTGCCCATGAATTAATATCCATTAATTCATTGTGCTGAGTCGCCCCTGAACTCCAAACACCCGGAAAACTGTCGGTATTTGTATTATCCAGTGCGCCGTTAACATAAATTTTTCTTTCAGATGCCGTTGAGTTCCAAGTTAGAACAATATGATACCATTGCCCTGCTGTCCAAGTCTGTAAAGTGCTTTCAAAGTTCCCCCCAGCGTTTTCATTATTCCAATATAATCCGCCCGATGAGCCTTGTCCCCACTGTAGTCCAAAATCTCCGTTATTTCCTCCTCCTACATTAGCTTGTTGCCACCTTACTAGGCTTTCCCCTGCTTGGTAAGTACTACTCATTTGTACCCAAGTCTGCGTAGAACCTTCCGTTATCATTGGTCTGGCTGCCACAGTAACTTCTGCGCTAGTGGGTTGAGATACACCATTGCCGATTATTCCCGGCACTAAAGTAGTTCCGACTCCTGTCCCGTCTTTAAATCCAGTTTGGTCATCATAATTAGTTTCATAAGAATAATAGGACTCAAGGCTGTAATTTAAATCGCTTGGAATAGCAGCCACCGAGCTAGGAACTAAAAGAAGTCCCAATAATACTACTACTATTCTAGTTAACACGCTGTTTTGCATAAGTCACCACCATTAATAAAGCAGATATAAGCATTATGACAAACGGTAGGTTTGACATAATCATATCGATTATAGGGAAATCCGTTACGAACGAAGCAAATGCAGGAGATGTAGCAATCTCCCTGTACGCATTCGATACTGGCGCCGAGATAACGATTCCCAATATGCTTAAGATCATAAATAAGAAGAAGTAAGCTGGATGGAAGAATGTTGCCCAACTGGTTATTACTAAACTTAAAATATATCCTGCGAAGATTATCATGAATACGACATTTCCCATTTTCGAGGTATCTATTCCTGCTTGAAGAGAATCGTTAACGATTTGCCCTGTAGCTGTTGAAAAATCAGTTATGTTAGCGTCTTGGATTCCTCCAAGAACATCTCCACCAACTTTTGCCGATACAAAGGCTATAATAGCTACAGCTAGAAATAATGCTATTCCTGCAAAGATATCCATTATTGCTCCTCTCTTATTCATATTCTATACCTCTTGTTCTTTAATCGGTCGGCTAAGAGCTGAGTCAATCGAACTTTAGAAATACTACCGCTATTTTTATCCAACCATTTCTTAAAGTCTGACGAAACTCTTACCATTTTTGTCATTTTAATTCATGAACTCTATATCCTCCTCATCTTTGTTAAAGAAGGAATTATGAAGCCAGATTATTATCATTATTAATAATACGGCCATTATGAAATACCAATAGGTATTGGAAGCATTAGCAAAGGTCATTATAATATCTGTTTGACTAGGAACCTTTACCCATTCCCTTAAAGCTACTTGAGCGAAATTTAAGCCTACAAGTCCAGCAGTGATACCGAACATATACATTAAGATTCTCATTGGAGGGGAATTAACTATCATTCCAATACCAGTAAATAACGCTGCAAAGAGTATGATAAAGATTAAAACACCTAGAGAAACGAGACCTTTTTGAGCGCTATATTGAGATCTATCAACAGTGAAATTTATTTGATCAGTACATAATTGACTGCCCGGATTCGGCCAATTCATATCGCTCATATAGCAGTTTGCAGTATAATTTCCGTCATAGTCAACGTCAAAATTCGCGGTGTAAAACTGTTGACCAAAAAATCCTCCACCATTCATGATAGTCGCATTAACTTTCTTGAAATAAGAATTAACCCCTGTAACATTACAATAAAGTTCTCCCGGTGGAGTTGTCGACGCCGGATTAGTCGGATCTAACATGATGTGGAGGTTTGCTGAATACGTAAGATACTTCCCATTATATGGAGAAGTTATGTTAACAAATTCGTCTACCCCGCAAATGGCAGATGCAGGCATAAATATAGTACCCATTAACACTAAAGCCAAGAAAATCTTACGTAGCATTTTAGTTATGTACAGCCGGACTTATTAAACTTAACCAGTAAGTCCTGCTGCTTGGAATAACATTGCCATCGAAACAATATTGAAAACAATTATGAAGCCAAGAAATACAAACTCCTTGTACTTTTCAAACCCTTCAAGCGTAAAGACGGATTTTTGTTGTTTCTTCCATTCCTCTAGAAGAAAATCTATTCCTTTTTCTTCGGCCACATGAACTAAATATTTACCTTCTTTATCTAAGTGTAATGGTTTAACTTGTCGATATGAGTTGCTATTCTCTTTCCAGAAATGAAATACATATTTTCCTTTTTCATCTAGACTACATTGATCCAATGAAAAACTTTCTATCAAATGTTTTGGCTTTTTTATGGTCATCTGACCTTTCTTACTGATGTAAGCTTTTGTATATCTAATCTTACCTCCCGGTTCGTAGATTATTACTTTATGCTTGTAAAGCATTGCAATAGCTATAATAACTCCGCCAATTACTATCGGTAATCCTAGAAAGACACCATATAATAATATGACTCCAAAGTTAGCTAAAGCGCCTACAAATACTTGTCCTACTCCTGTTGCGTCCATTTATTTAAATGCGTTCAAGGGATTTAGTCCCTTAAAGAATCCTCCTTGTTTCTGTTGAGATATATTACGGCTCTCAACGAATTTAGTGTTTTGATTTAATAGATTTACGTCTACTCCTTTTTCATTACTTCTATAAAGATTTAAAGCACATGCTCGGATAATTAAATTTCCAATCTCTTTAGCGTTATCAATTTGTATTCCGTAAACATCTCGTTTAGGTTTAATTCTAAATGTAGAGTGAAGCTCGTCTATTAAACTATGAATCATTCGGACAATCTGGTTGTTCTTTAACCTATTAGTAGTTGCCGATACAGTAAAGAAAGGACTAATAATATTCTCAACCCATTGATGACCTTTCTCTGTTTTAATTAAAGCGGTAGAAGCATCTGGTTGAGTCCATGTTTGTTTTTTCTCGTCCCATTCTAATCCAAATAATTGTACTAATAATTTTTGTTTCTGTAAATTAGGATCTAAATAACGAATTAACTCTGCGTTGTTTTGGCTCTCAAAGTTATAATTCCTCGGTGTTTCATACGGATCTTGCTGGTATTCTTCCATTCATTATCTCAAACCAATAACTTCTAAGCCAGTGAACTTGGTTTGTCTTCTCTGTTTCCGAGTAGCCCGAATGTTGAATAATACTGCGCTTGGACTAGCAAATACAGTATATCCACGTTTATAACCCTTTCGTCTTCCAATTCCTAAGCTAGATCTTTTCTTACTGAACTCTGGAAACCCGATTCGAGTTCTTGTTCGAGTTCTTGTTCGAGTTCTTGTTCGAGTTCTTGTTCGAGTTCTTGTTCGTGTCATTGTATCAGTTTGCAAACGAGTTTTAGTTAGAGTCTTGATATCTAGCTTTGATCTTTGATCAAACATTGAATCAAATTGGAATGACTGGGTTGTGGCTGCTTTTTGTCCCATAAGTTGTGCTGTACCTAAAGCAGAGGCAGTTGCATATTTTTGCAGAGGTTTTATTTTAAATTTATAGGCTGCTTGTGCTCTTTGTGCTGCTATTATAGGAGTTAAATTTATCTTGGCTGCTACGCTAGGTGTGTACGTTTCCAGTGGAGACTTCAGTTTATCAAACTGAAATGATGGTCTGCCTCTCGTAGGAAATGCATCAAATAGAATTGGAGCCCAAGGGGCTTTTTGGACAGCTCTTTCTGTAATTCCTCTCATTATATCTTCTCTTCGGGTTGTTGGTTCTGGAATTTTACCAACGTTAAATGATTCTGTAGAAATTTCAGTAATCTTAGCCAAAGGTTGAGGTGCGGGTCTATCAATGATTCCTTTCCCATAACCTTTACCCGTGAAGCCCATTCGTGGAATAAAGAGTTGTGCGCCGCCTAATCTTCCCGGATAATCTGCCAGTCCTTTACCAAGAACAAATTGCTGTCCTCCTGTTTCTATCATCATTGTCTCGGCTGTTACTGCAGTATCTCTTGGCGTTTTGGGTTTTATGAGTCCGGTTCTCGTAGGATATAATTGACCTACTAATCCTCTTCTTCCTATAGTTCCTCCGAACCCAACTTGAGAACTTGGGAAAGCAAACCCTGTTTCGAAACCGACACTCAGCCCTACATCTCCTACTCTAAGCGGTTTTACAGAACCAGCCTCTCCTATTGTAACCGCCTTAGTAATTTCGGAAGCGCTTATCGTTACTCCAGGTCTACCTGGAACTGGTTTTACTTGAACTATTCCTCCTGCAGTAGTAGTTACAGGCTGGGCTATTTCTTTAAATTGAGTAGTTAAATCTATCTTAAACTTTCTCGGTTTTCCGTAGCCTCCGGGTTCGGTTGTCATTTTAATATTATAAGATTCTGGAGTAAGTTTAGCTTTGCCCCAACCTTTACCCGATATGAGTCTTCCCGTTGCTTTATAGGATCCTTTAGCAAATCCACCTATAAGAGCAAATTCAGTCCCTTCTTTTGCTAAAAGGTAGTCTCGTTGTTGGGGCGGAGTATCTTTCCACTCTTGATACAATCCGTATGTGTAAGTGCCCAGTAATGCTATTCCTGCAACGGCTGTTGCCGGCCCTCCTGCAACGGCAGCAAATGCGCTCGTAGTGATGCCTAGTACAGTTCCAGTGACTGCGGTTGGGAATAAATTCTCGGGTTCCAATGCCGATTTAACACCTTCAAAAGCTGTAAAATCTGGCGCATCTTCTACACCGATTATTCCTGCTTCATATGCTTTTTGCCGAACACCCGGAGAACTAGCTGCCATCCCTAACGCCAGATCTGCTTCCCATTGTCTACGAGCTTGTTCCTGTTGTTGATATGATTCCTCGATTACTCCGGGAATCCTTTGAGAAACGGCTGCAGCGACTTCTTCTTTAGACATTCCTTCTGCTTCCGTTGGATATTCGTATACCGGACCTCCATATGTTTTCTCTTCATCATAAGTACCCTCTGGGATAAATACTGGCCGTGCAGCTCCCTCTGGTCGTTTTAATTCTACTTCATACTTTTCTTGGACAGCTTGGCTTCCATATTGTTGTAAAAGTTCTCTAACTCTTGCTTCCTCTGCAGCTTGTTGAGTATCAACCTCAGTAGCTTGTGGAGATGAGGTTTGAGGTTGTGGATCTTCTCTTTCTGCCTGTCTTATTGCCTCGGCTCTCTCGTAAGACTCTCGGTTAGGATATGTTCTACCATCTGGTGCTGTATACTGTTGAGGAGTCGAGGTTGTTTGAGGTTGTCTTGATGGTCTGATCGTTGGTCTTGTATAACCAAGATCTCTAGCTCTTTCATAAGAGTCTCTTGATGTGTAAGTAGTCCCATCTGGTGCTTGATAAGCCATACATAATCTTTATTAACTCAGAATTATTAAATGTAACTGATGACAACGTTTGCCGACCAAGTGACTACTGCAAGAGCAAAAGCTCAGTGGGATATTTGGAAAGATAACGTAATCCAAAGGAAATTAGAATTAAGCAAATGTTTATCTGAAATTTATTTGCATAGCGGAACTTCAAGGAAAAAAAAGGAAATTGAGTACGCTAGTAAAGTATTAGGATTATATTGTCTATTAAGAAGCAAATTAGTTGGTAAAATTAGATTTGATGAAAAAAAGAAATTTATCCATCTTTTAGAATTAGATAAGTTAGATCCAGATAAGAAACAGGATTTAAATAAAATGAGAGGTTATATGATAGATTTATTTCATATGATAGATGCACTTGGTTATACCCGAGTAGAGGAGATTATGCATAATGCAATTACCGTTGAAGACTTCTGAGCTATTGAATTGTAAAGATATAGTAAAATGGTGGGTTAAAGAGACCACAGAGAACAATCAAGATAAAGTTGTAATTATTTATGGAAAAGAAGGAGTGGGCAAATCTAGCCTTGCGTTAATACTAGCTGAGATGATAATGGCTGAACAAGGGAAAGAATTTAACCTTAAAGAACAAATGCATTTTAGTTTTAAAGATTGGAAGAAGGCTACAGTCAATGCAGCTCCCGGAACTGTACAGATCATTGACGAAGCCGGTAAGTTCTTATTATCTCGAAGAGCTATGGATGCAGAAACTGTTAATGCATTAGAGTTTGTTACAGAGTGTAGAAAGTTTAATGGAATCCATTTAATCTGTATTCCTTCAATTAATTACATTGATAAGTATTTCAGGGAAGAGCGAGTCTCTGCTGCTTTTAATGTAACAAGTAAAGGATGGGTAACAATCTATCCACGTATTTACGCCAGTAAATTATCTGACTCAAAAGGAAGACAGTTTGTCTTTGGGAGATATACAGCTAGAATGCGAGATAAATATAGAGCTTACGATAAAATCTTTGGTAAGAAGAAGTGGGACGTTTATGAAGAGTATTGCAAAGATAATATGAAAATAGATACAGAACCAGAAGTAGTCAAGATATATCGGAGCCCTAAGCAAATTAGGGAAAGGTTTGGAGTTAGTAGCCTTTGGCTGAGACGGAGAGCAAAGGCTGGCGATATAGAGTTTATAACATCACCTGTCGGTAATAATAGGTATGATATAATGACAGTTGAACGATATCTCCAAGGAGGTTCAGATATAATACAAAATGAAAAGTGAGAAAATAAAAAATTATTTTGATGTCTTCAAATCTAGTGAAGATTATTCTGGTCAAGTATTAGATCAATTAAAACTATTAAGAAAGTTTATGACGCTAAAACGTTTGGACGATGACATGCATACCATCATAAAGGATGGTTTGAAGGTCTTAGAGTTCTCTCTACGAGGGGTAGAATGGAATAAAGATATAGAAAAAAAGTGGAAAGAGGCTAGGGGTAAACTAGCAAAAACCTTTCCACAAACTGATGATGGAAAAGTTCTTCCAAGATATTTACCTAAATATATGGAAGCAAAGATCTATCAAGATTATGAATATTTATTGAGGATGTGTTTAGATATTGGAATTATTGAAAGGAAGGCGGCTTCGAGAGTTAGCGCAGAGAGAAATGGATTTACAAGTTTACATAAGAGATAGATACTCTTGGCATCCTTATAGACGCAAAAGAGACCTATATATTAACTATTATAGGTTTTCAAATAAGAAACGCTTTGTTCGGTATATGGAACAGCAATTTAAATGGCATAGTGGTCATTTTATGTTAAAAGACGATAAAGGCAAACCTTTTGCTCGATTTCAAATTGAAGATGGGAAAATGATCGTTATTTATAAAATTAATAAGCAAGGCGGCTTATACCGTGTTTGGAAGTATTTCTAAATCTTATCTTCAAGTCCTTTTTCTTTCCGTTTGAAAATTTTTGGTAATTTAAACCATTTAGGTAAATAATTGAATTCTATATCAAATTCCATTTCATCAATAAGGGGATTTAGATACTTTTCTAGATTAATCGATACTCTATTCGTATATTTTGGTTTTTCTATCATCTTCCTGAATACTCCTCCGAATTTTTAAGGCTATTGCTTGAATAACATTAACTGTAACGGCATTCCCTAATTGTTTATATCTTTGAGTATCAGATACGCCTTTTGTCCAATCATCTGGGTATCCCTGCAACCGTTCGCACTCTTTCGGAGTTAAACGCCTCAGCTTGTTTGTCAATGAGCCAACGCCTTGCGAGGCGTTGGAGTCTAAACAATAAGCTTCATCAACTTTTCCAATAGTTCCTGATCCACCTGCTTTTGGATTTTTCAGTAAGCTCGGTCTTGTTGCAGACCTAGTTTGTAAGTTCATAACAATTTTAGGATCTTTGTAATCTCTAGCTTGTAAAGCTCCTGAAATTGTCTTAAAACCAAATTCTCTTCGTGAAGCGTTTGAAACCATCGGTACATTATTTCCACCTGTTCCCATCCTACTTTTTAAAGTCGGTGTTCCTTCGCTTTTATGCTCTCGAAACTCTTTTCTTTCCAAAGTCATAATTAATGGCGACCAATTTTGTAAGGGTGGTGATATGCCTTTAATACCATATCTTCTCTTTGCTTGACCTATCTCTGGTTGGCTGTCTTGAGTTTCATAATATAATTCTGAAACCTCTGCTGCATTTTCTCTGAAAGGTAATATTTCTGGTCTGGGTTTTCCTCTAAGATTTGCGATAATGAACACCCTTTCTCTGTTCTGGGGAACTCCGAAAAATTTGCTGTTAAGCACCATCCATTGATATTCATACCCCAATTCTTCCAGCGTTTGAAGGATTTTGGTAAAAGTTTTCCCCTTTTCGTGATTGAGTAACCCTTTAACGTTTTCAAGGAAAAGATATGGAGTTCTTTTAGCTTTAGCAATTCGCATAATGTCAAAAAACAACGTGCCTCTGGTATCCTCGAAACCTTGCCTCTTTCCAGCGACTGAGAATGCTTGACAAGGAAATCCTGCACAGATGAGATCGTGGTCTGGTATGTCTGTCGCTTTAACGGTTGTAATGTCTGTTGGCTCGTAATCTGTTCCGAAGTTTTTGTTATAGGTTTGGACTGCGTATTTGTCGAAGTCGTTGTAGTAGACACATTCCCACTCTCCTTTTGTTGCTCGTTTAATACCAAGTGAAAACCCTCCTATTCCCCCAAATAAATCTATATATTTCATTTATCATCTTCCTAAATATTTCCTTTTGATTTGTATGTCTGGAAATAACTCCTCGGGTTTTATCGTAAAAACATTAATTTCTTTCTTAATTTTATCAATTCTTTCGTTTCTTTCTTGATGAAAATTGATTCCGCAAGAAATTAAGTGTCTTACAGTACCCGAAATGGTATGAAACCCTGCAAAGTCTTTTATAGCTAAAAGAGACTTTTTAACTTCTGGTTTTAATCTAATTCTTATGATTTCTGATTGCGCCATGAAATATTGTGTCAGTTTTTCAATAAAAACTTATTGTTTTTGTGGATACAAAATATAACAATTAAAATTCAAAATAAAATACCCCAGATTCCACAGGAAATCAAGGGGTAACGTCATCCAACGCATCATCGAATGATTCAGTAAAGGATATTTTGCTAATTGTTCCGTCCTTATTCTTTTTCATCTTTCCGTGCATTACTATCATTTCTTTTTCTCCTTAATTTTTTCCCAGTTTTCTTTTAAAATTTTACGAGCCTGTTCATTTTCCGCTCTTTCAAGTTTAACTTCTTCAAAAAGAATTTGAATTTTTTGAGCAATAATGTATGCGTCTTCTGTTTGAAATATCCATTCAATACGTTTTTTCCATTTCTCTCGTTCCAAATCCGTCATTTCTTTTTCTCCTTTGCTCTTTGGTCGGCAATTTTATTATCAATCTTTTCTAATATACCAGCGTCCATTTTTTCAAGTTGTTCGGAATACGCTGC
>Ga0098070_100303_pt1 | contig 13486 bp, 9 predicted proteins | sample 28_taG_FD_75063 | JGI IMG/M metagenome (GOLD analysis project Ga0098070, IMG submission 75063) | Marine viral communities from Cariaco Basin, Caribbean Sea - 28_WHOI_OMZ | ecosystem: Environmental > Aquatic > Marine > Oceanic | place: Caribbean Sea: Cariaco Basin | collected 2014-11-12
GGTTACAATTTAGTCGCACAGTCTGAAGCGGATATTGATGTCTCAGGAGTGCGAGCGGTAATGCAAACCGACACTGAGGTTGGTGGCCGAGATACTTTGTTTAGTTATGGCGTAGATTTTGAACGTGAAAAAAGTGAACAAACTTATTACGGTCAAGATTTTATGACAGTTTATGCTAGTAATGGCCTTGTTTATAAACCGAACGGAGTCGGTTATAACGCTGGTCCTAAGACCACCACTGATAAGCTAGGTGTCTTTATAAATACGGATGTTGATCTAAGCGATAAATGGCATGGTAGCGCAGGGGTTCGTTATCAAGAATTAGAAACTCAAACTGATGCTTTTATTCCTATGTATGAGCAAGTAAAAGCAGAAAACGAACCAACCTATCAAGCAGGCGTGGTTGCTGCCGGCGAAGCAGATCATAATAAAACTTTGTTTAACCTAGGTACCAGTTATCAAATAACTCCAAAAGACCTTATCTTTGCTAACTATTCGCAAGGATTTACCACAGCTGATGTTCAACGAGCATTGCGTGATGTCAAAAAGGGCTATGTGGTCAATGCAGACAATGTGCAGCCGATCACTATTGATAATTATGAATTAGGCTGGCAAGGTAATTATGGGGATACTCAAGCTAAGCTTGCCGGATTTTATAATGAATCAGATAAGACCATCCAATTCACTAAAGACTACACCGTAGAGGTAACAGATACTGATGAACGCGTCTATGGTGCCGAAGCTTCACTATCTCATAATCTAAGCAAAGACTGGCAAATTGGAGGCACAGCCTCTTATACCAGAGGTCAGTTCAAGAACGAGGGTGACTGGGTAGAGCTCGACGCTACTCGTATTACCCCGCTTAAAGGCACCGCTTATGTCCAGTATAACTTCGATGGGGGTAGCAATCTGCGTCTACAAGCTTTGGCCATTGATGGGACGGATAAAGCTTATAAAGAACAAACTGCCATTGATCCGAAGTCTAATGCTCAACCAGTGACTGGCTATGCGACTGTCGATTTATTGGGTCAGGTGCAATTGGGCAAAGGCCGTCTAGACTATGGTGTTTACAACTTATTGAATAAAGATTATCTTTCGGTTTATCATCAGACCACCTATTCAGACGGAAATCGTTTGCCAGCAGCGGGTACTAACTACGGTATCAGCTATACTATTGATTACTAAGCTGTCTGACTCAACGATAAAAGTTAGACAGTTATAGTTATGCTCTTAAAAAGGTTAAAGTGCTCTTGTTGCTATGGGCATTTTGACCTTTTTTAACATTTTTCTTTATGATCTATTGGTATAACTTGTTTTTATGGCGCATTTTTATAACCTATTTCTATAACATCGATATGGCATCAGCGCTGGCTTGCTTTCTTTGTTCAGGGTTAAGCTCTATAAGTTTGCCTTGTTTCATAAGTAGCAGTCGGTCAGCATGCTCAAAGTAACTGTCATCATGACTAATGATAAACAAGGTTTTGCCTAAGGCTTTTAGTTCAGGAATTAAACTTTGATAAAAGGTTTGGCGAAAGGCTGGGTCTTGATCGGCTGCCCACTCATCTAACAATAAAATATCCTTATCTTCTACCACTGTGGTCAGCATTGCTAAGCGCTTGCGTTGACCTTGCGACAGCTTGTCTGTGGATAATTTACTGCCTTCAATACTGACTTTGTTTTGTAGCTGTAGGCGACGTTGCCAATGCTGAACCAGACTCATATCTGGAGAATGACCTTCAGGACCAATTAGCTGTTTAAAAATATATTGATCACTAAAAATAGCCGAGAAAAGCTGACGATACTCAGCTCGGTTGGTGTCAGTAATAGGACGTCCATCGATGCTCAGTTGCCCCCCTGTAGGAGTAAAAATACCGGTAAGCACTTTGGCTAGGGTTGATTTACCACTGCCATTTGCGCCTATTAAAAACACCACATCGCCTTTGTTCAAGGTTAAATTCACTTGTTTTAAAATCATATCTTTGCTTGAGTACTGATAATCGATGCTGCGCAGTTCAATACTTTGCCAGTTATTGTCGGTGTTGGCTGTTACAAACTGAGGTTCATAATCTGCCAACTGTAAAGATTGGATTTTATCGAGCGCCACTTGTGCAGTTTGCAAAGTAGGATACGCACCCACAGCATGCAAAATAGGCGACTGCATAAACAATAAGGTTAAGGCAAAGGTAGTCGCAATCCCAAGTGATAACCCTAGATAACTCGCCACCGCAAAAATCACCCCAATGGCGGCAAACATCATAATATTTGACCAATTGACAGCAGACAGATGGTAAGTATCCGCCTTAATAATGGTTTTCTTGTAAGCATTGGCATGGCTAATCAGGTCTTGGGTATATAAATTCTTAGCACGATGCTGATTAAGCGCCAGCTCTTTACGGCCTTCAATAACGGCTTGATAATCTTGATAAAGCGCATCGTTAATATCGCGGATATGGGTTAGATTTTGATAGACATGTTTGACCAATAAAGTGCTTATCCAAATGGTCATAACTATCCATAGCATAATAATCAGTAGCAATGGCAAAGATAGACTGCCGAGATACAAGGACACTGCTAACGATAAAATAATACCTTGCACCAACTCTGGCATTCTGACAAAGGCAGTGGTTAAAGCTTGAATGTCCGTTGACAGACTGGCCATTAAAGGTGCACTTCCCAAATGATCTACCTGAGCCACGGGGGTGTCTAAAATTTGCTTAACTAACTGAGTTCTAAGCTGATAAACAAATTGATGACCCAAATAGGTCAGTGCATATTGGGAGCTAAAAGAGGTAGCAAGTAGTAGCAATACTAAGCCTGAAAATTGTGCGAAGCTTAGCCAAGATAACGCCTCAAAAACCTGACTGCTCAAAAACGTGTGATTGATATAGGCAATGATACCGATACTCACCGCCGCATTGAGTAAATTTAAAGCAATGACCTTAATGAAACCTAAGCGATATTGGGTCCAGATAAGGGCATACAAGGAAGGTGAAGAGATGGACGACATAGCAACTCGATAAGTAACTTGTGGGTAAGCGATGGGGGTTAAAAAACAGGCCATTAATCAATAAAAGGGAGTAGGTCACGCCTAATCCCTTTGTTGAGTATTTAATGATTTGCTTGACTGACTAATTAATAAGCAAATAGACAAATAAATTCATTAATTCAGTATCAATTCGCTTATTTGTACTAGAAGTCAAAAGTGGCTGATACTTTTAGCGCAGTTGGCTCACCAGCATTAAGATAGCCTTGGCCAGGATAGCCACCCACTGATTGCCAGTAGTCTTCACCTGTGACGTTGGTTACCATGCCTTTTAAAGTCACCTCTTGCTTACCTAATTGAGTACGATAGCGGGCACCCAGATCTAAGGTAGTATAGCCATCAACTTTCAAGGTATTGGCTGCATCTGCGTAGCGACTGCCGGTATGAATCACATCACCGGTTAAGGTTAAGCCAGAGACAGCGGCAACGTCATACTCTACGTTTAAATTACTTTGTAGTTTAGGAATACCAATCACGCGCTTGCCATCTAAATCTTGTAAACCAGTATCGGTTTGTTTGGCGTCTAAGTAGCTAACCCCCGCATTAAGTCGCATATTCTCAGCGGGGCTACCAAAGACAGTTAGCTCAACGCCTTGATGGCGATTTTCACCGGCTTCCACAAAGGTATTGGCATCATTAACATAAGCGCGAGGCTGAGTGGTGCGATACAGTGCTAGGCTACTGCCTACTGTACCGTTGTCGTATTTTAGGCCGATTTCAGATTGCTTAGTCACGTAAGGGGCTAAGGTTTCACCCGCATTGGTGACCGCTTTATCCAATGAGGTAGCAGGGGCAGTTTCACCTTTACCTAAGCTTTCAATATAGTTGCCGTATAACGACCAATCTTTGTTGGGTTGGTACACTATACCGATGCTCGGCGTCCATTCACTTTGGTCATATTCAGAGGTTTGGGCTTGGGTGTTGTAATCATAGCTATGGGTTTCAATATTCTGATGGCGCACGCCCAAAGTGGCCTTCAATTTATCATCCATTAAACTGACGGTATCTGCTAGTGCCACGCTGGTTAGCTGAGTCTCAGCAGTACGCTTTGGATCATTGAGATTGCCACCGGAAAAGGCACCCTTAGACCAGTTATTATTTTTATAAGCGGTCGGTCGATATAAGTTGGTGGTCAATTGATTGGCAGAGTCAAAAGTATAAGCACCTTTCTCTTCTTGATCATAAACATCTCCAGCCAAGGTCCAATTATGCTGAGTGTTGCCGAGTTGCAGTTTGCCACGTAAGCCCAGCTGCGCGCTTTGAACCTTATCTTCGCGGGTGTTGTCAAAGCGATAAGTACTGCCTGTGCCGTCGGCATTGGTTACCGTAAGATTGGCTAAAGAATTCTCTTCCTCACCCTTTCGCGCGCCGTAAGCGGCGTAACCCGTTAAGTTATCTTGAAAGTCGTATTCAGCACGCACAGTACCAAACAGGTCTTTTTCGTAGAGTAACTCCAAGGCTGGGCCCAGTTTGTATCGCCTTTTGGTGCTTCAGGAACAGCAGTTACCCCACTTAAAGTAACATTGGTGCGTGTCTCATTTAGCTTATTGTCTTGCCAACCTAAGTCAGCAGAAACACGATATCTGTCGCCTCGGTAATCTAGACCAAGTGCGGCCAATCCTAATTTGGCAGACTCATTATCAACTGCACTGTCACCGTCTTGGTAAGCAGCATTAAAGCGAACTCCACCAGCACCATCTTCCCCAAAGCGGTCGCTGACATCAATGCCCACTCGCCTTTGATTACCTGCGCCGTAGCCTAAAGTTAACTGGCGCAATGGCTCATTGCCGGCACGTTTTGGTAGTAAGTTAATGGTACCGCCAGCATTTCCACCACTGGGGGCAGCGCCATTTAGCATGGCAGAAGCACCGCGTTGAAGCTCTACACGCTCAAATAACTCTGTGGCAATGTATTGGCGCGGTAAGATACCGTACAGTCCATTAAATATTGTGTCATCAGAATTGGTCACAAGACCTCGGATTAGATAAGCTTCTTGAAAATTACCAAAGCCTCTTGCCACACGAACCGTTGGATCTTTCTTGAGTAAGTCGCCAACACTATGAGCTTGTTGGTTTTTGATAAAGTCATTGGTATAAGCAGTGGTTGAAAAAGGGGTGTCCATAATGTCTTGATTGCCAAGCAAACCAACACGGCTACCAGTGGCAACTTGTTCACCTTCATAGGCTATCGGCAAACCTTGTGCCGAAGCATCTGCACTACTATTAACTACGATAGTATCAAATACAGCCACGGGCACTTCTTTTGAGTCCGCAGTCATATCAGATGCCGCCCACACTAATGGGCTACTCCCGAGCATTACTGCTGATGCTGAAAAAATACCTAGATATTTTAATGAATCCGTTCTATGAGTTTGATGAATGTGCAGGAGTGCAGAAAATAAAGGAGACAGTTGCATGACAAATTCCAGTCTGTTTATGAGATTGAGTATTATAATGATAATGATTTTCATTACAACAAATTTTAACACAGACAGACTAAAAATTTTATGAATATCGCTTTTTTATTAGGGAGGGGGGGATGACGATCTAAGATTGTGTGATTTACAGTTTAGCAATAGGCAAATCAGTTGAACAATGAGGGTAAAAGCTAACCACAGACTCATTATTCAACTGAAGTAAAGAGGGTAAGGACTCACTGGGACAGGTTAAGAACGCCGCAGAGCAGGGAATTGCTTAATCATGAATAAGATGAGCAATAGTGCTACCAAACTTATCACCGCTCCCACATAACCAATACTGGACAAAGAAATGTGAGTCACGGCATAACCGCCGAATAGGGCACCGGTACCTATGCCTAAGTTAATAATGCCGGAGAACATAGACATCAGCATGTCTTGAGCATGTTGGTCTACCATTAGTACTTTAGCCTGCATCGAAATAATAAGCAGCATTAAAGCTGTTCCCCATAGCGTTGCATTTAGACTAAGTGCCCAAACCGAATTAACTGCCAATAGTAAACTCAGCATAGATAACAGCATGATGATAATAGAGACAAACATTAGTAGAGTGCTGTGTCTGTCACCCCAGCGGCTAAAGATAACACTGCCTATGATGCCCGCTCCGCCAAATAGTAACAATATAAACGTGGCGAAGTTTTCACTGATAGAGCCGATTTCACGCATGAACGGCTCGATATACGAATAGGCCGTATAGTGTGCAGTGAATACCGTGAAAATCAGTAAATACAAGCAGACTAACATTGGGTTTTTCAGTAGTTCAGGGACTTTTCTAAAAGACCCTTTAAACATACTGGGTAACGTAGGTAATAGTCTTGCTTGCAATATAAACACTACCAACGCAATAAAGCCAATACCGCCAAAGGTAGTGCGCCAACCATACCATTGACCGATGATTCGGCCTAAAGGAACGCCAAGTACCATGGCCAATGAGGTGCCAGTGGCTACCACACTTAAGGCAAATGCTTTCTTGCCTTCAGGGGCCACACGAATAGCAATGGCAGCGGTAATTGACCAAAATATCGCATGAGAAAAAGCAATACCCACGCGGCTAATCAGTAAAACATTAAAACTCCAGGCAACAACTGACAAGATATGACTAACAATAAAGACAGCAAATATGCCCAGCAATAGCTTTTTACGCTCCAGTTTACTGGTGAGTAGCATTAGAGGCAATGACATGGCAGCTACAATCCAAGCATATAAGGTAAGCATCCAGCCGGTTTCAGCGGTGGTAATGGAGAAATCTTGGGCAATGTCACTTAATAAAGCCACCGGTACAAATTCGGTGGTGTTCATTACAAAGGCACTAATACCCATTAGAAGAACTTGAATATATTGTGTTCGGCGAGAGAGAGTCTCTGCTTGAGGAATATGTGTCATAAAATCAAATACAAAAAGGGGCTAATTAGTGATAATCAGCCTATGAGAAAAATAGAAAATTTATGAGGGGGTAAGAGAGAAGACAAGATAACAAGTTCAGCCGCTAAGTTAAAGAGGCTTTTTGCTACTGTTTTTCAGAGGGTTTTTTAGTGCGCTCTTTTAAAAGGTATAAGAGCGCTGTTTTTAGAATAAAAAAATATTTGAGCTAGCACCATAGAGCACGGACTGATTAGAATAAGACATTCAAACCTAATGAGACATTCCGGCCCATTTGCGGTACGAAAGGCAAAAATGAATTGTGTACATAAATGTCCTCATTCAATAAGTTATTGGCGCGTAATGATACGGTGTAATCTAACGGATGCTTGCCATTGTGCCAGGTGTTCTTATAGTCCACCCCAACGTTTAATAGTGAGTAGCCGCTAGTGGCCTCTTCAGGTATTTCTACAACTTTTAGCCGGGTTTCCTCTCTTGGTATATTGGCAATTATCGCCGTAGAGGTTTTGTTTTGGGCAAAGACTCGGGTGAAGTCCAAGGAAGTAGACCAGTTATTGTTATAGTCATTATTTAAGCGGAAGCCCAATCGCATTGGTGACATACGCGGCGCGTTGCGTTGTGGACGGTCAACTTTGTCTACACCGACCAACTCATAGTCTGGATAACCACACCATTCTTCATAATCAGGGTCATTTGGCGTGGCACCACATTCCTCGGGTGGCATATATTTGGTCACTTCGTCATAGATGTTATTGCCATAAATTGGGGCAAAGCCATAGAGTTTGCCGCGCACATAGTCACCAAATAAAGTGGCTCTATGACCTGGCAGATATTCGTAGCGGACTTCTGCTTCTAAGCCCTTAATCTTAGCTTTGGACTGGGTCATGCGACGCATATACAGATTGCCATCTTTGTGTAGATTTTCAGCATGGACATAATTATCAAAGTGGTTGCTGTAAGCGCTGGCTTTGTAATGCCATTTGTCACCCGTAAACTGAAGGCCTAGCTCAAAGTTATCTGATTCTTCCTTATTGAGGTCTTTATTGCCATATAAAAATGAGTTAGTCGCTAAATTTTTGCCATGATAATAAAGCTCCATTGGCGTGGGTAGACGCTCATTATGTGAATAGCTCATATCCAGGCGATACTCAGGGGTTATGTCCCAAATAGAACCTAAGGCATATGAGAAAGCGGATTCTTTATAAGGTGTTAAATCTGGCTGTTCAGGTATTGATAACTGACTATGAAGTTTGTTTTGAGCTTCAATCTCGCCCATGTCATAGGTAACGGGTATTTTCGATTGCTCATAACGCAGTCCTGTTTCAAACAGCCAGTCATTAAGCTTATATTGCTCAACCCCAAATAGACTTAATTGTTGGTGTTTATTTTCAACTAAAAGACGGCGATTTTCAGTACGTTCTTGTTTAGAAGGGATAAGCGCACTGCTTTTATGAGATTGACTCTGAATGCCCCAGACCCCTTGTAGATTCTCGGTAGGCGTATGATAGGCTTCTAGCTTGGCGTTATAACCTTGGTTGTCAAAATAAGAGGGATTTGCTTTTATAAATACGCTACCATCTGGCTTCGATGAATCAGGCAGTGTTTTACCGTGGTCATGTTCTTCATGATGATAATCATGGTAAGCCACATTCAAACGTACTTTTTCGATAGAGGGGATGGGGTCAAGTAGTTCACCTTGTAAGTAATAGCTTTTGCTTTTCATATCGACCCAAGGTCCACCTTGCGTATGATCATGATTGTGTCCATAAGGATTATCATGGCTGTGAGGGGCATCTAGATCATGATCGGTACCACAGTGAAAGTGAAAAGAGTCTGCTAAATCATCATCGCCCATTAAATGGGGATAAGCATTTAAATAAGGTCTATTTTTACCAATACCTTGTGGATAGACCACGTGCCCACTACATTCGTCAAACTTATGGTTGTGACCGACTAGACCATAATTGTCTTCGCGCTGACTGTAAGCCACCCCAATGTGACCGCTATCACCGATATAAGATAAACCGACTGTACCGACGTTGGATTTGTTATGTGAGTCTGGCAAATAGTTTAAGGGTTCTCCTAGCTTAATCTCAGGCACTTCATAGTTATTCGCCTTACGAGTTAAGCCCTCAACCCGCAGTGCCACCCGGTCAGTTAATCCAAAAGTTACGCCAGCTGTTGCCACTCTTTCATCATTATTCTCATTGAAGCGTAGCGCAGCCTCCCCGTTATAGTCTTCAGGAACTTCAGTAGGAATACGTCCATCTACCACATTAATGACTCCAGCAGGCGAGGCGGTACTATAAAGTAGAGTAGAGGCACCCCGTACCAGCTCGACACGGTCAGCAAGCAAAGTATCAGTAGCAATAACGTGGTCTGGGGACATATTAGAGACGTCCACCACATCCGTTCCGTTTTGTAAGATTTTGATCCGAACACCATCTTGACCTCGAATAACAGGGGCTGAGGAGCCACCCCCAAAAGGATTGCTGTGCACACCAAGTTCGTCCGCTAAGGCATTACCCAGGGTGGCAGAACGCTGCTGTAGCTTTCCTTTGTTAATGATGACGTCGCTGGCTTTTTGAGTATTGTCAAAAGCTAAGCCAGTTGGGACATGCTTGGCAGAGGAGGTAACGGTGATGGTCTCAAAAATGGCAGTGGGTATTGATACAGGATTAAGGGTTGGCTTAGGTTCAGAAGGCTGCTGCGAAGCTAAAATTGGAGACATCAATTTTTGGCCTTGAGTATTTGTATTTGCAGTAGAGCTAATGGCCGCTTGTGCCAGTGAGACGTGGAAAATATAGGACAACATAATGGCAGAGACAGCATAAGATAAAGGTTTTATTTTCATAGCAATTAAAGGCTTTTGATAACGGTAATAAAAAATCCCAGACAGGCAGCCTGTTGGGAGCGAAAGTGAATCAAACCTGGCCAGCTTTAATTCTAGAATCCAACATAATGTTATATTATAACATAACATTATAAAATAATTACAATAGCTAAATCTGCTTTCCCCAATCCTAAGCATCTTGCGACACTTACTGTTGTCGAAATTTAAGCAAAAAAAAGCCCAATAATTAATTATTGGGCTTAAGGTAAGTAGATGGCCTAATGAGTCGACATACTCTCAAGAGTATCAAAGCCTTGTTGATTGCCAAAATATAAGGCTTCAGTAGGTTGGTCTCTAAAAAAGCGTAGTGCGTTGCCTTTTTTATCGGTCACGGTAAATTCATTAAGTAGTTTTTGCCAATGCGCTCTTTTTTGGTCTTCATTATGATTGGCATTGAAGGTTGGTCTCAAGATATAGGAGATATCTCGGCTTTCCTCTGGTGTCATTAATTTGACCAAATCTTTGTGTTCACTCAGATGACGACAAATCCTCTCGATATCATCCAATGTTTCTTTGGTCTCAGTCAATTTTATAATTAACATGAGTATTGCTCCTTATAAAGTTTCGCTTTCATTTTAATTGAGAAAAATAAGTTTAAACAATAGGTGACAGTGACTATTTTTACTTTGACTGACTCATTCGTCTTCTCAGTAACCATATAATCACAATAACTATCGCTGCTCCCAAGAATATTTTGGAATAGGGGGCTAGAAATTTTTTGATGACCTCATAATTTTGCCCAAAATGATACCCTGCTAAGGTCAGTAAGGTGGTCCAAATAGCGGCGCCAGCAGTGGTCAAAATAATAAAGGGAAGTAGCGGCATTTTGTTCATGCCAGCAGGGATAGAGATCAATGAGCGAATGCCGGGCACCATACGACCAAAAAACACCGCTTTTTTACCGTGTTTGTTAAACCAGTCATCAGCCGATATGACATCATCAGGCTTTACAAAGACATATTTTCCATATTTCTCAGTAAAGTCAATCAGCCTTTGTTTATTAAACAGGCTACCGAAGTAATATAAAGGAATTGCCCCTAAGACGCTGCCTAAGGTACCGGCGACAATAACCAGTAATAAATTTAAATCCCCTCGAGCCACCGCAAAACCTGCTGCTGGCATGATGACCTCTGATGGTATCGGGGGAAATACGTTTTCGGCGAACATGGCAAAAATAATACCTAAATAGCCGAATTTGGCCATTATGGCCAGTACCCACTCACTAATTTGATTCATTTTATAATCTTATAAATTTTATGAAGATTTATAATAACTTAGCAGACAATAAGATAGCGTTAAGGATTTGGTCATTAACGGTTAATATTTATTACCAGGATTAAGACAGTGTTTATTATTCTCTATCTATTCAAACTGCACACTGACTGCATCTCTATACGCTATCTTATGGCTTAACTTATTAGTTACTTAGCTTGTTGCTTACTTAACCTATTACTTAATTTATTACTGACTTAACCCGTCGTCGTCTTGTTGACAGCTTTACTATCGATGACTTTGGCTTACTAGTGGGCTTTGGCACTTGCCCGTTGTTTAAAGACCACTAAGCAGAATACAATAAATACCAACAGAGCAGCAGAAGCACCAAAACGACTTAACGCCAATCCGCCATGGTCAATAGGCTTGTCCAAAAAGTCGCCCAATACGGCACCTAGAGGACGGGTAAGTACGAACGCGCTCCAGAACAGCAAGGTTTTTGATATTTTTGTCCAGAAATGTGCCAACGCTATTAAGACCAATAAGCTACCAAAGATAACGGCACTGGTGGTATAGCCCATACCTTTAGTGTCAGCAACCCAGTCACCTAGTGCAGTACCTAGGGTTTGAGAGAACATAATGGTTGCCCAGTAAAATATTTCTGATTTGGGGTTGTTAATACTGCCGACAGAAATACTGCCCATGCTTTTGTACCAGGTAAATAAACTCAGACAAAGCAGGCCTAATAGTAAAGCAGAACCACCGGCATAACCTATACCCAAAGAGCGAGTAACAAAGTCAGCAATCGTTGTGCCTAGTGTGGTAGTGGCGATAATAGTCGCCCAATATAACCACTTATTAAAACGATCCGCTTTGATTTGGGTAGCCACGGCTATCGCAAAAATGACTGCAAATATCCCAGTACTTACCAGATAACCTAAATTTAGTGACATAGACAGGGCATCGCCAGCTGTCTCGCCTAAGGTGGTAGAAGCAATTTTGATGAGCCAGAAGATTAAGGTAACTTCAGGAACTTTGGAGAGTGCAGCATGTACAGCAGAGGAATTTGAGGGTTTGTAAGAAGGGTCAGTAGTCACACTACTGCCTTCAACGCCATTGTTATTGGTAATAATAGCCATATCTTAACTCACTGTGACCATCAACAGACGGCATGTCATGTTGGAGAGAAGGTAAATTAACAGTGAGGCAGTTAAGAATTTGTTAAGAAAATTCAATGAGGAACACTTAAAGTGTTAAACATCATAAAAAATTACTTTTCTAAATAAAAACAGCAATAATCGACAAAATCGCTAGAATATGAAGTTATGGCTATTAGGAATTGTGATTCAGGCGTTCATTGAGAGAAGCTTTGATTGGTGTACTGTACATCATAGATTTAGTCTACAATCAAAGGATTATGAATCCTTTGTACCATGTCTAAATTTAAGCACCTTTGATGTGAGACGGGGAGTTTTCCGGACAGTTGGGGACTGTCCAGCTCGTCGCAAAGCAAAATCTATGATTTTTCTGGAAGGTTAGCATAAGTATATGTCACTCGCCTTCGCTTGGGTTGTGTAGCATGTATAGTTTCGGGAACTGTTCCGCACTGACTACTTTGAATTCATTTTCATCTTCACGTACTAACCACTGATGAGGTTTTAAAGTTACAACATCGTCGCCCTTAGTAAGTATAAGCGTCGGTAAGCCTCCATCGAATACAGCACTTGTTTTAACGTCACATTTCAAGTCATCAATCCAGTTCGCTAAATGTATCAACTCGCCACCACTAAACGGATGGGCTTCAACCAATTTACCAAACTTACTGCAATATAATTTCATTCTCATCTCACTGTTCCTTATGTTTCAATCTACGCACCCGTGATTGGGTGCGAAGAAAGTAAAAATTTATAAACTTTACTCGACTATTTTTAAACGGCTCTCTTAAACTATCTAGGCGATGGTGAAGTATTGGGTTGTGATCATTCGAGCAGTGAACATTTTTTAAGCCACCTTCTCCATAACCTTATAGTGAGTCAAATAGTAAATATTGGCACGTTTAGAGTGCGGAATAATTTTTAGATCAGAAGAAGAAAAGCTATTATTTGTATAGGTATTACTGTTTGACATGATTAGCACACCGCAAATATTTAAATTTATTTAATACATATTTTAATAATATTGTATTATTCAGGTATAAGCAATGTACTAACACATCTTAGGCGACAAGATATGTCGCTTTATTTAATAAGTAAGGGATAAGATAGGGGAAGGGCGAGAAATGATAGTCAGATTATAGTAACTAACTAGGTATGGTTTACAACCCGACGTTTATGAGAAACTTGACGATTATAGAAAAGTAAAGCGTAAGTCCGTTTCTTTCTATAATAATGAGGTTTGGTGCTACCGGTGTTTGTCAACATAGTTGTCACCATTTAATGAATTAGGCGACTCTCATCTTATCAATCGATTTTGGCTCTTTTAC
>Ga0098070_100305_pt1 | contig 13398 bp, 14 predicted proteins | sample 28_taG_FD_75063 | JGI IMG/M metagenome (GOLD analysis project Ga0098070, IMG submission 75063) | Marine viral communities from Cariaco Basin, Caribbean Sea - 28_WHOI_OMZ | ecosystem: Environmental > Aquatic > Marine > Oceanic | place: Caribbean Sea: Cariaco Basin | collected 2014-11-12
CGCCCCATCCTATTCCGAATGCCCCAGTCTCTCCTGAGCGTCCCCAACCGCGCCTCAGCGCCGCCGGTGAAGGGGGTTCTATGCCCAACAACAAATACCCGCAACCCAAAAATCAGTGAAAATAGAAAATCTTTAATTACCAAATACAATCAATAACTTAAAGATATTTCACTCGAATAAGATGGGAAACATACTGCCGTGGACTGCAGGAATCGGACCGTTCAACGACACGACTCGGAAGAATCCCCGCGAGTCACAATTCGCGCTGCAGGAACACTCTCGATTTCCGCCCTCTGCACCAGCTTTGACAGATGAGAGGCCCCTTTCTGAAGGGCCCCACAAACGAACAAAGCCCAACGACTCCGCCGGGCTTTGAACTTTCACCAAACAGCATGAACGCAGTCGGTCAGGCTTTGGCCGCCGTGACGATGAACTCTACCAGGTACTCAGGTGTGGCAAGCTTTGCCTCTCCGCAGGCGCGGGCAGGCGTGTGGCCCTCGGGCACCCATGCATCCCAGACCTCGTTCATCTCGGCAAAGTCTTTCATGTCCGCAAGCCAGATCACCGTCTGGAGGATCCGGGTCTTGTCACTGCCGACCTCAGCCAGAAGCGCATCGATCTTTTCCAGGCAATCTTTGGTCTGCTGGGCAACGCTTGCACCTGCGGTGCCCACCTGACCGGCAAGATAGATGGTGTCACCGTGGGTGACGATCTGGCTCATACGGGGGCCGGTGTGTTTGCGGGTGATCTCACTCATGGTTTTATATCCCTGTCTGTGAAAGTGATCTGAGCCTGCGGCCAGTCAGCGCTCAAAACGCTGCGGACTGACGGCAGATGTTATGGCTTCACCGATAGCGGGCTGAGCGCCCTTGCACAATGCCGCAGTCATGGCCGCAAGCGCGGGGGCTGTTTGCACTCCGTAGCCGCCCTGCCCTGCCAGCCAGAAAAAGCCGTCGGCACGCGTGTCAAAGCCCACAACCGGAGTGCGATCAGGGGCGAAACTGCGCAGGCCGGCCCATGAAGCCTCGACCCGTGTCACTGGGACCGTGACCGCCTGCTCGTAGCGATGCAGCCCCTCGGCCAGAACCATGTCGTCGGCCCAGGCGTCATGCGGATCCACCGGGTCTTCGTCGGCGGGGGACACCATCAGTTTGCCCGCTTCGGGCTTGGCGTACCAGGCTTCGGAGGCCGAGGCGAAAAGGGGCCAGCGTGATGGGTCCTGCCCGTCTGGTGCAGGCAGAATCGCGGCAGAGCGGCGCAAGGGAAAGACCTCAATCGCCGTGGCGTCTGCCATCTTTGCGAGGCCAGACGCCCAAGCTCCGGCCGCGTTGATCACAATGGGTGCCGAATAGAGCGCTTCGCCCACCGTTACCTCCCAAACGCCTGAGCAACGGGTCAGGTTCCCCACGGGTGCCGCAGTCTTGACCTGCCCCCCTTGGCGCTTCAGCGCTGTGGCATAGCCTGACAGCATTCGATCAACGTCGATATCCTGCGCGTCCCATTCAATCACGGCCCCCATGATACGTTCGGGGCGCAGGATCGGGACCAATTCCACCGCCTGCTGAGCCGTAAGTCGTTCCAGCCCGGTGGCGCCCTTGGCGTAGTCTTCCAGGGCCGCCAGTTCGCTTTCATCGGCCACCAGCATTTCGCCGCGCGGCGACAGGAGTGATCGGTCCGAGATCCCGTCGGGCGCCTCCAGAACCGGGGCCGAGGCGGCATTCAGCGCCCGCAGGGTTTCGTTGCCGTAGTTGCGAATGAAAATCGCAGCCGAGCGTCCCGTGGCGTGATAGCCAATTTGCGGCTCGGCCTCGAGCACCAGAACCGACATGTCGCGCGCAAGTTCCGCAGCGGCAGAGATTCCGGCTATGCCGCCACCGATCACGATAACATCAAAGGTCTTCACGCACCCTCCTGAAACCCCGTCAGGGTTCGGGTCAGGTTTTCACCAAGGGAATCGGAGAGATAGCCACCCTCCTGCACGAAGAGGACCGGCAGGTCCGTCGCCGCGATGGCCGCGCCGATGCGGGCAAACCCGTCTTTGGTCACCGCCAGCCCTTCGAAAGGATCGTCGATCGAGGCATCTAGCCCCAGCGCCACCACCAACACATCAGTGCCAAAGCTCTTGATGCGTTGCAGGGCGGTGTCCAGCGTCTTGAGGTAATCATCGTCCCCGGTGCCACGCTGCAGCGGCAGGTTCAGATTATAGCCGAGGCCGCGCCCCTCGCCGCGCTCCTGCGCGTGCCCCCAGAAGAAGGGATAGAACCGCGCCGGGTCGGCATGGATCGAGACGGTCAGCACATCGTCGCGGTCATAGAAGATGCCCTGGGTGCCGTTGCCGTGATGCACATCCACATCGAGGATCGCCGGCCGCAGACCGGCGGCACGCAGACGTTCGGCCGCGATGCCGGAGTTGTTGAGGAAGCAAAAGCCCCCCGCCAGATCGCCGAATGCATGGTGCCCCGGCGGGCGCGACAGGACATAGGCCGCGCGCTCCCCGTCCCGGATCAGGTCCGCGCCGGTCACGGCAGACTGGGCCGACCAGTAAGCCGCCTCCCATGTGCCTTCTGCAATGGGGCAAGCCGTGTCTGCCTGATGAAACCCCGCCTGCCCCACGGCGGATTTCGGATAGCCATCGGTGCGGCGCGCGGGATGGATGTTGGGGATCACCTCTTCGCCCGCGCCGGGGATGCGCTGCCAGCGGGTGTAGATGGTCTCAAGAAAGGTCAGGTATTCCGCCGAATGCAGCGCTGCTATGGGGCCAAGGCCTGCATCTTTGGGCGCCTCAAAGCTACAACCTGCCGCAACCGCACCCGCATGCAGGACCTCAATCCGTTTCGGCTGCTCTGGGTTGGGCAGAATGGCGCCATTGGCCATGAAATGCTTGGGGTCGTGGTTCCACTGACGCTCGTCGAATATGGCTTTCATCGCTCTCCTCTCAGGGCCGCGCATCCGGCCTCATCCAATTTCATTTCCGTCTCAGTGATGACCGGGGCAAAGCCTAGCCGCTCGTAGAACCTGCGCGAATCCTCGCTGTTGTCATAGACGTTGAGCTTGAGGAACTTCGCCTGCCACCGGCGCCGACCTTCTTCGAGCACAGCCGTCAGCAGGCGCTGGCCCAGCTTTTGCCCGCGCATATCCTCACTCACCCATAGGTCAGACACATAGACCCCCGCTGCCCCGCGCATGGTGGAAAACAGCGGCGTGAAAACACTCACCCCGACCATGCGCGCCGCCGAAGGCGGTCCTGCTTCGGCCAGGATGGCACCAAAGATCGGATCATCCTCAAAGCCCGCACGCACAAGATCCGCCTCGGTTCCCCGGTGAGTATCGCCAAGATCTGCCGAAAGCTGCTCCAGCGCCTCTTGCAGGGCGGGCGCATCCTCGGCTGTTGCAATGCGAAAGCGGACCTCCATCAGATCGCCGTCCGGTCCGCGCCTTTCAGATCCAGCATCAGGCGCGCCTCATCCGGGCTGGCGACCTCGCGGCCCAGGTCCTCGACGATGCGGCGAATCTTGGTGACCTGTTCGGCGTTGGTCTTGGCCAGTTGCCCGCGCGAGATCATCAGGCTGTCCTCCAGCCCCACGCGCACATGCCCGCCCATGGCCGCGCCCATGGTGATCAATGGCATCTGGTGACGCCCTGCCGCCAGCACCGAGAACATGTAGCTGTCGCCAAACAGCTTGTCAGCGATCAGTTTCATATGGGTGAGGTTCTCCGGGTCTGGTCCAATTCCGCCCAAGACACCAAAGACGAACTGGATGAACAAGGGCGCCCGTACCAGCCCCCGATCCACAAAATGCTTCAGCATGTAAAGGTGGCTGACATCATAGCATTCGAACTCAAACCGCGCGCCGCGCTCCTGTCCAAGCTCGGTCAGAATGCGTCCCATGTCGCGCGGGGTGTTCTTGAACACGAGATCGTCCGAGTTTTCCAGGAAGGGCTTTTCCCAGTCGTGCTTCCACTCGGTGATCCGCTCCGCCGCGGGATAGAGCGCGAAGTTCATCGTGCCCATGTTGAGGCTGCACATCTCCGGTTCGGCCATCTTGGGTGCTGCCAGCCGGTCGTCCAGCGTCATCACCGCACTGCCCCCGGTCGAGATGTTCAGCACCGCATCGCTGGCCTGTTTGATGCGGGGCAGGAAGGCCTTGAAGTGATCGCTTTGGGCCGAGGGCCGGCCGGTTTTGGGATCGCGTGCATGAAGATGCAGGATCGCCGCCCCCGCTTCGGCCGCGCCCAGCGCATGCTCGGTGATTTCATCCGCCGTCACCGGCAGATAGGGCGACATCGACGGCGTATGGATCGAGCCGGTGATGGCGCAGGTGATCAGGATCTTGGACATGTCTTAGCCGGCTTTCAGTGCGGGGTGTATTTCGTCGGTGAGCTGGATGAGCGAGGCATCAAGCGTTTCGATGATCTCATCCAGATGGGTGTCATTCACGATCAAGGGCGGGCAGACCAGGATGTGATCCCCCTCCACCCCGTCGCGGGTGCGGCGCGAATAGACGATCAGCCCCCTGTCATAGGCGATGTCGACAAACCGTTGATAGGTGTTCATCGCCTTGGGCAAAGGCGCCTTTGTGCTGCGATCCGACATGAACTCAAAGGCGGTCAACAACCCCTTGCCGCGCACGTCGCCAATGATCTCATGCTTCTGCATCAGCCCGTGCAGACGTGCGATCAGCTTGTCGCCCATCTCTGCCGCGTTTTGGCATAGACCTTGCGCCTCGATCTCTTCCACCACGGCCAGCCCCGCCGCGCAGGCCAGAGGGTTCCCGGCATAGGTGAAGCCATGGGCAAAACCGCCCGCATCCAGCACCGGATCGACCAGCCGTTCATCGGCGATCATCGCCCCCAGCGGCACGTAGCCAGAGCCGATCCCCTTGGACATCACCACGATATCGGGGCGTGTGCCCCAGTGTTCACAGCCAAGGAAGGTGCCCGTGCGCCCGGCACCGGTCATCACCTCGTCCATGATCAACAACACGCCATATTGATCGCAGATCTCGCGGATCCGCTCCATATATCCCACAGGCGGGACCAGCGCCCCGGTGGAAGCGCCACCAACGGGCTCCAGGATGAAGGCGAGGACGCTTTCAGGCCCTTCGGCGAGTATCTTCGCCTCCAGCAAGTTAGCATAATGCTCCCCGGTGGCGGGATCATTTGGATCAAGCCCGTCGAGATAGGCGCGCGGAGCGGGCACCTTTGGCATGTCCTGCATCATCGGTGCAAAGGGCGCTGACAAAGTGGTATAGCCGGTGACTGCCAGCGCGCCCAGCGTGCAACCGTGATAGGAGGGGCTGCGGGATATCACTTTCCAGCGGCTCTCCTGCCCGGTGGCCAGCGCATATTGCCGGGCCATCTTCATACCGCTTTCCACTGCTTCCGATCCACCGGAGACGAAGAACACCTTACTGAGCCCCTCGGGCATTAAGCCGGCCAGACGCGCCGCCAGCTGCTCTGAGGCTTCGGTTTCAAAATGCAGCCGGTAGCCGAATGTGGATTTCTCCATCTGCCGCTGCATCGCCGCCAGCACAGTCTCGTTCGAATGGCCGATATTGCAGACCATCGCGCCAGAGGAGCCGTCCAGATAGCGCTTGCCATCCTTGTCCCACATGTAGACGCCGCGCGCCTGTTCCAGCACCGGTTTGCGGCCGCGGCCCTGATAAAAGAGATTGCTCATGCTGTGATCCCGATCGCGAACTTGTCTTGTCTGGTTAGATTCAGGCGCCCGCCAGTGCCGCGCAGTCCTGCGGGCGGAAGGCGGCGGTTACACTCTGCCCTTCGGCAAAGGGGCGGCCATCGATCATGTTGATCGCCTGCAATTGCGTGTCGCCCACGCGCAGGAAATATCGCACCGTCTGGCCCTGATAATCGACAGTTTCGACCACGGCTTCGGCGGTGACCATGCCAGCGGTGTCGCTGCCCGGCGCCATCAAAACCAGCTTTTCAGCCCGCAGCACCAGTTTGGCGGCGTCCCCCGCAGTGACGGCAGGCGCCTTGCCCGCGGGCACCGGAACGCTGCCGAATAGCGGCACATCCAACATGGCCGCTTCCGCGTCCTTGGTGACGCAGCCGCCGGCAAGGATGTTCGAAGCCCCCAGGAAGTTCGCCACGAATTCGCTGGCCGGAGTGTTATAGACCTCTTCGGGGGTGCCGACCTGCTCGATGCGGCCAGCGCTCATCACCACGATCTTGTCCGACATGGCGAGCGCCTCGGACTGGTCATGGGTCACAAAAACGGTGGTGACGCCGATCTTGGACTGGATGCGCTTCAACTCGACCCGCATGTCTTCGCGCAGGTTGGCATCAAGCGCCGACAGGGGTTCATCCAAGAGCAGCACCTCCGGTTCGATCACGATGGCGCGGGCCAAGGCAATGCGCTGCTGCTGGCCGCCCGACAGCTCCTTCGGATAGCGGTGCCCCACGTCCGGCAGCTGCACCAAATCGAGTGCCTCCTGCACGCGGCGGGCCACATCGGATTTCGGCACATTGCGGTACTTGAGGCCAAAGGCGATGTTTTCGGCCACGGTTTTATGCGGGAACAGCGCATAGTTCTGGAACACGATGCCGAGGTTGCGCTTGTGGATCGGCACGTCGTTGACGCGTTTGCCGCCGATCAGGATTTCGCCCTCGCTCGGGTCCAGAAGTCCCGCGATCATGCGCAGGTTGGTGGTCTTGCCACAGCCGGATGGCCCCAGCAGCGTGACAAAGGCGCCCTCGGGAATCTCAAGGTTGGCCTTGTGCACAGCCGTGAAGGTGCCAAAGCGTTTGACGATATTGTTCAGGGTAACGGAACTCACGGGGGCGCTCTCCGGATGGAAGTTCATGGGTGCCCCCTCCCCGAGTGGGGAGAGGGCGGGAGGGATCAGTAGCCCTTCTGGACGCGGCCAAAGGTCTTGGACCAGGCGGCCTCGTGACCGTTCCAGAAGTCCGGATCGGCAAAGGTCAGGCCCGACAGGGTGCCAGTGGGATCAAAGGCCGGCAGGGTCGGGATCTTGTCGCCCAGATCCACCTTGGTCGGGTCCAGAGCGGTCGGGTAGTTCTGACCTTCAGCCACCGCGATCGAGGTTTCCGGCGCCAGCATGAAGTTCAGAAGCTCCTCGCAAGCCTCCATCGGCGATCCCTTCATGACGAACAGGCACTCCTGCCAGCCAAAGCCGTTGGGCGGATCCATGTAGCCGATGTCGTGGCCCTGCTCTTGCAGCGCGAAGATGCGGCCCGACCAGGCTTCGGTCACGTAGATCTCTTCTTCTGCCAGAAGGCTCATCAGCTCGGCGCCCGAACCCCAGTATTTCAGGCTCAGATCCCGGTGGGTGCGCACCGCATCCCACGCCGCATCCTCATCCGAGATCTCGTTCGGGTTCTGGCCGGTCTGCAGGGCCGCGTACCACATACGGGTGCGCCAGTCGCTCCAACCGGCAATCTTGCCCTTGTGGGCCTCGTCGATCAGGATCTTGGCGCCTTTTTCCTTCATCTCGTCATCCGAGATGTACTTGCGGTTATAGGCCAGACCGGTTGTGCCATAGTCATAAGGCACGCAGGACAGCTTGCCGCCCGAGACACCACGGAACACATCGACCAGTTTCGGGATCACGTATTCGAGGTTGGGGATATTCGCCTCGTTCAGCTCGGAGCTGAGACCCAGCGCGTGATAGCGGGCATAATCAAAGACGCCGGACAGGTGCGCGATATTGTATTCGCCTGGCTGGCTCGCCTTGACGCGCGACAGGTACTCGTCGCCGCCGCCAAAGGTGCCATCGACCACCTTGATGCCGGTCTTGGCGGTATAGGGGTCAAAGGCGTGCTTGCGGAAGGCTTCACTGACAACGCCGCCCCAGCCGTCGAACCGCACCTGATCGGTGGTCGCCGCATGGGCGTATTTGGCGAAAGGCGTGGAGACGCCATAGGCGAGGCCCGCCGCGCCGATCAGTCCCAGAAAGCTGCGGCGATCCAGATCGCCGTTCATGTAGCGCTCGCGGGCGCGCTCATAACGGGTTGTATTATCCATTTTCTTGGTCATTTCAGTCTCCGTGTTGGTCTGTCTTTTTATGAAGTTGGGTGCGGTTCTAAGTGCCGCTTTTGCGGGCCATGGCCCGGGCGATGGCCAAACCGAGGAGCGGAAGGCCAACGGTCATTACGATCATCACTGTGCCCAGCGCGTTGATTTCCGGGCTGATCGAGTTTCTCAGCATGGCAAAGATCTGCGTCGGCACGGTTTCAACGCCTCCGGGTTTCCAGAACAGGGTGCCGGTGATGTCATCAAAGCTGATGGTGAAGGCGAAAAGCGCGCCTGCCAGAACCGCCGGCATCATCAGGGGCAGGGTGATCTGGAAAAAGGTCTGCACCGGGGAAGCGCCAAGGCTCATCGCGGCTTCCTCGACGTCGCGCTTGATCGACACAAGGCGCGCCTGCACCACCAGGATCACGAAGGGCAGCGTGAAGATCACATGCCCCGCCAGCAAAAGGCCAAAGCTCTTGTTCACTCCGAGGAAATTCAAGAACAAGAGGAGCGCGACGGCCAGCACCACCTCGGGTACCAGAATGGGCGCGATCAGCAGGGTCGAGATCGCATTGGCCCCCGGCACCCGGTAGCGCACCAGCGCAAGGCTTGCCAGAACCCCCAGCGTGGTCGAAATCAGCGCGGTCAGCAGCCCCAGAATGATCGAGGTGCGAAAGGCCCGCAGGATCGCCTCATTGCCAGCCAATTCGACGAACCAGCGGAAGGAAAAGCCGGTCATGGGGAAGTTGCCGAACTGGCTGGCATTGAAGCTCAAGAGCACGACGACGGCCACCGGCAGGAACATGAAGATATAGACGAGAACGGCCCAGCCACGGATCAGGGTCCAGCCCATGTTGAAACGAGTTTCCATCAACCCAGCCCCTTCATCAGCTGGGCCATGCCCAGGTAGCGGTTGTAGATCATCACCAGCGCACCGAGCACCGCGAGCAGCATCAGCGACAGGGCCGAGCCAAGCGGCCAGTTCAGCTGGGTGATGATGGCCTCAAAGACGAGGTTGGCGAACATCGCATCGCGCGGACCGCCCAGAACCAGCGGCGTGATGTAAGTTCCGGCACCAAGGACGAAACACAAAAGTCCCCCGGCAGCCAGCCCCGGCAGTGACAGCGGAAGCGTCACCTGCAGAAAGGCCTGCCACTTGGTCGCGCCGAGCGAGTTGGCGGCATTTTCAAGATTGGTGTCAATTCCATCGAGGCTGACAAAGATGTTGAGGATCATGAAGGGCAGAAGGAAATGCACCAGACCCAGGATCACCGTGACCTCGTTATAAAGCATCTGGATTGGCTCACTGATGATGCCCAGTGCCATCAACGCCGAATTAAGCGCGCCCGAGACGCCAAGGATGTTAATCCAGCTCATCGTGCGGATGATGTAGCTGATCCAGAAGGGCAGCATCAGCAAGAGAAGCAGCACCGCCTTGTTGCCTTGCGAACGGGCGATGAAATAGGCCGACGGATAGCCCATCAGCGCGCAGGCCACTGTGGTGATCGCTGCAATACGCAGGGTGCTGATCAGGATGTCCCGGTAAAAGGGATCAGTGAGCGCCTCTTCCCAGTTATCAAGGTGAAACCCCGCCACATCGGCGCCGGTGGCGGTGCGCAGCCAGAAGCTGTAGACCAGAATGAACAGCAGCGGAACGAACAACAGCAACGTCACTGCAGTCAAGGCTGGGGACAGCAGAATCCAAGGCTGACGCGCCTCTCGTTTTTCGACGGACATGGTCTTTCCCTGTTGATGCCCGTGATGCCCGGGCTTGACGAGACCATGCAAAACCTGCCCAGTATAGATCAAATAGATAATCAAAATTGTGAATATAGATGAGATCTATGAACAATGAGGCCCGTTTCGCCCCCGACCGCATCGCCCGCGAGCTGGACTGGAACCTCTTGCGCACCTTCGTGGTGCTTGCAGAAAGCCATTCCATCACAGAAGCGGCGCAGCAGCTGCGGCTGAAACAGCCCTCGGTTTCCGCGGCGTTGAAAAAGCTGGAGGACCGCATCGGGCGCAAGCTGATCAACCGCTCACCAGGCCACTACCAACTGACTGATGCGGGGCGACTGTTGTACCGCGAAGCGCTTGATATCAACGGGTCAATTCTGCGTCTTTCGACCCTGATGCGGGAACTCACGGATGAGGTGCAGGGACATATCAAGATCGCGGTCGCCAGCCATGTGGTTTGCCCGCTGTTTGACGAAGTTCTGGCCGAGTTTCACAGCAATCACCCCAAGGCGACCCTGTCGATTGATGTGCGCTCCAGCGCCGACGCCATTGCGGAGGTGGCCGCCAAACGCGCCTCATTCGCGCTTTGCCTCGTGCGGGACCACAACCCCAAGCTTGAGTATCGCCGTCTCTACCGCGAATTCTTTGGGCTGTTCTGCGGGCCGCGCCATCCATTGTTCGGACGCAAGGATCTGACCGTTGCCGACCTTGCGGGTCAAAGTTCGGTCAGTTTTGAAACCGACCGGCTGCATGATGTGCTGAAACCCGTGACTGTCATGCGGGCGCAGGCGGAACTTGGCGACAAGGTGACAGGTCTTTCCAGCCACCTTGAGGAAGTGCACCGTATGATCGTGGCCGGGATCGGGATCGGCCCCCTGCCCGTCCATGTGGCGGCACGTGATGTGCGGGATGGTCTATTGTGGCAGGTGCCGCCCTATGACGATCTGCCCGCGCTCGACGTGCACGTAGTGTGGAACCGCCACGCGGCCAAGAACCGCGCCGAAGAGCTGCTGATCGGCGGGCTGCTCGACGCTATCGAAGCCACCCCGATCGAGGATCGCACTTATCGCTGACAGCCTTAGATGGACAGGCGCCAAGCCCCGTTCACGTCCTTACAAAACTTGCGATTGATCAAGCTGGCTTGTTCAGCCCCCTTGGGGTGGGCTTTATGCTGCAGAACGATGCAATTGCCCTGCTGATCGACAACCGTGACCTTCCCATAGGCGGCAGAGTCAGGGTTGCTCCATGCCTCGGAGGTGCCTTTTCGGGGCTGCGCCACACCGTAGAGCACAGCCTCTGCCTGGATCATCATTTCCAGATCCACCGGGGTAAAGCCCGATTGCGACAGGATACGGCTCAGCGGCTTGCCGACGACGGGCGCTGCGGCCAGCATGGCAACACTCAGGGCGGCAAGGGTCTTGGCAAAAGGGGTCATAAAGCTGTGGCCTCGATGTGAAATCTGATCTCGCCGGTAATGTGGTGCAATGGTGGCTCTTTGTCCACCAGAGGTCGTCTCTCAGGTAAACTTGCGGAACAGCCGAGTCATGTCGAACAGCTCATCCAGCCGCTCGTAACGTTCGCGGGTCTCATCCCAGCCCTCCTCCTGGGTGGCGGCAATCATCGCCTCCAAGAGCATCATCGTGGAGATGTTTGAATCCCAAGCCGAAGGAATTTCTACCCAGCAGTTGAACGTATGCTGCGCGACCGAGGTGATGGGACTGGCCCATTGATCTGTGATCAGGATGATCTTGACGCCCCGCTCGGCGGCAAGCTCTGCCAGACGTTGCAAGTTAGTCTCATAGCGCCGCACATCGAACATCAACAGCGTATCGCCCGCCTCCATATCCAGCACGTAATGCGGCCAGGTGGCAGATGAGGATGTCATATGCGTCACATGCTGCCGGATCGCCTGGAAGTGGGTAAAGGCATAGTCTGCCAGCGCCCGCGTGATTCGCCCGCCAACCACGTAAAGCCTGCCCTCGGTATCGGAAAGCTGGCGTACGGCAAGGTCGAATTGTTCGTAGTCAAGATTGGAAAAGGTCTGGCCAAGGTTGTCGGTCACGGCCTGTGCAAATCTGTTCAAAAGATGCCCTTCGGGCGCCTCGGCGGCCCAGTTGGCGCGCCGCTGCGTAGGTCCGGAGACCTGCGCCTCAAGCTCTTTCAGCAAGGCCTGGTGAAACTGCGGATAACCCTTGAAACCCAGCTTCTGCACCATGCGCGCCACCGTCGGAGTCGAGACGTCCGCGTTGGCCGCGACGATGGTGATCGAGGCCAGCCCAGCCGCCGGATAGTTCTCAAGCAGGGAGTTCGCGAATTTGCGCTCGGACTGTGTCAGAGCGGAATATTGTTCGCGGATCAACTCGCGCACGCTGGGGGCGGGTTTGGACACAGGCGATCACCTCCACATCTGGTCGTCGGTCAAAAAACAGGCAGCCGCGGCACCCTACATGGTCTCGAGAGGGATCGCAGGAAAAACTTGACTGGAAGGATATTGACAGAAATACCAGTGCATGAAAACATTTTTCCAAATCTGGGGAGTGCCGCATGTCATCGGGCGAGTCCAACGCTCAAAAAGAAGCCGTGGAGATCTTCAACGCCGATGGTGCGGGGGATGTGCTGATCCTGTGCGAGCACGCCAGTTACGACATTCCAGACCGTTACAACGGGCTAGGTCTTGCCGAAGCGGACCGGACCAGCCACGCAGCCTGGGACCCGGGCGCGCGGGCAGTGTCCTTGGCGCTTGCCAAGGCTCTGGATGCACCCATGGTGGCAAGTACGGTGTCGCGACTGGTCTACGACTGCAACCGCCCCCCCGAGGCACGCTCGGCCATGCCGGTCAAATCCGAAGTGATCGAGGTTCCCGGCAATGTCGGCCTCACGGCGCAGGCACGCGAAGAGCGGGTTCGCACTGTCTACAAGCCCTTCTGCAACGCCGTAAGTGCTGTTCTGGCAGCGCGCAAGGCAGCAGGGCGCGAAACCGTTCTGGTGACCGTGCACAGCTTTACCCCTGTCTATTTCGGCACCCATCGCGCCGTTGAAATCGGCATCTTGCACGACAGTGACAGCCGTCTGGCTGATGCCATGCTGGCCGAGGCCCACCGCCTGCCCGATCGACAGATCGCGCGCAACGAACCCTATGGGCCCGAGGATGGGGTCACGCACTCCCTACGTCTGCATGGGCTGGAAAATGGTCTTGCAAACGTGATGATCGAAGTGCGCAATGACCTCTTGCACAATACCAGGGACGAGGCCGCCATGGCCGAGGAGTTGCTCACCCTGCTGCGTCCGGCGCTAGCTGCACTTCAGAGCGAAAGGCAGGCAGATGCCTAGTTTCATTCACGCATATGTGCGGGGCATTGATGCGATGAACCGGTTCATCGGCCGCTTTGCCATGTACCTGATCTTCGCCCTGATCGGCGTGCTTTTGTGGTCTTCGGTGTCAAAGACCTTTTTCACCCCTTCGCTCTGGACGCTGGAGACCGCGCAATTCGTGATGGTCGCCTATTACATCCTCGGCGGGCCATACTCGATCCAGATGGGATCGAACGTGCGGATGGATCTCTTCTATGGCGGCTGGTCCGCCCGGACCAAGGCCTGGGTCGATGGATTCACAGTGCTGTTCCTGATGGTTTATCTCGGCATCCTCTTTTACGGCGCTGTCA
>Ga0098070_100308_pt1 | contig 13192 bp, 11 predicted proteins | sample 28_taG_FD_75063 | JGI IMG/M metagenome (GOLD analysis project Ga0098070, IMG submission 75063) | Marine viral communities from Cariaco Basin, Caribbean Sea - 28_WHOI_OMZ | ecosystem: Environmental > Aquatic > Marine > Oceanic | place: Caribbean Sea: Cariaco Basin | collected 2014-11-12
AACATGGCCAAGGAAGATACGCTCGAATTTCCCGGTGTCGTGAAGGAACTCCTGCCCAATGCGACGTTTCGGGTCGAGCTGGAAAACGGCCATGAGATCATCGCACATACGGCAGGCAAGATGCGCAAGAACCGCATCCGTGTTCTGGCCGGCGACAAGGTCCAGGTGGAAATGACCCCCTATGACCTGACCAAGGGACGGATCAACTATCGCTTCAAGTAAGCGCGGGTCCGACCACACGGCAAAATCAGACAAGCAAAGCCCGGCCCCAACGCCGGGCTTTTGTTTTTGGGGCATTGCTCCTAGAACAGCGTGAAACATCTGACGGCAGGCAACAGCAAAGGCCCAAACATGGCATTCATTCTGGGATCAGGCAGCCCAAGGCGGCTGGAGCTTCTGGCGCAGCTTGGCGTCACTCCGGACGCGGTGCGCCCGCCGGATATCGACGAGACTCCCAAGAAGGGCGAGCTTCCCCGCGACTACTGCGCGCGTGTGACCCGCGAAAAGGTTGCGACTGTTCCCGCCGATGCAGATGACGTGGTGCTTTGCGCCGATACCACCGTTGCACTGGGGCGCCGGATCATGGGCAAGCCCGAGGGTGCCGGAGAGGCCGCCGAGTTTCTGCTGGCCCTTTCCGGGCGGCGGCACCGGGTCATCACCTCGGTCGCGGTGCGCCGGGGAAGCCGCATCTGGCAAAAGGATGTGGTCAGCCAGGTCAAGATGAAGCGCCTCAGCGACGAAGAACTGAACGCCTATCTCGCCACCAACGATTGGCAGGGCAAGGCGGGCGGCTATGCTATTCAGGGGCCTGCCGGGGCCTTCATTCCCTGGATCAACGGTTCCTTCACCGGCATTGTCGGGCTGCCGCTTTGTGAAACCGCCCATCTTTTGCAGGCCGCAGGCTGGTCAATCTACAAGGAGGCCACCGCATGAAGGGCCGCACGATCATTCTCGACCACATCGACGGGCGCGAAGCCGCAGCCCTGATGGTGGATGGCAAGCTGGATGATTTCCTGATCGATGGCCAAGCGCCCGTGCCTGGTACCGTCTACCGCGCCCGCGCCGACCGTCCTGTAAAGGGCCAGGGCGGCATGTTCCTGACCACCCCAGATGGCCCCGCCTTTCTGCGACAGGTAAAAGGGCTGGCACCGGGCCAACAGATGCTCGTGCAAGTCACCGGCTACGGCGAACCCGGCAAGGCCATCCCGGTGACGCAGAAACTGCTGTTCAAGAGCCGCTACGCCATCGTCACCCCCGAGGCGCCGGGTCTCAATGTCTCCCGCTCGATCCGTGACGAGGATGAACGCGACCGCCTATTGGAGATCGCGCATGAGGTGATGGAGATTAGCGATTACGGCTTGATCCTCCGCTCTGCCTGCGACGGTGCCGATCCGGATGAGGTGGCCGAGGATATCGCCTCTATGGCCTCCCTCGCCGATCAGGTGCTGAACGATCATGGCACCGAGGTCGAAACCCTTGCCGAGGGCGACAGCCCCCATATCCGCGCCTGGCGGGACTGGGTGGAGCCTGCCGAGGTAGAGCGCGCGCCCGGCGGGTTTGAGACCTACGGCGTGCTGGATGCGCTGGAGGATGTACGCGGCATTCGCGAGCCCCTCTCAGGCGGAGCCTTCCTGTTCATCGAACCCACCCGCGCCCTGGTGGCGGTGGATGTGAACACCGGCTCCGACACCTCGCTGGCCGCGGGGATCAAGGCCAACATGGCCACAGCCCGCGCCCTGCCCCGCGCCCTGCGCGTCCGCGGCCTTGGCGGCCAGATCGTGCTGGATCTTGCACCGATGCCAAAGAAGGATCGCCGCCCCTTTGAAAGCGCGCTGCGCGCGGCCTTTCGCGCCGACAGCGAAGAAACGTTTCTTGTCGGCTGGACCAACCTTGGCCATTTCGAGCTGCAGCGCAAACGAGGACGCATCCCCCTGCAGGAGGCGCTGGAATGAGCTGCCCCCTGTGCGGTGAAGACACCGCCCGTGCCTATCGCCCCTTTTGCTCCAAACGCTGCGCCGACCGCGACCTTGCGCGCTGGCTGAACGGCAGCTACGCGGTTCCCAGCCAGGACCCAGAAGACATTGAAAAGGCGCTGGAAGAGACCGAAAAAGCGACGTCTGCGGACGAACCAGGACGTCGCCTCAAGCACTGACAAATTTCTTTCAAAAAGCCTCTGGACACTGCCTGCGCCACGGCTTAGAAGGCGATCACCCAAGGCAAACAGCCTTTCCCGTGCCCGGGTAGCTCAGGGGTAGAGCAGTGGATTGAAAATCCTCGTGTCGGTGGTTCGATTCCGCCCCCGGGCACCACAATCACTTCCAGTTGTGGTTGGTAAGATCTTCCAATACCCTGAATTTCATCGAAAACATCGGACCCTTTGTCCGTGTTTGTGCGAAGCGATCTCGCCAAACCCACCCCCATTGGGGGTATGAGTCGGGGTACTGCCGAGGAAGTGAAATGAGGGTACCCCCAGATGCCTGTCTTAAGCGATGCCAAGGTCCGGGCGTTGAAGCCCAAAAAAAGGCCATACAAACAGGCCGATTTTGATGGCTTGTTCGTGTTGGTCAATCCAAACGGCTCCAAGCTGTGGCGGTTCAAGTACCGCTGGATGGGTAAGGAGAAGCTGCTCTCGTTTGGCAAATATCCAGATTTGAGCCTCAAACAGGCACGCGACAAGAGAGACGAGGCGCGGAAGGTCCTCGCGGAAGGAAAAGATCCGTCCTTTGAGCGTAAGAAAGAGCAAGCCCAAAAAGAGGCCGAGCACCGGGAAACCTTCGGTAAGCTCGCAGATTCTCTTTTGGAGAAGAAGCGCTTGGAGGGCAAATCCGCCTCCACCCTTGCCAAGACGGAATGGTTGCACGCTCTCCTCTGCGCCGACTTGGGCGGCTATCCAATCGGTCAGATAACCGCGCGAGACATCCTTGTTCCGCTCAAAAAGATGGAAGCGAGAGGCCGCAACGAGTCCGCACTTCGCATGCGGTCTGCCGCTGGCCAGATTTTTCGATATGCCATTGCACAGGGGCTGGTTGATAACGACCCAACCTTTGGCCTTAAGGATGCCTTGACCCGAGCACCGGTGAAGCATCGCTCGGCCCTCATTGATCCAGTAAAGGTCGGCGGGTTGATGCGCGCGATCGAAGGCTTTGATGGTCAACCTACCACGCGCATCGCACTTCAGCTCTTGGCCATGACAGCATTGCGACCTGGAGAATTGCGAATGGCCGAGTGGTCGGAGATCGATCTTGACAGGGCGATTTGGACGGTCCCGGCCCATCGCGCCAAAATGCGTCGTCCGCACATGATGCCTTTGTCCGATGAGGCGCTGGGCAAGCTCAGTGAGCTGCAAGAGCTGACCGGCTGGGGCAAGCTGTTGTTTCCCTCCATAAGATCTTCCAAGCGGAGCATGAGCGAAAACACCTTGAACGCGGCCCTACGCAGGATGGGCTACAGCGGCGAAGAGATGACCGCCCATGGTTTCCGTGCAACCTTTTCCACCCTGGCGAACGAATCCGGCCTCTGGAATGCAGATGCAATCGAACGCGCCCTCGCCCATGTGGAAGGAAATGAGATTCGCAAAGCCTATGCGCGGGGCGCTCATTGGGACGAAAGGGTTCGAATTGCGTCATGGTGGGCGGGATATTTGCGGCAACTTGCTGACGGCCCCGAACAGCATAGTACATCCTAGGACGCCAGATGTTCTATTTTTGTCCAAAAGGCGAAAAAGAAGCTTGTAGCACCTAACACGCTCCGTTAGCGTTCAGACATCATAGCGATGCAAGAGGTGTCGTTTCCGGTTCCGCTAGGAACGCCCCGCCCGGCGGGAGGAAACGCTGATCTTGATCGGGCATCTCCTCCTCACGCCTAAAGCGGCACTGAGGAGATGGTTATGACCAATCCAGAACGAATACTGAGATGCAAAGACGTGATGGCCCTGACGGGACTGTCGCGCAGCACCCTTTATGCCATGATGAGCGAAGGGTCGTTTCCGGCTTCGATCAAGCTGAGCAAACGAGCGGTGGGCTGGCGTGCCACGGCTATTCAAGCCTGGCTGGACGCCCGATGAAAGTCCGTACCCGGCGCGCATCGAAAAGCGCAGCAATAACCCGGCACATGTGGACAGATCGCAACCTCACGCGAGGACGTGCCACCCCTTCTATTGGTCGCGGAGAGGTGCATGATGGAACATGATGACTCAAAGCGCCCGGTTGAAACGCCAGATCTCTTTCAGAGTCTGGACCTTGGTGGCGATAGTCCTCGGGTAGCAGATCCTGCAAAATTCGAACAGCAGCCTCAACAGCGCGCAAAGAGCCGCGCGAAAAAGAAGCGGGCTGCCAATAGCCCGCCTTTGGGCGGAAATACTGGTAACGCCTTCCTGACGGACCAGGATCTTGCGCTCCGTTTCCGAGTGAGCCTACAAACCATATGGCGATGGGTAAGGAAAAGACGTTTTCCTGCCCCCCTGCAGCTCTCGGCGGGCACCTCCCGCTGGCGTCTGGATGAGATCCTGGCGTTTGAGCACAAACTCCCCCGGTATTCACCCGACGAGGCATCAAACGATGCGGAAAGGAAGCGCACATGAGTCGGCGATACAACATCCGTGCGAAAAAGCACCGCGTGTATGATGTCAGCGAAGTCATGGCCCTCTATGACATCTGCCGCAACACGGTTTCGAACTGGGTGGGCGCTGGGCTCATACCGTCACATGGGGCAGGACCACAGCTCTTTCGCGGTTGTGAGCTCAACAGATTTCACAGAGACCGGCGTGCCCAAGGGCGTCAGAACATGCGCTTGGATCAGTTCTTCTGCCTGTCCTGCAAGGTCGCAGTAACCGCGTACCAAGCGAGCCTTCGCCTTGATCAAACTAACACCGGAAATTGGCTAGCTGCAGGCACCTGTTCCGAGTGCAATGCGACCGTTATGAAGCTTCTGGATGCGACAGGGTGCGACCGATTGCGTGAAGCGCTGCGTACCAACGCCAACCTGGCTGAAATAGACGAAGGTAAAGATGAGAAACCGGTTGGTGTTGGGACAAAATCGCCCCCTCACCTCCCGGAGTGGCCCTCGATGAACGACAGGATCATCCATGACTGGCAGCTCTACGCGGGCCGCTATGACAGCAAAACCATGGATGCTCACCTCGCATCGATCCGCGACTTTGAGAACTTTTTTGACGGGCAGTACTTCTCTCAGGTCCAGGTCAAGGATGTTGGGAAATACCGGAAATGGCTTCTCGATAAAGGCTTGTCCACTCAGGAGGAAGGAGGGCTCAGCGCGTCCACGATCCGGCACCGCGCGTCTCATCTGGCAGCCTTTTTCAAATGGCTGGGCAAACAGGATGGGTATCGACGGCAAAGCACCAACTTGCCGGAATACTTCGCCCTGCCCCGCCAACAGATGGCGACTGCGCTGGCGCGACCCGACAAGGACTACCCAACGATGGAAGAGGCCGTTGAAATGGTCCAGTCCATGCCAAGACTCACGCGCGCGCAGCGCCGGGATCGGGCCATCGTTGCGTGCGCCTTCCTAACGGGCCTGAGGGCAGCAGCCCTTTCCTCAATGAGGCTGAAACACCTGGATTGCGACGGTAAAACCGCGACACAGGATGCCCGCGAAATGCGGGCCAAGAATGGCAAGAGCTTTATCGTCAGATGGTTTCCCGTCCCGGCGCCGATCCTTGACTGTGTGGTTGATTGGAAAGCAGAACTTACCGGCAACGGCTTTTCCAGCGATGATGCACTGTTCCCAGACATCAAGTATTTGGCAGCGCCAAAAACAGGTATCGAGCCCATATCACCCCTTCTTGCAAACGGCGCAGTGAACAGGGCTTTCCGCCTCGCAAGTGAGGGCATTGGACGGGCATTTTCCCCACATTCCGCACGTCACAGCCTAAAAGCGCTGGGCGATCGGCTGTGCATCGGTGCCGAGGAACGCAAAGCTTGGTCCATGAACCTCGGACACGAGAACGTGGTCATCACGGACACCCATTACGGCAAAATGACCGACGCCACTCGGATGCAAGTCCTTGAATCTCTGAGCAGAAAGGAGCGGAATACAGACGATGAAAAGGAACTCATGCTCAGATATTATTCCCACCAGCTGGTCGTAGGAACCCCAGAGCACAAAATGGCGAGAAAACTGGTCCGCAAGCTGGAAGCCGAATGCGATGACACTGAAGTCATAGAATGATCCAGGATGGCGTTGGGCCGGGGGCAAGATGTCTCCGCCCTACGGCCCAACGTCGCGCAGGTTCAGAACGTCTGATGATCTGCCTTTCAAAGATGGAAAACTCCGGTTTACAATGAGCCCGGATATCTGGGTCAACGACAAATGGGGCTGACTATAGCTTGAAGTCCACCGGATAAGGCCAGTCCCTGAAGATCCGGGTGGTTCCGTCCATGCTATATGCCCATTCTGAATCTGGTTTCAGTATCGTCATATGGACATGATTTGGAACGCCTGGATACCTGTTCGCCAGATTGCCAGCGGTCGCGATCCAGTCGCCTTGATTTACTTTCGTCCCCTTCGGAACGGTTTCACCAACATAGAGAATACGCACCACGACCCTGCTGGACTCGATCACAATTGTATTGAGACCGTCCGGGTTCACTTTCGTGTAGAGAACAGTGCCGGTGACTGGCGAGAAAATATTGTCGCCCACACCTGTCCAGAAGTCAAAACCGGTATGGTACACTCCACCCTTGCGGCTTCTTCGAACCCCGAAGGCTCCTGAGCCCGAAGTATTTGTCGTCGGGCGTATCAAACCCATGCTGGTGGGCGGCGCCACATGCCCCTTTGGAAAGGCCGGAGTTGCCAATTTCTCTGGCATCACAGCGCCGAGCTTTGGGATGTCCAAGTAAGGTTCACTGTCAAACTCAAGCGGCATCAGGATCTCAAAGTCGAGAAGTTGACTATCAACGAACCAGCGGATCGTCTCTTCGCTGACCACTGAAGACAACCTTTGGCCCGGTTTGTCCCCGCTAAAATCACCGATCGTCACATCACCGTCCGCTGCCACATGGACAGCAATGTTGACGGTACAATTGTCAACCATGCCTTCGACAACACCGCAAATAGCATCCTCGATGAACTGTCCGGTATCATCGATCCATCGCCCGACTTCGTCACCGAACCGGCGTAGCCATCCTGCCTTCTTGGTTCGGACCTTTTCTATCCTGTGGAAATCGAATGCTCCGTTGATCACGTGGACATCTTGCCATTCCTGATCAACATTAGTTTTCGAAGGCAGGAAGCGTCCTGGCCCATCGAATGGGTACTCAGCGTTGCTCAAACCGTTACAGGTTGTTTCAAGCCGACCGGACGGCATTATCAGCGAACAGGTGCCATGGAACCTTTGATGCCGATCGTTCCATTCGCCGCTGAGCACATCACCATTGGAAAAAAGGTAGCTGGCCTGAAACCCAACAACGACGAGCCGGTCTCCGTTCGCGAACGTCTGGATGACTGGAAGATAGTGCCATTCCCCGGTCTCTTCACCTCCCTCGATTTTGCCTTCAAATATCCTCCAGGGCTTGAGCGTCCACGTGTTCAACTCGGTCTTGAGAAAAGGTCCATCCACAAAATTCTGGCCCTGAAAATGCGCCCGAAAAAACGGGGTCCCATTGGTCCGAAAATGATCAAAGACACCGTTTCGCGCGCCGTTTTCAAAAATCCCGCGACGGTCAAGGGTTCCATCCTTGAAGAAAAAGCTTGCAGGACCGTCCAGTTGCCCGTTGGAAAAACGCGCGGTCACAAAGGGCACGCCGGGATTGTCCCAGTCCCTGCCCTCCCTTGGTCGGCCAAAGTATAAAGTACCGTTCCCGTCCGCGCGTCCGTTTTCCAGCGGACCAATGTAACGCCCCGGCATCTGCCGCCTGCCATCGATCCAGATTTCACGCCCAAGCGCAAAATCCACTTTAACGTTTCCGTTGTTGTCTTTCTTGGAAACTGTGTCTTCGTCGAGCGCGCTGACCAAACGCCGCTCTGCGCTGTCGCTGCGGATCTCCCATGGCTTCAACGCGTCAGTGTAACCGCCCAATGGACCGACATTGACGCCCCACTCAATTCTGGTTTGCGGATAGACGGATTGCTCGGCTGAGACATCTTCGCATTCCAGGGTTTTTACCCGTTCGCAGACCTCGGAAATCAGAGGCGTCCAAATTCCCTTGTAAACATCAATGCCATCTCCTTGCATGCTGGTGAAGTCGAGCCCCGCCAGCCTTTCATCCAGATCAGTATTCGCAGTCCACTGGCTTTCGAATGTAGTCAGCAGATCCGTGGCGAGGGCCGGTTCAATCCGTGTGGTGCGCTTCAGCGATCTTGGGTTCAGCAAGATCTCTGTGGCTCCTGTTTCTGGCAACTCGCCCCAGAACCGTTTCAGCTCGCTCCGATAACGCTCCAGCGCCCCAAGGTCGGCAGACATAGTGTCAGCGTAGTCTTCAGGGTCGGGAAGGCGCACCGTTCCATCGGAAAGGACTTCGCGCCAGGGCGCATCGGCCACCGGGATCAACTCCTGCGGCCCGACAGAAGCCGATACGCCGTCCACCGGCGTTGCCGTCCAGAACCCGAATGCCTTGGCCTCGGTGATATCTGTTCCGTCAATCCTGAAAACGATTGCAAGCGCGTGCCCCTCCAGCGCGTATCCAGCAGCCGAGAGCTGCAGGTACCAATGCGGGCCGTCATCAGGCGGAAGCGGATCTTCGAACTGCTTTGCAACAAGCGCATCTCTGGTGATCCAGTTGCGCAGGGCAGCAACCCGGCTGGCGTGAAGGCTCTCACTCACCAGCACATGCGGGACGTCATCAAAGACCCTGACGTCATTCAGTTGCTCCGCTTGCAGGTAGCCGAGTTCAACATCTTCGAACGAAGACGTCGGGACCCAGTATCCGGGATGTGGCGCCTCTTGCGCAGTGGCCGCCAGTCCAAAAAAGCATAACGCGGCCAAGACATGGAGCTTTGAGACAGGTTTCATTGAGATCCTATTTCTTTCAACATGATGGTAACCCGCTATTCCAGCCGTCACCAGTGTTGCCGCTGCACGCATAATTGCGCGTGCCCCATTTTCTAACTGAGACACTAAGGGTCGGTACTGGCTTACTAGGCATAGATAGCGGAGCAGAAGCGTAGTCGCCCAGAACACCGGTCGGCAAACAACCGTTTCCCAGCCCAATCACAACATTCATGGAAGGTGCAGCCAAGGCGCATCTACGAGCGCGAAACGCTTCCCGACAGCGGACCTTCAAATCTGCTGAGTTGACCCAAGCGATGCTGCGCGCAGCTTCAAGGTCAGCGATGCGCAGATAGTGACCTTTGCAAAGTCGGTCGCAACGGTCCGCCTTCGGGACACGCACGGCCCAAAGCAGACCTCAGAGCGTGTTGTGCCTAGTGGCGGAGATCAATTTTCGAGGGCTCCTTGGAAGCCAAAACCTAAAGAGAGGGCTAATCTCGGATTCCAAGGGCGGATGTGGAGATTTGAGGATCAGGCGATTACTGGGGGGACAATACCAAGATTAATTCTTCTGTAACCAGGCGAGCATCGCGGTGTTTCTTGTCGCCGCCGAGAGTCGAAAACCGAGACGACACCTTTCTTTCAAGTATCGAAAAGTGTCTTTCGGATACATCTACCACATCTTGACCACTCATTCCATTGCTTGCTGCGCCAGCTGGAAACGTAACAATTGCCGAAGCACCCTTCTCAGATATGTTTCTTAGCAGTCCCTCAAAAACCGACTTGGACTTAGTTCGCAAGCTGTAATCTGACCGAGGGCGATCACTAGGAGGGGGATATCGGCCGGTGCCTGATATCTCGCCGACCTTCCCGACTGCAATTGTCTCTAGAACGTGATAGAAACGGCTGTAGTGTACACCCGAGTAAGGTGGATCTAGAAATACGAGGTCACCTTCACCAACTTGCCTAGCCAGTTCGTTTGCATTAGCGACAACTGCTCTTCCTGCCTTTCTGGCGCACTTCTCTGACACGTCGAAAGCCGCCCGTTTGACTAAAAACTGTATATCCTTCATCCAAGCTTCTTTCAGGAAGCGACCAGCTGTTTGATTTGGTTTGAACGGCTGTGCCGTGTGACCAGGAGCGGCTGCAGATTGGCTCGCAGCGATTATTAGAGCCGCAAGGCCAACTCTACGCTGATTGACATCCTTTGGGAGAGCCATGCGTAGCGTGTCCAGCCAAAGCGCTTGGAACGGAGAGAAGTAGTAACCTCCGTAAGCAAAACAGATAGGCAAGTTAAAGTCTGCACAGAGTTCCCGTGCCTCAGTCGCAGACCACGCGATTTGCTCAACCTCCAGTTTCTCTTGAAGGTTTGTGGCCTTCTGGAGGAAGCGACTTGGCTGCATCTCTTTAGCACGGTCAAACCAGCGGTCTAGCCAACGATGATCAGCTAGAGGCTCGGTTCTTTCAATTACCCCGGCGGCTAGTGCGACTGCATAAGATTGGAGATCGGAAGCAATTACTTCACGGTCGTATTTCTGAGCGACGTGCCACGCAACGGCTCCAGACCCTGTGAACATGTCAAATACACGATTGCATTCCGCTATCGATTGGCTGAGCGCGTCCCCAAGCCCGTTGGTCAACATGGACCGTTTTGAGCCCATATACTTCACGGACAGATACCCCACATCGCAGCGCGCTCAAGCTGCGTGACGTCGGGAGTCCCGTTGAGGTTGGCGGTAAAAAAGGCGTGCGGTTCATACGAGCAGTCATTCAACGATGCTTGGAAGTCTTCGACTGCGAACTTGGTACTGTCCCACAGATCCGCCATTCTGTCTGGCAACGCATCTGCAGCGACAATGCCACGATGAACCAGCAAGGGATCAATCCATGGTCTAATCTCTGTCCCGTCTTGAGAGAACCCAGCCTCATTTAGAGTAAGAACATTCAGTGCTGTAGCAGCTCTGAGCAGCAGAACTGCTCGCGAAATCATTGCTCGAGGAGTGGAGCCGTCCGTAGACGCCAATTGAAATATCTGAGGTTCGCTTGCTCCGGCCTCGTCTAAAAGAAAAGATTGCGGAACAGCCTGCTGAAGTGTGGGCTCGAGCTCGTTGTATCTAGTCACCACTGAGCTATCAGCCAACGGCACTCTGTCTGCCTGGTCCAATGCAGAATTGTCTTGCTGGTGGACCATCTGAAACATGCGCCGTAACATATGGTTATCGAGCTGAGCAAACCCACTTGGCGTCGAGGGTTCCAAGGCATTCCACATCTCCGACAAGAAGTCCATTTCGTCTTGGAATGAACAGGGTATCTCGTTGAGATCATGTGGTGTGTAGCTTGAGATATTCCTCTGTTCGTGGTGCCGGGTGGCAATATTCAAGTCAAACGCCCAAGCATCTATCAGAGGGACGACGATCGATACAGGTTGTCTGTTCGGCCAGATCGAGTCTAAGGCGTCTTTCAAGTTCGACCCATGCAGTCTTATTGCAGACAGGAATCTGGCAGCATTGGTGTCAATTCTTAGCCAGGCGTCCAGTGCAGGCCAAACTATACTATGTGTATTCTGACCGCCCTTATTCTCACGGTGGTCCTCCAACTTGTGCACCGCACCATTTGCGTCGACGCAGATGTTTAAGCCGTTAAAAATTCCCACTCCGGAGATCGCAAGCATACTCATCGCTGCCCGTAGTTGAGCGTAGTATGCCATGTGCTTAGCGGAATGACCGTCCCTAGCAACAAGTGCGCTAACGCTTCGAGACAAGTAACCCCAGCCATCTAGGCAGTGATTGGGACCACAAGCAGCAATCAAAGAGACCATCTGATCGTCAGTTAGTTGCTGACGTGCTTGATCGAGTCGTCTAATCCCCTTGTTGGTTGCAGGATCCATAATTTGGCAGCTGCGAGCCGGATGCCCCAAGGGTAGCCATTCTCTTACCGGCTTGCTGCCAAAGGTCGTAATTTCGGACACAATTGATATGGGGCTCGCCAGCCCAATCTGACTGTTTACAAGTGGCGCCGCCATTACTCACCGCCGGTGGAAATTGTTTCGGCCATTTTCGAGACGCTCTCTGATTTAGATGTAGCAAACTCTCGTATGATGTCGTTTGTCAGGAGTGTGTAACCACCGCTCCCGCGGTACGCACGACGTGTAAGCTCTAAATCTCGATTGTCTCGAACTCCCGGCCCATCCAAGGATCGCCAATCAAAACGTGTCATCGCAAGCGCCAACTCTTTGAAGTGCTCGTAGAAATTCTGATTTCGTAATGTTTCCAAAGATCTTGAGACATCTTCTTCATTGGTATCGGTCTCGTCAAACTCCTCTGCAACCCAATCTGCAAGTTGCCATTGATCAACGGAACGATACAGGAAGTCGTTCACGACGGCATGGGCCGCGCGGATACCCATATCCTGATTCAACATGGAGCTTCGGTCGTCGAAAGGATCTCTTGCAGGCTCCGCGCCCGTAAAGGCGTCCGCCCAATCTCCAGCCTCGCCGTCATCGATGACTTCTTTGACCAGCCGCCAAAACTCGAGCACAAGAGCAACCTGTTGCGATCTTGTCCACGACAAGGGCTCTTCTTGCCCGGGGGGGGCCGCTTGAAACAAACCGTAACGGCCCGCTTTACCACGACCGGTTCCGAAGAATGCAGCAGTCAACGATCGCACGAATGCTGCCTGGCTCACCCGACCAGCGCCACTTTCTCCAAGCATATTGATCCTGTTTTTCCATACAGAATCCGGGTGCTTATATAACCACTCGGTGATTTCCTGCGCCCTAGCTTCCCGATAGACGGTCAGATCACCTGTTTGCTCAAGCCAAGCTTGGTTCCTAAGCAAAGGATAAAGGTCGAAAGCGTGACTAGGGTTGATCCGTTTGGGAGAGACATTGATCGACCAGAAAAGATAGGCTTGCCAAGCAATGTCGAGCCCATGAAATGCGACGACTGGCAGCTCATAATCGCCATCCAACTGCTCTTCAAAGGCCCACAGCCGGTGCTGGCCATCTATGACTTCGAAGGGTCTCACATCATCTTGAGAGAACTGGCCTAGGTCAGGCAGTTGGATCTGATATTGCCCTGAATTTTCCTGAACTTGTGCCGTCAGTCCTTGAGAAGCTTGTTTGCCCCTGTCTGACGTCAGCGCCAATGGGACAGTTTAGGTTGATTTGATAAGAGAGGGTTTCTGGCACATCGTAACCACGAAGGAGTGGAGATGAGACAGAAACCCGGAACACGCAAAAGCCACGGC
>Ga0098070_100309_pt1 | contig 13189 bp, 8 predicted proteins | sample 28_taG_FD_75063 | JGI IMG/M metagenome (GOLD analysis project Ga0098070, IMG submission 75063) | Marine viral communities from Cariaco Basin, Caribbean Sea - 28_WHOI_OMZ | ecosystem: Environmental > Aquatic > Marine > Oceanic | place: Caribbean Sea: Cariaco Basin | collected 2014-11-12
CGGCAATACCGGTATTGCATTGGCGATGGTCGCTGCGATGCGTGGCTACAATATGATTTTGTTAATGCCAACCAATTCTACGCAAGAGCGTAAAGATGCGATGGCCGCTTATGGCGCAACTTTAATAGAAGTAGATGAAGGTATTGAAGCCGCACGCGATCAAGCGTTACAACTGCAAGCTGAAGGCAAAGGCATTGTATTAAATCAGTTCGCCAACCCAGACAACAGTGCAGCTCACTATGAGACGACCGGTCCAGAATTATGGCGTCAAACTGGGGGGCGTATCACTCATTTTATTAGTTCAATGGGCACGACAGGTACCATCTCTGGTACAGGCAAATACTTAAAAGAGCAAAACCCTAACATTCAAGTTATTGGCCTGCAGCCCGATGATGAGTCTTCTATCGCTGGTATCCGCCGCTGGCCTGAAGAATACAAACCTGAAATTTATGACCCTGAGGTTATTGATCGTACTATGGACATTAGCCAACATACGGCAGAGGTTTATATGCGTAAGCTAGCCCGTACTGAAGGTATCCTAGCTGGAGTTTCTTCTGGTGCCGCTGCTTGGGCAGCGATTGAAGTTGCTAAAGAGATTAAAGACACTCAACCTGATGCGGTTATAGCATTTATCGTTTGTGATCGTGGCGATAGATATTTATCCACTGGTTTATTTACCGCTGAATAAGCGAATTCAGACTAAATTGGCAGTTTGGAATGTGTGCAGAGCGTCTTTAATGAGTATTGAAAATGCTCTGCCCTGTAAATAACAAGACGACCGATAGGTAACACCCTCATATAACGTGACATAAACACAGTAGATTCACTATGACTGACTTTTTAAAAAACCCTGTTTTAGTATTCGATATTGAAACCGTCGCCGATATCGAAGGCGCACGTCGCGTTTATCCGCAGTTGGCCAATTTGAACGATGAAGATGCGTTAACAGCTTTGACAAGCTTGCGTATCCAAGAGTCAGGCCATGATTTTATGCGTTTGCCGCTACATAAAATTGTGTGCATCTCTGTGTTTTATATCAAAGAGGGTCAGTTTTCTTTATTTTCATTAACTGCTGAGACTCTCTCAGAAAAAGAAATTTTATCCACCTTCTTCCGCGCCTTTAAAGACCTTAATACGTTGCCCCAGTTGGTCAGTTGGAATGGGTCAGGCTTCGATATTCCAGTATTAATCTATCGAGCGATGCTGTATGACCTCAGCGTGCCGTTATTATTTGAGGAAGGCAATCGCATCAATTCCATGCGCTATGACAACTATGTCAATCGCTATCAAACCCGACATTTAGATTTAATGGATAGATTTAGCCAATATGGTGGCAGTCGCCGCGAAGCGATGAGCATTATGGCTAATTTATATGGCTTACCGGGCAAGCGCGACATAGATGGTAGTCAAGTAGGTGAAATGGTGGCACAAAAACAGTGGCAACAACTCTCTATTTATTGCGAATCTGACGTGCTAAATACGTGGTTGATTTACCTGCGTTGGATGCGCCTGATAGGTAATATCTCGTCTGCTGACTTTGACATGTGGCAAGCTGAAACCCGTGATTTCTTGCAAAATAAGCGTGATGAAAACGATAGCGTTCGTCATCAGGATTTTTTAGATTATTGGCCAGTTAACTAAAAATCTTTCAGTTTAAACGGATACTAAACTCTCTTTATAATTATAGTGGCAACATTCATCTAGGCTATTGAATTTATATATTCTATGTAGCATTATTTGTTACTTAAGACATAGTTCTGTAACAATATTGAATAAATGATTCAAAGTCATAAATAACCACGTCAATACCTATCAGAATTATTTTCTGTTATCAAATCATTGGATAAATGATTGTCTTTAGTTTGTTAGTCAACACAAAATGGAGTTTAGTGTGAAAAAACTATCTTATTTAGTCTTCGGACTTTCCGTTCTCTCTTTAACAGCTTGTAATAATACTGATAAAAATCCATCTGCTTCTAACAATTCAGAGGGCGAACCTTCTCGTCCTGAATGTATCGCTCCAGCAAAACCAGGCGGTGGATTTGATCTTACTTGTAAACTGGCACAATCTGGTTTAAAAAATACTAATTTGTTACAAAAACCTATGCGCGTTACTTATATGCCAGGGGGCGTTGGTGCAGTAGCTTACAATAAGATTGTCAGCAACGACCGTGCTAACAATGATGCCATCGTCGCATTTTCGACAGGTTCAATCTTGAATCTATCCCAAGGTAAATTTGGTAAATTTACCGAAAAAGATGTCAAATGGTTGGCTGCAGTAGGAACAGATTATGGGGCTATTTCAGTCAGTGCAGACTCCCCTATCAAGAACCTAAGTGACTTGGCAGATGCCCTTAAGAAAGACCCTAAATCAGTAAGTTTCGGAGCAGGCGGTAGTGTTGGTGGACAAGACTGGCTACAAACCGCTATGTTTGCTAAAACAGTAGGTATTGATCCCAATACTATGACCTATGTTGCTATGGAAGGGGGTGGCGAAGCCGTAACTGCGGTTTTAGGTAATCACATCACAGCTGTAAGTTCAGGTCTTGCTGAAGTCATGCCTCAAGTCACCGCCGGGAAACTGCGTGTTCTAGCTGTATTCTCTGATGAAAGATTAAAAGGTAATTTAGCCGATGTCCCAACTGCTAAAGAGCAAGGTTACGATGTCGTATGGCCGGTAATTCGTGGCTACTATATGGGTCCTGATGTTAGTGAAGCGTCTTATAAATGGTGGAAAAATAGTTTTGACACTATGCTAGCTGATCCAAAATTTGCCGAAATTCGTGAGCAACAAGACTTGTTACCTTTCTCAATGACAGGTGAAGAACTTGAACAATATGTTTACAAACGTACAGGCGAATTACGTGAACTGTCTGCTGAATTTAACCTAGTAGAAAAATAGTTCATTAATTAATTAATTAAGTAATTACTTACTGCTAACCAGTTTATTAAGGCTGGCACTAAAATGCTAGCCTTTTCATTTTTAGCTTCAGGGATATTATCATGACGATGGAGCGTCTTTTTTCAGGGCTACTTGCCTTAGTCAGTTTAGGATGTATTTATTTGGCTATGGGATATACAGCCCCTATAGCCTATGATCCTATTGGTCCAAGACCTTATCCTATACTAATATTTTCCATGTTGGCTGTAGGCAGTCTTATAGTAGCCGTGCGTCCTGCACGATTTACCCAAAAAATCGACTTAGGCTTTACGCCACCTATTATTAGAAATCTTATCTTATGTACCGTAGCTTTATTGGTTTACGGACTTTTCTTTGAATCCCTTGGTTTTCCTATTGCCACAACCCTAATGTCATTTGCTGTTGGAGTGTTGTTTGGTGGTAGCCCGGTAAAGAGTCTAATTTACTCTGCTCTGCTTAGCGTCTTTTTATATATTTTATTTGATATTTTACTAGACGTGAAACTACCGCTTGGATTTCTTTCAGGACTAAGGGGGTAAATGATGAGTACTTTTGAATTTTTGATGCATGGCTTTGCCATTGCTATGACCCCACAAAACTTATTAATTGCCTTAATTGGTGCTTTTATAGGAACTATTGTGGGTATGTTACCAGGACTAGGCCCTATTAATGGTGTAGCAATCCTACTGCCTTTTGCCTATGCTCTTGGCCTACCTCCAGAAAGTGCCTTGATTTTGTTAGCTGCTGTTTATTTAGGATGTGAATATGGGGGTCGCATCTCTGCCATCCTAATTAACGTACCTGGTGACGCTGGTGCCATTATGTCTACACTTGATGGTTATCCCCTAGCACGTCAAGGTAAAGCAGGTATTGCATTGTCTTTATCTGCAGTTAGCTCTTTTATAGGTGCCACTATTGCGACTATTGGTGTGGTTTTATTTGCCCCACTATTAGCAAAATGGGCGGTTTCTTTTGGTCCAGCTGAGTATTTCGTACTCATGGTATTCGCCATTACCTGCTTAAGCGGTTTAGTGGGTGATCAACCTATAAAGACAGCTATCGCTGCTCTAATAGGTTTAGGGTTAGCAACCGTAGGCGTTGATGCTGTTACCGGTATTTATCGATTTACTTTTGACTCAGTACACCTTTCAGATGGCATTCAATTTACCACGATAGTCATTGGTTTTTTTAGCGTCAGTGAAATTCTAATTCTATTAGAAAGAACGACTACGGGACATAAAGTTATAGAACAGGGCAAACGTAGCCTTTTAAACTTTAAAGAGTTTTTATTTAGTCTAGCCACCATGCTTCGCAGTGGACTTATGGGATTTGTTGTTGGCATTCTTCCAGGAGCAGGTGCTACCATTGCTAGTGCTATGACGTATGCTAGTGAAAGAAAAATAGCGGGTGATAGTGGTACGTTTGGCGATGGCGACTTACGCGGAATAGCTGCCCCTGAGGCCGCTAATAATGCGTCAGCTTGTGGGTCATTTATCCCTATGCTAACGCTAGGCGTCCCAGGATCGGGAACTACAGCTGTTATGATGGGGGCTTTAACTCTTTATAATATAACCCCAGGCCCTCAATTATTTGCGGAACAGCCTGATATTGTTTGGGGTTTAATTGCTTCACTTTTTATTTGTAATATCATTCTATTAGTCCTAAATATCCCTTTAGTAGGTTTTTTTGCTAAATTACTCAACATCCCCAGTTATATGTTACTACCTGCCATTGCTGCTATTAGCTTCGTTGGGGTTTATTCGATTCATAGCACAACCTTTGACTTAATCTTTATGGTTGCATTGGGCGTATTTGGGTACTTCTTACGAAAACTAAATTTTCCTCTCTCTGCACTTATTTTAGGCTATGTCTTAGGAGAGCTAATGGAGTCTAACTTGAGACGTGCCTTGTCCATTTCTCAGGGTGAATTAAGCATTCTTTGGAGTAGCCCTATTACTATAGCGCTATGGATCTTAGCTTTACTGATGGTATTTCTTCCAATTATTCGAAGTTTATACCGACGTAAATATAGAACCGTATCTTAAACCATATAAAACAGTTTGCTTAATTAAAAAGAGAGGGTCTTATGACCCTCTCTTTTTTTATATACGGCCTCAAGCTGAGGCTTTATGTGTTAAAATCTCTCCCATCTTTCATACCCTATTTTTAGCAAATTTAACAGACAGGCAGGTTTATGCAGCCCACCGATACTACAAACAATACTTCTTCTTTGGCCGATAACACGACAGACAATTCTTCTCTTGCAGCGGCCCCAAGTAAGAAACTTTCCAAGCCAAGCTCAAGAGTCCGTCGTCGTCTAAAAGATGCCGCTCCGCTTCCTTTTAAAATAGATGGCTTGTCTCATGATGGCCGCGGTGTGGCTATATATGGCAATGGCTTTGGCACCGATGAGGATCATATCGAAGAAAAGCACGGTAAGAAAGTGTTTGTTAGCTTCGCCCTACCTAATGAGTCGGTAAATGTAAGACTGACCAACAGCCGAAAAAGCTTTGAAGAAGGGGATGCAGTTGAGTTACTAGACAATGCACATCCAGAGCGTCAAACTCCGCCTTGCCCTCATTTTGGGGTATGTGGCGGCTGTAGCTTGCAGCACTGGCAGCCCGATGGACAGATTGCTTTTAAACAAACCGTATTGGCAGAATTGCTACAGCACCAAGCCGATGTCCAGCCTGATAACTGGCTACCGCCCGTAGTTGCAGACCGCCTTGGCTATCGTACCAAAGCACGCATGGGTGTGCGTTATGTCGCCAAAAAAGACACTGCATTGGTTGGCTTCCGTGAGCGCAACAGTAACTTCTTGGCTGAATTAAATGAGTGTCATATTTTAGATGAGCGCATTGGCTTTGAGATTGAGAATCTAAAAGCATTAATCAGCTCACTAGAAGCACGCTCACATATTGCTCAAATTGAGTTGGCAATGGGCGAAGCGATACCGAAATTAGCCGATGGCGACCAACCTGTGGCACTTATTTTGCGTCATCTTGAACCGCTGTCTGAATCTGATATTGAGAAGCTCAAGACTTTCTTTAAAGCCCGCAGTTGGCAGCTTTATTTGCAATCAAAAGGCCCTGACAGCATCGAGCGTATTGCCCTACACGACACCGATGATTTAACGGAACAGTTTGGCCGTTTGTATTATCAACTGCCTGAATTTGACTTAACTTATGAGTTTATTCCGACTGATTTCACCCAGGTTAACTTATCTGTAAACCGTAAAATGACCAAGCTGGCATGCGACTTGCTTGACTTAAAGCCAGGTGAACGTGTTTTAGACTTATTCAGTGGCTTGGGTAATTTCAGTTTACCATTAGCGCGTTTGGTGGGTGGTGAAGATGGTTCACAAGGCCTAGCTATTGGCGTGGAAGGCTCTGATGCGATGACGGCTCGTGCCGCTGACAATGCCAAGCGTAATGGTATTACAAATACTGAATTTTATAATCAAGACTTAACTCAAGACTTTAGTGATCAGTCTTGGGCACAGCAAGGCTTCGATGCTATCTTAATTGATCCGCCTCGTTCTGGCGCTTGGGAAGTGATGCAATACCTGCCTCGCTTTAATGCCTCTCGCATCGTCTATGTGTCATGTAATCCTGCTACACTAGCACGCGATACTAAAGCACTGATTGAGCAAGGTTACCGTTTAACGGATGCGGGTGTTATGGACATGTTCTGTCATACCGGCCATGTTGAATCGATTGCCCGTTTTGAAAAAGTTGAGGCAGTTTAAGTCAAGGTTTGGACCCAACAATTGGTCTTATGCAATTAAAGATATACCTAAGTTCACTATCACATTAATGGATGCCAATCACTTACTATAAAATACTTATTGTTTCTTGAGTCAGTTTATTACGCTGATTCACAACTGTTCACAGAGCTAAGCTTGAAATATTATTTGTAGATAAGATAATACTGAATAATAGTTAAGTGATAGCAAATAGCATAGTACAGGACTTGGTTTAAGTCATTAAGCCGGTCCGATATATGTTAAGGGAGGAAGACTTGGTAAAAGTTCGCGAAGGGTTACCCCTTATTGATGGTCAGACAACAACTGAAGACAGCGCCTCCCTGGCTGCGCAAATGATTGCTCAGCAGCAACACGGATACTATAAGCCTGGGGCGAGCGCTTCCTTTGATTTGCTTAATGAAGACTTAAAAAAGCAATTATCCACGTCCAAATTGACCACTGCCATGGACCGCTCGATTCAAGCGGACTTCCTGCCTCTTAACGATGCTGAGTTAGTCAGAAGGATTCAGCTTGATACCCTGACCTACTCGCATAATGGGCTTAGCAGTGACGATGCCACTGGCCTTAATCCCCTAAAAGACACGCCTCTACAAGACAAGTCTAGTTTTACCGATGAGTCTAGTAACAACAAGACCTTGGCAGACAATACTATTATTGATCTGCCCGCTTGGCTAAAAGCGGTCTCTAATCGAGTTAATATTCCAGAGTTGCCAGATTTGGCAAAAGCTTGCGAAATGGTGGGCACTAAGTCTAGTTTAGATGAGGAAGGTAATCGATCTAGCGCCTATATGACTGGTATTGGCATGACCGATATCCTTACCTATCTCTACCAAGATGAAGATGCCTTAACGGCCGCAATGCTGTACCGTGCTGCCCGTACCAATCTTATTTCTCATGAACGCATTCAAGAAGTTTTTGGCGATGAAGTGGCAAAGCTGGTTAATGATGCATTGGCAATGGGACAATTGTCAGAAATCATTGAGAGTAATAAGCGCTTAGAAGATCATTTTGTTAATAATCAACGAGAACAGCTGTCGAATATCTACAGCATGCTTATCTCAATGACCAATGACGTGCGTGTGGTGCTTATTAAGCTAGCAGAGCGTACATTTGCCATGAGAGAGTTGTCTTACGCCAGTGAAGAGCGTAGACAGCGTGTGGCACGTGAGGTTATGACCATTTATGCACCTTTAGCTCACCGTTTAGGCATTGCTCAAATAAAGTGGGAGTTAGAAGACTTAGCGTTTCGTTATTTGGCCCCTGACCGCTATAAAGAAATAGCCAAACTATTAGCTGAAAAACGTAGCGAGCGCGAGGAATACATTGAACGGGTGCAGGCTCAACTTGAAGCAGCGTTAAAAGAGGCAGGCATTAAAGGTGAAGTCTCAGGACGGGTCAAACACATCTATTCAATTTACCGTAAGATGAAACTCAAAGGCTTATCTTTTGATCAGCTGTATGATATTCGGGCACTGCGGGTTTTGGTAGACACCCAATCTGAATGCTATCACACCTTAGGTCTGGTCCATGGTATGTGGCGCCATATTCCTGAGCAATTTGATGACTATATCACCAATCCAAAAGCCAATGGTTATCGCTCATTACATACGGCTGTTATTGCTGAGAATAAATCGCTAGAGATTCAAATTCGTACTCATCAGATGCACTTTGAGGCTGAGTTGGGTATGTGTGCTCACGTGAACTATAAAGAAGGCGGTAAAAACAAGCCTGATGCGTATCTCAATCAGAAGATTAACTCTTTACGTCAGTTACTATTAGCGGGCAGTGATAGCACCAACAAAAACCTTACTCATAACGGACTGATAGATGAGTTTGAGGTGGATGAAGATGAAGAGCAACTGGTAGATTTTGGGGAACTAGAACACATTTACGTGTTTAGCCGTGATGGTGATATTACCGAATTACCTAAAGGCGCTACTGTCTTAGATTTTGCTTACTATGTCCATACCCAAGTAGGTAACCGTGCTCAAGCGGCTCGAGTTAACCAACGCTATGTGCCTTTGACCTATCAATTAAAAACGGGTGAGCAAGTCGAGATTATCACCAAATCTTCTCGTGAACCCAATCGTGATTGGTTGGTGCCGTCTTTAGGCTACATTCAAACGTCACGTGCCCGTTCTAAGTTACGTCAATGGTTTAACAAGCAAGACCGCGATAAAAACTTAGAAATCGGTAAGCAAATGTTGGCCAAAGAGTTAGCGCGCTTATCGGTCCATCCCAATAGTATTAGCTTAAAAGACTACGTTAAACATTTTAACGTTAATTCTGCTGATGATATTTTGGTAGGATTGGTTACCGGTGAGATTGGGCTTCATCAGCTCACGGGTCATATTTCACGTGAGCTTGATTTAGTCATCGATAAGGAAGAGCAGGACTACACCCCAAGTGTCCATCCTAAAGTTACTGGTAAGCTTGATGCTTATAAAATTAATATTGATGGGCTCGATAATATTGAAATGCGTTTTGCCAACTGTTGTCAGCCTGTCTATGGTGAGCCTATCGCTGGATATATCACTCAAAGTAGTGGTGTCTCGGTACATAATCGTGGCTGCGCAGAATACAATCGATTAATTGAACGAGAGCCTGAGCGTCAAATTTCAGCCTCTTGGGTCTCGCAACAGACCAGTTATCAACCCGTAGAAATTATTATTGAGGCATACGATAGAAGAGGTTTATTGCGGGATCTTACTCAGGTAATTGATAAAGAAGACATCAATATTCGAGGCGTAGACACCAACAGCGATGACGACAATGTGGCCCATCTGAAATTCCGTCTTGAAGTAACGGGCTTATCGCAATTGTCAAAACTACTCGCCAAACTTGAACAACAGCCTGGTATCTTACATGCCAGACGAGCCGTATAAATACTTTTAAGTTCCTATACCTGAGTCACCTTATGCCCGAGTTACCTGAAGTTGAAACCACCAGAACCAGTTTAAAACCTTTACTTAATAAAAAAGTAGAGACAGTCGAGGTTTTCCAGCCCAAATTACGTTGGTCTGTACCACAAGATATAGACAGCTTAACAGGCTATGTACTTCAGGATATTGAACGTCGGGCAAAATATTTGATTTTAAAATTCAGACGGGATAACAAAGATTCTCTGAATAATAAACAGTCTAATATTATAAATATTGCCTCAGCTAGAGATACTAAGGCCTTAATTATTCATTTAGGCATGTCCGGTAGTCTACAACAATTTCCGGTAGGCACTGAAAAACGTAAGCATGATCATGTAATCATGCAGTATGCCAGCGCTGATGCCACCCAAACTCCTATCCAGTTGCATTACCATGATCCTCGTCGTTTTGGGGCTATTTTATGGTTGGACGATTATGAACAAAAGTTGCTTGGTCATTTAGGTATAGAACCTTTAGATGAAGCATTTTCAGGGGATTATTTATACGACAAGATTCATAGACTCTCAGAAAATAAAGTCCGTAAACCGCAAAGTAAAACTGAATTAAAGCCCATTACCCGTTCAATTAAAGCAGTAATAATGGATCAGGTCTTTGTGGTAGGTGTGGGCAATATTTATGCCACTGAAAGCCTCTTTTTATCTGGTATTCACCCTAGCACTCCCGCCGATAAACTTACAAAATCCCAGCTCTCTGTACTAGCAGAGCATATTCGCGCTATATTAAAACGTGCCATTACCCAAGGCGGCTCAACTCTAAGAGACTTTACTGTGGCCAGTGGGACTACAGGGTACTTTCAACAAACACTACTGGTTTATGGCAAACACAAACAGCCCTGCCCTACTTGTGGCACGACTATTGATAAAGTTACTATTACTGGCCGTGCTAGTACTTTTTGTCCAAACTGCCAACTTGAAGCTAACTCGTAAATTAAAGTAAACAGAATCTAATAAGATAGAGCGAATAAAAAAAGAGACTAACCGTAGGTAGTCTCTTTTTTTTATTTATTTTCTAACTTATACAGTTACTGCTTAGAGGGTTACTTGCTTAGCTTTTGGCTAATTTCACGAAGTAATAAAATCTCTTCTGATGGAGCCTCTTCAACCACCTCTTCCACTTTGTTATTACGGCGCATTTTGTTCATACCTTTAACCATCATAAAGATAATAAAGGCTAAGATTAAGAAGTTAATAAGTACGGTGATAAAGCTACCATACGCTAACATAGGAACACCTGCCGCTTTTAGAGCATCGTAATTCATGGCAACGCCTTCAGGAACATCACCTAGGGTAAGGAACATGTTCTTAAAGTTAATTTCACCGCCAGCGATGAAAGCAACGATTGGCATTATAATATCTTCAACCAATGATGTGGTGATGGTTGAGAATGCACCACCAATGATCACACCCACTGCTAGATCCATAACATTGCCTTTTAGGGCAAACTCTTTAAACTCTGACATCATACTCATAATTTTTCCTCCAAAATAAAAACTTAATCAAAAAGCACGAGCCAACAACGTAAGCAAACACCGAAATGCTTAACGCTTTAAGATCGCACAAAATAAGGGGTAACACAGAAACCCATCAAGAAAGATGGACTATTACTAATTTAGTTGATTGTTATATGTTAAACACGCTAAACACAAAATAAAAAAGAGTTAACATAGACAATGCGCCTATATTAACTCTTATAAGAAGCTATTCAGTAGTCAAAATGTAAATAATTGACCTATTTTTGAGAGATAAATAGAAGAATATCACTCGATTTAATGCTAATTAATTAATCGCATTTCGATCTGCATTAGCAACTATTTGATTTATTTCTCTTTTTTACGACCGTGACGCTTACGCTCACTTTCAGTCAAATACTTCTTACGTAGACGAATTGATTTAGGTGTTACTTCAACTAATTCATCATCTTCAATAAACTCAAGTGCTTGCTCTAACGTAAACTTAACAGCAGGTACTAGAGTCAATGCTTCATCAGTACCACTGGCACGAACGTTAGTTAACTGTTTAGCGGTTGTTGGGTTAACAACCATGTCATCACTACGTGAGTTAAGACCAACAATCATACCTTCATATACTTCAAGTTGTGGTTCAGCGAAAAGCTTACCACGCTTCTGAAGGTTAAATAAGGCATAACCTAAACAAACACCGTTTGCCATTGATACTAGAACACCGTTGGTACGTCCGCCTACATCACCGATCTTTTGTGGACCGTAATGAGAGAAACTAGAGGTCAAGATACCCGTACCTGAAGTTAAAGTAAGGAACTCTGAACGGAAGCCGATTAGACCACGGGCAGGCATAGTTGCTTCAATACGCATACGGCCTTTGCCGTCTAGTTGCATATCTGTCATCTCACCTTTACGCAGACCTATTTGTTCCATGATAGGACCTTGATGCTGTTCTTCCACATCAAAGATAACGTTTTCATATGGCTCTTGTAACTTACCATCAACTTCTTTAACGATAACTTCAGGACGTGATACGGCCAATTCATACCCTTCACGGCGCATGTTTTCAATCAGTACTGATAAATGAAGCTCACCACGGCCTGATACTTTGAACTTCTCTGCTGATTCAGTGTCTTCCACACGTAAAGCAACGTTATGAATAAGTTCACGTTCTAGACGCTCACGAATATTACGTGACGTTACGAATTTACCTTCACGACCTGCAAATGGTGAGTTGTTCACCTGGAAGGTCATAGAAACTGTTGGCTCATCTACTGTTAATGGCGGTAAAGCTTCAACATTATTAGGATCACAAATAGTATCTGAGATGTTTAAGGCATCAATACCTGTGATACATACGATATCACCTGCTTGTGCGTCTTCAACATCGATACGGTCTAAACCATGATAACCCATGATTTTTAGAATACGTCCATTACGCGTATTACCATCTTTATCAATTACAGTAACTGGCGTATTGGTAGAAATACGACCACGCTCAATACGGCCAACACCAATAACCCCTACGAAGTTATTGTAGTCAAGGCTTGAAATCTGCATACGGAAAGGCGCATCTGCATCTACTTGGGGCGGCTCTACCACATCGACGATTGTTTCGAATAATGGCGTCATATCTGGAGCAAGATTTTCTGGGTCTAAGCCAGCAATACCATTTAAGGCTGATGCATATACTACGTGAAAATCTAGTTGCTCATCACTGGCACCAAGATTGTCGAATAGATCAAATATTTGATCCATTACCCAATCAGGACGCGAACCTGGACGGTCAATTTTGTTAATAACAACGATTGGCTTCAAACCTTGTTCAAATGCCTTTTGAGTCACGAAGCGAGTTTGTGGCATAGGGCCATCAATAGCATCTACTACCAATAGTACGCAGTCAACCATAGACATTACGCGTTCTACTTCACCACCGAAGTCGGCGTGTCCAGGAGTATCAACGATGTTAATGCGGTAGTCGTTCCATTTAATAGCAGTGTTCTTCGCCAGAATGGTAATGCCACGCTCTTTTTCCTGATCGTTGGAGTCCATGACGCGCTCGCCGCCCTGGTTACGATCCAGCGTACCGGATTGTTCTAACA
>Ga0098070_100310_pt1 | contig 13123 bp, 10 predicted proteins | sample 28_taG_FD_75063 | JGI IMG/M metagenome (GOLD analysis project Ga0098070, IMG submission 75063) | Marine viral communities from Cariaco Basin, Caribbean Sea - 28_WHOI_OMZ | ecosystem: Environmental > Aquatic > Marine > Oceanic | place: Caribbean Sea: Cariaco Basin | collected 2014-11-12
GCCCGCGCGGGCGGCTTCGACGCCTGCGTTCAGCGCCAAAAGGTTGGTCTGGAAGGCAATGTCGTCGATCACGCTGATGATCTGCGCGATATGGGTCGAGGACTGCTCGATCTCGGTCATCGCCGACACCGCGCTTTGCACCACGACGCCGCTGTTCTCGGCCTCCTGCTTGGCCTCTTCCATGATGTTCTCGACGCTGCGCGCGCCCTCGGCAGCGGATTTCACCGATGCGGTGAGTTCATCCAGCGCGGCGGTGGTCTCTTCAAGGGTGGCCGCCTGGCTTTCGGTGCGGTGCGACAGATCATCCGAAGACTGACTGATCTCGGCCGCGCCGTTGCGGATGCTCTGCGCAGAATCCACGACCTGTTCGCAGGTTGATTTGAGGTTTTGGATAGACGTATTGAAGTCGAGCCGCAGCTGTTCGTAGTAGGCAGGGAACTCGTTTGGGATCTCCACTGTCAGATCGCCCTGAGCCAGCAACGACAGGCGTTCGGTCAATTCACCCACTACAAAGTGCTGTTCGGCGTCCCGTTGCTTTTGCTCTTCTTCGAGCTGTTTCTCTCGGACCAGCTTTTCCCGGAAAACGTCCAGTGATCGTGCCATCTGGCCGACTTCATCTCGGCGGCGCTGGCCGCGGATGCGGGTCTCCTGATCGCCACCTGCAAGGCGGGTCATCGCCTCTGTGACAGTGCGGATCGCGGAAGAAATGTTTGAGCCAATCAACCAGGCCAGTAGACCGCCGACAACAAAGGCCAAGGTAACCGCCCCCATCAACATGTCTTTTGTCATTGATGCAGTGTCGGCTTTTGCTTCTTTGCGCTCGCTCATGAGATCTTGTTCGATCGCCATGAATTCGTCCATCAAGGCTCTGAACTGATCAAAGAAAACTTTGCCACGGGCTTCGCTTATCAGTTTGGCCATGTCGTCCATAGTCTTGGAGTCACCAATCTCGCGGCGCAACTCTATCATCGGAGCAACCACGTCCGAGCGCCATTCGGTGATTGTGGCACCGATTTCCTGCAGGCGCGCCACTTGCGGAGGGTTGTCACTGACAGTTTCCGAGAGTTCTGCAACGAGGCGGTCAAATCGTTCTACACCAGAGTTCAGCGGCTCAAGGAATTGCTCTTCTCCAGCCAGAAGAAAGCCGCGCATGCCGGTTTCGATATCGATGGCAGCGGCAAGTATGTCCTTCGCCTGTGCGATCACGCGATGCGTGTGATCGACCCACTGCATCGTATCTCGCGCGGCGGCACTGCTGATCTCGCCAGAGTTTGTGAGGTCAGTAAAGGCTTGCGTGCGTTCGGTGAGCAGGGCTTCTTCGGTTTCAATGAAGGTTTGAATCTGCCCCCGGAATGTGTCGAAGTAGGCTTTGCCTTTGCCCTTTTTCACTTCGGCAGCCATGTCATTCATGGTTGGAGCATTGCCGATTTCGCGTCTCAGTTCGATCTGCGACTGGGCTATGTCGGATTGCCATTGGTCCAAGACCGTTTCGGCCTCTTCCAGCCGTGCGACTTGAGGAGGGTTGTCGCTGACGGTTTCCTGAAGGTCCGCCAACAGTCCATGAGCGACAGCATTCCCGGCTTGATAGGGCTCCAAAAACTCTTCTTGTCCTGCCAACAGATAGCCGCGCATACCTGTCTCCATGTTGACGGCAGCTCCGACGATCGCGTTCCCTTGCGCGAGTACGCTGTGTGTGTGATCTACCCAGCGGTCGGTTTCGGCCATTCGGTTCAGCTTGATGCTGGCAACCACGCCGATGGCGAGAGTTAGAAACAGGGGACCGGCTGCAACCAGCATGACCTTTGTTTTTGTCTGTAGGTTGGCAAGAGACAGACGTTTTGCCGTCGTGCCGTGTGAAGAATTGCTACTCATAACCGCATTTTTCCTTTTCGACTCGCTCCTGAAAAGTATCACTTTGATATCTTGCGGAAGGATTGAGTGTTCTGTAGTGGCCTCTATTTGTTGCTAATTTTGCGATTTTGCTTTGGCATCGTTGATGCCCTGAGTCGGGCTAAGCTCAATTTCTCAGTTTAGGCGCTATGCTGATGGAAACGGGCGTGCTCCGTAGAGGGGGTAGTAATGAAAAGTGTACAATATCAGCGCTTTGATCTGTGTGTGAGGGGAGGGCGTGTTCGCCAGGTTTAATTTGAATCGTTCTTATAATATGGCCAAGATGAGATGGCGTATTCATTTGTCAAATAAGGGGCGTTGTGATCAGAAGCATGCCTGAAAGCCCGCGATATCGAATGTTAACTGTATGAAATTGATTGTAAAATCTCTGAATGTTTGTTGGCTGAGGATTAAAATGCCTGATGACATTATCTTGGTCGCATAAAAAAGTGGCTTTTCTGAAGCCTCAATGTCGCACGGGTTTTACGGCGCATTACTTTGAGGACTGTTGGAAAGGTGCTATACTAGTGTGTGGGAGAGTTGTTGGTTGTGTTAAAAAGTCCGTTTTCAGTATGTCGCTCATGCGCACTTGCGCTCTGTCCGGGTATCGGGAGTGCGCTGCATGGCAATGCAGTTTTTGGATCTTAAAGGGCCACACATCTTTTTGTTACAGCGCCAGTTATCGCGCCCCGTTTTTGGGAGTCGACTACCTTGATGCCAATGCGTTCAAATCTCGTTTCCATTGGACATGACCATGGTCCTGTTGTGCTCGCAGTGGATGATGATCCTTGGGTGCGCCATCGGTTGGAAGGGTTTCTTTTGGATGCGGGCGCTTCTTTCGAAATGTGCTCAGATCCCTATGACGCGCTTCAGCGCTGCAGAACGCGACCTTCGTTTTACGGGCTTGTCTTCATGGACATCCGTTTCCCAGGTGGTGATTTCGGCTTTGAAGTGTCGAAACAGATTTCTTTGCTTGGGAATACGGCGCAGCGTCCTGCCATCGTCGGCATGTCCGGCTACCCCAACCTTTATCGGTTCAACGGCGGTGCCGAGTGGGGAATGGAAGACATCCTGCCGAAGCCTTTGTTCAAATGGCTGGTCTTGAACATGGTGCAGCGGTACTGCGGCACCGATTTGTCTGGCGTGGCGACATAGAGGCGAGTCAAAAAAGATTGGCGCAGACTGCAGGCAGCCCACGCCAATCTTGAATGATGCTAGGTTGGCCCTTTTGGGTTTAATGATCAGGCCGGTCGCGACAAAAGGCTGCCCGGACGTGCTCTTGCCAATCCTGAAGTCAGAAGACCTGTAATGACCGCTTTCATAAGGTCTCCGGGGATGTAGACCAGGATCAGGGCAGCTGCTTCGAAGAAGGATTTTTTCAACGTTATGGCCATGCCTGTAACGCCAAACAGATAAAGCACAAGGACACCACCGATGAGCGATGCGAGGATGGCGGTGGGAAGGACCGCGACGCTCCGCATGCGTTCCATGATCAGGCCTGTGACAAAAGCTGCGACCGGAAAGCCGAACAGGAAGCCGGCAGTGGGCGATCCAAAAACGCCAAGCCCACCGCGTCCTCCGGACAGCAGTGGCAAACCAAGTGCGACCAGCAAGAGAAACAGGAGAACGGCCAGGAATCCGCGCCGCGCGCCCAAGACCGTTCCGCATAGCATGATGCCCATGCTTTGCGCTGTGACCGGAACGCCGGAGGCAAGGGTGATCTGTGGGACAAGGCCCAAGGCGGCAGTCAGCGCCGCAAAAAGAGCGATATAGGCGATGGAACGTTCCATAGTGTTTTTGGTCCTTGTGTCTGCCGCGCGATGAGTATCGAGGCGGGAAAGTTATTGAATGCCGCCGCGGGCCTTCAGGGCTTCAGCGACGTGATCGGCATCATCTAATGCCATGACTGTAAGGGGCAGTGCGATGCGCCAAGAGGGGCGCCGCGCTGATCTTGCCCGCCATGCATCAACCAGTTGCGCACCGCGCAGGCTAAGCAGGGGGGTAAACCGGATGACCAGGGCAATCGCGATTTCGAGCCCGCGCGTGCTGAGGCCAAGTCGCCGCAACGGGGATAGCAGCCAGGCTGCTAGATCAATCATATCGGACAGCCGACTGGTCATGGTGACAAAGTTAGCCAGAGCCACCGTGCTCATGAGGCGCAGAGCGATGGACAGCCCTTCGTGCGGCGAGCCCTCGATCAGGTGCCATAGGACGATGACTGTGAGAAAAGGCCAGAGGATACGTAGAGTCTTAAGGCCGCTCCAGGCGAAACCACGTCCCGCACTCAGATAGAGCACCGCTGTGAGGCTCAGGGCGGCAGTTTGCACGGCCAAAGAGCCGAATGAAAACAGAACCACTGTGGCGCCCGACAGACACGCCAGTTTCCAGCCCACCGGGACAGGATGTGCCCAGGTTCTAGTTGGGAAGGTCAGAGAGATCATCGCTCGCTCCCCATGTGGTCATTTGCGCGGTGAATTCAGGTAGCACCTTGTGTGCCGGGCCATCAGCCCTGATCTGACCTGCTTCGATCCACAGGATGCGGTCATACCGCTCTAGGTGTTGTGGATCGTGTGAGATATGGAAGGTTTGCGCATCGATCTTGTCCAGCAAGCGCTGCAGGCGCATCCGCGTGGGAATATCGAGGCCGGAGAAGGGCTCGTCCAGGATGATCACACGGGGCGCCATGGACAGGATGGCCATCAGGCAGACCAGCTGCTTTTGCCCTTGGGACAACAGGTGGGTCGGGGCAGTGGCCCATTGAGCCTTGCCAAAACGGTCTAGGATCTGCGCGACACGCTCATTCGCATCACGCGCGTCAATACCCATCTGACGCAGGCCAAAGGCGAGTTCTTCCTCGACTGTCGGAAATATGATCTGGCGGTCCGGATTTTGAAACAGGACTCCTACGAGGCCAAGTGCAGATTTTCGGTCTCGGCTGATGTTGGTCCCATTGATCCGGGCTTCGCCATGGTCAGGTGCCACGAGGCCGCTCAGAACGCGGGCCAGCGTCGTCTTGCCAGACCCGTTGCGCCCTACAATACCCACACGCGGCTGATCTGCCGAAAAGGTGACATCCTGCAACAGCGATCTGCCGCCCGCAGAAAGGCACACGCCTTTCAACTCAACAGTCACGCCTCCAAGGGAGGGGGCGGGCAGGCTATCTTGCTCGGCAGGGTTCAAGCGAAGGGCTCCTTCAGATCGATTCCGGACGGGGCTGTGTCCTGAAAAAGAACTCCGGAGGTGATAGCTGATTTCTGCGAGCAGGCAACAATTTCAGAGTCCCATGGCACGAGAAACAGGCCAAACCCCGTCAGTGTGGGAACATAAGTCTCAATTTGTCACTGAATGTCCATGGCTGGTCCGTTGGCCACTCAGGGTTTCCCCGATTGGCAAGGCTTACTGACCTGCTCCGCCAGATTTATCCAGACATCTGAAGATGCAGCCCCTCACCGGGGAACAGACGGGCCGTGGCTGCGCGTTCCGCCAGGGGCGGGCCGTCAAAATAGCCCTGCAAATAGTCCACCTTGCACTCCTGCAACAGGCGGCGGTGCTCCTCTGTCTCAGCCCCTTCGCCGGTCACGCGCATTCCCAGCGCATGACCAAGTTCTGCGATTGCCACCACGATGGCCTTGGTTTCCGGTGAATCCGGAAGTTTGGAGACAAAGGCTGCGTCTACTTTGATCTTGTCTACGGGGAATTTCTGCAGGTAGCTGAGCGAAGAATACCCCATGCCGAAATCATCCAGCGCGACGGTCACGCCAAGACGTTGCAGGGCTTCGATCTCGCGTAGGGCGGATTGTCCGCTGGACAGAACCACGGTTTCGGTGATTTCCGCTTCAACGGCGCTGGCGGGGCAACCGGTTTCATAAAGGCAGTCGTTGACGAATTCATCCACCTGCGAGCCGAACAGCTTGGGGGAAAGATTGACGGCGACACGGCCCTTGAAGCCCATATCGTGCCAGCGCGCCGCGGCGCTGAAGGCCTGGGTCATGATCTGATATGTCAACTCCCGAATCAAACCGCATTCCTCGGCCACCGGGATGAATTCGGCGGGCGACACGCTGCCCAGATGTCGGTGGTGCCAGCGCGCGAGGGTTTCGAATCCGATGATCTCTCCTGTGCGCAGGTCGGTCTGGACCTGATAAACGGGTCGTATCCCGTCTTCATTGAGCGCCGCGCGCAGCTCCCGTTCCAGCAGCGCTTTGCGTTTGATGGCGGTTTCCAGATCGTTGTGAAAAACCTCTACCCTGCCGCGTCCGCTGTTCTTGGCCTCATACAGCGCAAGGTCGGCGCAGCGGATCCCGTCGGCGGCCCTGACGTTCTTGCCTCCAATCGTGGCAATACCCGCGCTCATACCGGTGTGCAGCACATTGCCGGAAATCGTCAAAGGCTTGGACAGATCGTACACAAGCGAGTTGGCAATATTGGTCAGGCGTTCTTCGCTCGCGGCGCCTTTGACGATGATCGCGAACTCGTCGCCGCCCAACCGTGCCGCCAAGGCTCCTGTCGAGGTGCTGGCGGAGAATTTTTCTGCAACAACCTTGAGAAGGGCATCGCCGGTCGGATGACCCAGGGTGTCGTTGATGGTCTTGAAATGGTCGAGGTCGGCCAGAAGTACTGATACCTGGTCGCCAGCCTCAAGCCAGCTTGCCAGAGTTTGTTCCAGAAGTCGCCGATTGGGCAGGCTGGTCAGGCTGTCATGCTCTGCCATGTATTTCACGCGCGCCGCCTGACGTGCCTGATCGCTGTGATCTGTCGCCAGAAGAAGCGTGCCGAGGTAAAGCCCATCTTCATCGCGGATCGGCCCGCCCCTGACCAAAAGGTTCAACTCCTCGCCGCTGTTGAAATGTGTGACGCTTGCTTCGGCTGCGAAATCTTCATTGGCGGTGACGCGCTCCTCAACCTGCTCGGCAACATCGTCTGGCAGCCACGAGCGGAAGTTCAGCTTGTCTCCAACACGGGCATCGGCAAAGAAAATTGAGGCATTGGCATTGGTAAAGACCACGGTCCCGGTTTCATCCGTCACGATTACGCCATCACGGGTGGATTTCAGCGCACGGTGGATCCGATTGCGTTCGCGCCGCGCCGCTTCTGTACTTTGAGCGCGCAGATCAGCCATTTCGATCTCGTTGCGGCGCATCTGTTCAAGCGCCTGGGCTAGCAAGCCGACCTCGTCCTGGCGCTGTTGGTACGGGATGGAGATATCAAGACGACCGTTGCGCAGGTCGGAGACCGCCTCACCAATTTCTCCCAATGGTTTGGACAGCCGTGACAGCACAAAATATGCAGTGCCGGAGACCAGCACGAAAATGATCAGCGAGATCAGAATATGATGCCCCGTCGCCTCTATGAGCGGGGCCGAGATATCCGCAATCGGAATGACGAGGTTGAGATGACCAAGCAGCTCGGTCTCAGTGCCCAGAGTGTAGGTTATCGGGTGGCTTTTGTAGACATCCCCTTCGGTGGGGATGTAGTCTGGCGCCGTGGTGGATGCGATCACAGTGCCATCTGACGCGACCAACTCTGCGTGCCCCACGTGGGCCACCTCGACGATCTGCTTCAGCGTCTCTTCCACCTGTGGCACATCGAAGTCCCAGATGGACTGGGACAGTGTGCTTGCGGCCAGACCAGCCATCAATTTGGCACGTTCGTGCAGGCCTTGTGTCAGATGCACCCGGTGATCAAGCGCTTCATACGCCAGACCTGCGGCCAGGATCAGGAAGACAGGCGCCAGAACTCCCACAAGGATGCGGGAACGGAGGTTTTTGGGTCCAGATAACCTCATTCCGTTTTACCCCGACAATCCATAACGTGCGAGGATTTCGGCGTAGCGACCAGAGGCCTTGAGCCGCTCAATCCCTTCCGCAAGTTGCCGGGCATAAACCTGGGAGCTTTCCAGGGCCGGAGAAAAGGCGATGAACAGATCGGTCGTGTCGCTATTGGGCATGATCTCGACCGCATCCGCGATGCCCAGTTGCGCTACGGCATATTCCAGCACCGATCTTTCATCGATCGTCAGATCGATGCGCCCGGCGATTAGTTTCTGCAGGTTGCGCTTGAGCGCATTGTCCCCTCCAATCAGCTGCACGCGGGTTGGATCCCGTTCATGCTCGTCGGCGTAGGCCTTTATCATGGACTGGTATTCGTAGTCCACGATAGCGCCAATCCGCAGACCTTCGAGGTCCTCAAAGGTGGAGATCTCGCGCGCCTCACCTTTGCGGAAGGCCAGGGTTTCCTGATACCCTGCCATGGGAGAACCAAAAACGAAGTCCGGGGACTCGTCCTGATCCGTGCCGATCACGCCATTGACCTCACCGTTGCGGGTTTTTTCGAGGCTCCGGCCCCAGGTCAGCGTTTGATAGCGAACCTCGTGACCGTAGAACGCCAGTGCTTCCTGCGCCAGTTCGACCATGAAGCCGGGGCGGTCGCTGTTCGGCTCGCAATTGAACGGGCACCAGACATCAGCGCGCAGTTCAATCGTGTCAGCGCGCACGCCTGTGCACGGCACTGACAGAACTGTCAGGCCAAGGATCAAGTTGAGTACGCGAAAGAGACCTGAGTTGAACATCTACCTGTACCACTGAAACCGAACAGATCTCAGGGTGAACAAGATCGGTTAATTGAATCTCAGCGCGGCGGCCAAAGCCCCGAAAAACTAGACCAAAATCCCAAGGTTTATCGCAACAAGTTTAGTAGAAATCGGCAAGACCGGCCCGCGAGCTGGAAGCGGTCTTGCCGGGCGGGTGCAGACCCTCTCAATAACCGGCTGCAAAAGGTGCTGCTGTCCCCCATAGTTGCCGCACACGTGCATCGCGGCCACAAGCCTGCCTGTAGCGCTTATAGGCTGCTGCCTGCCGTTTGGGACCAAAGCGGGTGAAGACCAGCTTGTCTCCCTTGTAGTAATCCTGGTGGTAGTCTTCTGCCGGATAAAACACGCTTTCCTCCAGAATCGGCGTCACAACGGGCTGTCCAAGCTCTTGCTGAGCCATGGTTTTTGATTTCTGTGCGAGGGACCTTTGCTGCCCGTCCGAGACAAAGATGGCGGTGCGGTAGCTATCGCCGCGATCGCAGAACTGACCGCCTGTATCCGTGGGGTCGACCGAGCGGAAGAACAGGTTCAGCAGCGTCGCGCGGCTGACTTTAGCAGGGTCAAAATGGATTTGAACCGCCTCATAGTGGCCGGTGCCGCCCCGCGTCACCTCTTTGTAAGTGGGGTTTTGCGTCGTTCCCCCAGTATAACCCGAGACAGCCTCGATCACGCCCGGCACCGATTCGAAATCGCTTTCCACACACCAGAAGCAGCCCCCTGCGACGGTCAACACTTCGGTGTCTGCTGCCTGCGCCTCATGGCCGCGCACAAGGCCCGCCGTCAGGATGAGGATGGCCAGGGAAACCTGTTTGATCTGATGCAGTGTCTTCATCATAGCCTCCGTTTTCTTCAGCCTGCCGTCCGCCTCCTTATTGCTCAAGTCCGTGTCATCAAATGTCACGCAGAGGTGAGTGCAAGTTATCACTTGGAAATTGGATCCAATCTGGCTAGCGTGCCGCAAAAGGAGGGTCCGATGACTGAAAAAATGAGTACCCATCAGGCCGAAGAAGACCTGCGCAACGAAGAGATCCTCATCTATGTGAATGGTCGCATCGTGCCCAAGGCCGAGGCCACCGTCAGCGTCTATGACAGCGGTTTCATGCTGGGCGATGGCGTCTGGGAAGGCTTGCGGCTTTACAACGGAACCTGGGCCTTCATCGACGAGCATCTCAATCGTCTGTTCGAGGCGGCCAAGGCCATTGATCTGGACATTGGCCTCACCCCAGAAGGCGTCAAACAGGCGGTGCTCGACACGCAAAAGGCCAATGGCATGACCACGGACGCCCATGCCCGGCTGATGGTGACGCGCGGCCCGAAAACGCGGCCCTTCCAGCACCCGAGCCTGTCGCAGCAGGGTCCGACCATGGTGATTATCATGGAGCATTCGCGCCCCAACCTGCCGCGCCCGATCAACCTGGCCACGGTGCCCCATATCCGGGGCCTGCCGATGAGCCAGGATCCCAAGCTGAATTCTCATTCCAAACTGAACTGCATCCTGGCCTGTATCGCCGCTGAAAAGGCCGGTGCGGACGAGGGGCTGATGCTGGACGTCAATGGCTTTGTGAACACTACCAACGCCTGCAACTTCTTCATTGTGCGCGGTGGGGAGGTTTGGACCTCGACCGGGGATTACTGCATGAATGGGATCACCCGGCAAAAGGTGATCGATCTCTGCCGCGCCAATGACATTCCGGTGTTCGAGCGTAATTACTCCTTGGTCGATACCTATGGCGCGGATGAGGCCTTTTTGACCGGCACCTTCGGCGCTCAGACGCCGGTGGGGATGATCGACGGGCGCCAGATCGGCACGGGCGAGATGGGCCCGATGACCAAACGGATCCGGGCGCTTTACAAGGCATTGATCGAAAAGGAGTGCGCCTGATGCGGATTGCAATGTGGTCGGGGCCGCGGAACCTGTCGACGGCGATGATGTATGCCTTTGGGAACAGGGGCGATTGCGCGGTGGTGGATGAGCCGTTCTATGCCGCCTATCTGAAGATGACGGGCCTCGATCATCCCATGCGGGAGGAGATCCTGGAGAGCCAGAGCCAGGATCCGAACGCGGTCGCCGATATGCTGCTTGGCCCCATACCGGCGGCAAAACCGGTCTATTATCAAAAGCATATGAGCCAGCACATGATTCCCGGAATGCCGCGCGACTGGATGCGGGATGTGACCAATGTCTTCCTGATCCGCCACCCGGCGCGGGTCATCGCCTCTTATGCGGCGAAACGCGAAAACCCGACGCTGGACGATATCGGGTTTCGCCAGCAGGCCGAGCTGTATGATCTCTGCCGCAGCTGGGGGCAGTCGCCAGTGGTTGTGGACAGTCATGACATCCGCCACGATCCCGCCGCCAAGCTGGAACAGATGTGCGAGGCGATCGATCTGCCTTATTCGCCGAAAATGCTGTCCTGGCCCAAGGGCGGTCACAAGGACGACGGCGTCTGGGCCGAAGTCTGGTACGGTGCGGTCTGGACCTCTACCGGATTCGCAGGCCCCGAAGGCGATCTGCCCGAGGTGCCTGAGCACCTGCAACCGGTGCTAGATGCCGCGATGCCTTACTACGAGCAGCTTAAGGCGGCGAAAATCTGAAGCCGCCAACCGGGCAGGCTGGTTATCCGATCAGCTTGCCCAGTTTCATCGCGACGCCCATGTCACCAGTGATCTTTATCTTGCCCATCATCACGGCGGTCATCGGGTTCAATTTACCGGTCAGCAGCTTTTTCAGGTTCTCCTGCGACAGGCGCAGGGTGCAGTCTGTTTCGCTGTCCTCGGTGGTTGCGGTGCCATCGGCCAGAACGATGACACCATCCTCGCCGCAGTCGAATTTCAGCGAGCCGTCAAAGCTTTTGCCGGACAGGCCGGACTGTATACCGGCGGCGATGTCTTGAAGGGCCATCAGGGGATCTCCTCTTGCTTGACCTTCGGGTAAAGCAAAGGGCCCGCGCTGGGCAAGCATGACCACGCGGGAGGTGGGCCTCAGGTGTTTGCCAGTGCTTTAATCGTGAGCGGGCAGGGGGTGCCGCCGTAAAAGGCGTCGATCACCTGTTTGAACGCATCGGGCGCATCCGGCACGGCGGCAAATAGCGTCATGGAAGAGCGCAGTTTCTTGGCGTCCACCTTGCCAAGGATCTCAGCCGCGTCCTGCCCCTGATGGGACAGCACAAGCCGGGCGACCTCTGCCAACCGCGGGCCCAGAACCTCGTGACCGAGGTAGGCTTTGGCCTCGGCCAAGTCTTCAATCCCGTATAGCTGCGCCATGTGAGATTTGCCAAGCTCGGCCAGTTGCGGGAAGACGAACCACATCCAGTGGCTCGTCTTTTTACCCGCAGAAAGCTCGCTCAGGACATCGGACCAGACCGTGTCCTGGGCTTCGACGAACATCTCCAGCTCTTCTTCGAAATCGTCCTCGAAGTCGCCGTCTATGTCGTAATCGTCGCTCACTTTTTCAGGCGGCGCTCGCGCGCGGCCAGCAGTTTCAGGCGCAGGGCGTTGAGCTGGATGAAGCCTGCGGCGTCTTCCTGGTTGTAGGCGCCGGCGTCCTCTTCAAAGGTCACATGGGCCTCGGAATAGAGCGAGTGTTCAGAGTCGCGTGCCACAACAAAGGCCGACCCTTTGTAAAGCTTCAGAGTCACGGTGCCGGTGACATGCTCCTGGCTCTTGTCGATCAGGGCCTGCAGCATCTCGCGCTCGGGGCTGTACCAGAAGCCGTTGTAGATCAGCTCGGCATAGCGGGGCATGATCGAATCTTTCAGGTGGCCCGCGCCGCTGTCGAGGGTGATCTGCTCGATACCGCGGTGCGCGGCCAGCAGGATGGTGCCGCCGGGCGTCTCGTAGATGCCGCGGGACTTCATGCCGACAAAGCGATTTTCCACGAAGTCGAGGCGGCCAATACCGTGCTTGCGGCCGTATTCATTCAGCGCGGTCAGGATGGTGGCCGGGCTCATCGCCTCGCCGTTGATCGAGACCGCATCGCCCTGCTCGAAACCGATGGTGATCACTTCGGGTGTATCCGGCGCGTCCTCGGGGTTGACGGTGCGCTGGTAGACGTAATCCGGTGCCTGTTCGGCGGGATCTTCCAGTACTTTACCTTCCGAGGAGGTGTGAAGAAGGTTCGCATCGACCGAGAAGGGCGCTTCACCGCGCTTGTCTTTGGCAATCGGGATCTGGTTCTTTTCGGCGAACTCCAAGAGGCGCGTGCGCGAGGTCAGGTCCCATTCGCGCCAGGGGGCGATCACCTTGATATCGGGGTTCAGCGCATAGGCGGCCAGTTCAAAGCGAACCTGGTCGTTGCCCTTGCCGGTGGCGCCATGGGCGACAGCATCGGCGCCGGTCTCAGCAGCGATTTCCACAAGACGTTTGGAGATCAGCGGGCGGGCGATCGAGGTGCCCAGCAGGTACTCGCCTTCATAAAGCGCATTGGCGCGGAACATCGGGAAGACGAAGTCCTTCACGAACTCTTCGCGCACGTCTTCGATGTAGATGTTTTCCGGCTTGATGCCCAGCATCTCGGCCTTTTTGCGGGCGGGCTCCAGCTCTTCGCCCTGGCCCAGATCGGCGGTAAAGGTCACCACCTCGCAGCCATATTCGGTCTGCAGCCATTTCAGGATGATCGACGTATCAAGGCCGCCAGAGTAGGCC
>Ga0098070_100311_pt1 | contig 12971 bp, 12 predicted proteins | sample 28_taG_FD_75063 | JGI IMG/M metagenome (GOLD analysis project Ga0098070, IMG submission 75063) | Marine viral communities from Cariaco Basin, Caribbean Sea - 28_WHOI_OMZ | ecosystem: Environmental > Aquatic > Marine > Oceanic | place: Caribbean Sea: Cariaco Basin | collected 2014-11-12
CGTATCCTAACGACAAGATGAAAAAGCGGGTAGATATGGCCGCTGAACAGTTTGCTGCAGACTTAGTATTGCCGTGTGATGTTGCTTCAGACGCAGAGATTGAAGCTTGCTTTGCTGCCGTTGCTGAACACTGGGAAGATGGCATTGATGGGGTGGTGCATGCCATTGGCTTTGCGCCTGCCGAAGAGCTCAACGGCGACTTTACCGAGGTCACGAGTAGAGAAGGCAGTGCCATCGCGCATGATATTTCGGCCTATAGTTTCGTCGCTTTGGCACGCGCTTCACGTGAATTACTGGCAAAACGCCAAGGGTCTTTATTAACCCTAACCTATCAAGGCAGCACTGCCGTTATTCCGAACTATAACGTTATGGGCATGGCAAAGGCGAGTCTAGAAGCCAGCGTACGTTATTTGGCAGCCTCTTTAGGGGGTGAAGGTATCAGAGTCAATGCCATCTCGGCAGGTCCAATTCGCACATTAGCAGCCAGTGGCATTAAGTCATTTCGTAGAATGCTAGACGTTAATGCCAAGATTGCGCCCCTACAGCGTAATGTTGATCAAATGGAAGTGGGCAATGCTGCCTTATTTTTATTGTCTCCGTGGGCCTCTGGTATCACTGGGGAAATCTTATTCGTAGATGCGGGATTTAATACGGTGGGTATCAGTGAGCAGCTGTTACATTTAGGTGAAGAAGAATAGACTTATAGTTATTGATAACCGGTTAAATAAGAAAAGACGCTTAAATTTAAGCGTCTTTTTAATGGGCTATAAACAGGTCTTCTCTTATACTAGAAGTAATCTCTCTTATGCAAGAAATAAGGAACTAACTAATAGTAAAAGCAGTTAATCATAAGAGATTATTTTTCTTCTGGAGTATCATGCTCTTCATGATCGTGCATACCTTGCATCATGTCTAGAGCTGAATCATCAGTACGCTGCTGATCTTTTTTCTCTAAATGATCTTGATTGATATCAGTGCGTGCCATTTTCGTAGTTTTATCTGTAGGGTTTGACATAGTGATCGTCCTTTATTGTTATCAGTAAATGAGCGGGTAGAGTGGAATAAATTCTCTAAGCTTTCATCTTCATTATAAAAGTAAATCTAACCTTTTGTGTTTACATATGTAAACTAATAATGAGATGCCGTTAAATCATTACTGATATTCAAGCCACTGTGTCATCGCTGTAAGCAATCGCAATTACTTACCATAAAAGCCGATAATCCCATAGTCATTTCACTGGCAATTTCTAACATCTAGTCCTAGCAGAAAACCCCATCATATTATTAGAAGTCTAACCATACCCAGCTGTTTTCAAGCCAACTCAGAACGGTTTCAGTGGCAATATTGGCCTGTGTCAAATCTTCAAGCGTTAACGATTCTGCATCAGCCAAACGCTTTAAAAGCGACGCTTCAGAGTCATTAATGTCATCAAGTGATTGACCATTAGCAAATATAGTTATCTCATCATTAAGTTCGGTATAGATTAGACGGCTACTATAATCGGTACGTATTACAGCCCCTTGTTCTAATGCTTGTTGTAAGTCTTCTTCATCGATGGCATCTTCTGGTACCAAAAGTTCGTACTGACGTTTACTTATCACTTCACTCACGGCTTGAGTGATAAGCTCATCACCTTGTTCAGACTTCAGTAGCTCAAGTAATTGGTCTTTAATCTGAGTAATACTGTCACGGTCAAGCTTCCCAGCAGTTTGTAACGGTTGATCTAATAACATAGGTACAAATAGTGAAGGTTCGCCCGTTGCTGCATCGACCAAACTGTCTAACACCTGCATTAGATTAGGACGTCTAAAGCCAAACGAGAATGTTAGACAGTCGTCTTGAGCCACGCCATAATGCGATAGTTTAGGGGGAACATAAAGCACGTCACCGGGCTCTAAAATTTCATCAAAAATAATCTCACCCATATCATCAAAGATACGAATAGGCTGATTTTCGATAAATTCAGTGCTTTCATTGCAGAATTTACCCAATTGCCATCGTCTATGGCCAAATCCTTGGGCCAAAAATACATCGTACTCGTCATAATGCTTGCCCACAGAGCCGCCTTTAGGGGCATAGGACACCATAATGTCATCTCGTTGCCACTGCGGTATAAAATTAAATGCATTCCACAGTTGGCCAAGCTCTGGCGACCATTGCTCTAAATTTTGAACCAATACCGTCCATTGCTCAGGTAAATTATCAAACATCTCCTCAGACAAAGGGCTTTGTTGCAGCTGCCATTGATCGCCATTATTGGTGTTATTTTGGGTGATTAGGCGAGAGGTAGCGGCTTCATCCAGGCTAAGTCCCAAGATGTCATCCGGCTCAAACATGTCTTTTAATTGAGGTAAACCCTGCTTAATAAGCAGTGGCTTTTTTTGCCAATATTCAGCTAGAAATTGTTCAGGGGTAAGGTTATCCGGTAAACAAAAATTAATAGAGGTCATAAATTATCCAGAGGTTATTAAGTAAATATTATGCAAAGGCTAATAAGGTAACTAATGAGTTAGTTTAAGCGTTAGTTTTTGAATCCGTAAGATTCAGTCAAATAAAAAATATAAAATCTGCCTTTAGTATTGTATTTTAATGCTTTATGATTGTCGCTGAAATGAATCTATAGAATTCTTAGGAAGGTTATGAAAAAATTAACGCTATTAACCATTATTATTAGCAGCATTATGATTCAAGGGTGTGTCCATAAACTGGTCACTGTACCGGTTAAAGTAGCCTATAAAACTACCAAAGGGGTAGTGAAAGGAACAGTAGCCGTCGGTAAAGCCATTATACCTGGTGGCAAAGATGATGATAAAAAAGATTAACCATCAACTGTAATACCTAATCTACTGTAATACAGAGTTTCATGCTTCAGTTATCTTTATTTAAGGCCGTTTGAATAGACGGCTTTTTTATTATTTGAGCTTTGTGGCTTTAGATAAATAATAGTGGTACTAATTAACGCACCAATAAATGCCAATAGAATGTCTTTTTGAGCATCCCAAATATCGCCTTGTTGACCATTATAGGCTTCAGCAGATTCAGGCGATAAGGTAATCCCCAATATCCATTCAAATAATTCATATAAAGCACTGGTGGCTAAATTAAATTGCAGCACCAGTAATAATATGACTTTTAAAGATAGGGTTGGCATTAAATAATGAAAAACGTCTTTTATTAAAGGCAGTAATAGCAGGCCATAACAAAAATGAACCAGCCTATCATACATATTGCGTTGCCAGCCAAACATCTCATTCAAACGAAAGCCCAAAAGATTTTGGGTCCATTCATCATAAGGAACATAAGAGTATAGGTATCTCGCACCTATAATATGTATCACTATAAACAAACTTGCCAGCACAAACGAGAGCGTTGTGCTGGCAAGATATCGATAACATGCGCAGACTATAGCCATGAACACCAGGGTGCCCAACTGATGCAGCAAATAGTCATGCCAGTTTAATGGAAAACTTAGTGGCAAAATGCTCACCAATACCATAACTGCTAAAACAAATATCAAACAAAGTATGACAAGGTAATGATTACCTTTGCAGTCTAAATTAGGATCTGCTTGCTCTTTAAGAGTTGCCATACTTTGGGCACTTTTTTAGAAGTCTAGTTATTTAAAACCTTAGTCATTTAGAAGGCTAGCCATTTAAAAGCTTAGCTTATTTACATAGCAAATGACATGGCCAGTTAAGTCGATTGACGACAATTAAAGCTTAGCAATCCACTCTTCAATTGCCAAAGCTTGTTCATCAGCGTTGCCAATATAAGTGGCAGGCGTTAGCTCAAGCAAACGTTTTTTATCTGCTTCAGGCACAGCATCTAACTCATTGCCATTAACGAATTCAAGCATTTTTTCACGGGTCATCGCTTGGCCGCGGGTTAATGCTTTTAGTTTTTCGTATGGGTTTTCCACACGGTAGCGGCGCATAACGGTTTGAATAGGTTCAGCCAGTACTTCTTGAGCATTATCAAGATCACTATCTAGCTTCTCTGGGTTTACCTCTAGCTTGCCGATACCTTTTAGGCAGGCATCATAAGCAATCATACTTTGCGCCAAGCCAACACCGATGTTGCGCAGTACTGTTGAGTCAGATAGATCACGCTGCATACGTGAAATAGGCAGTTTTTCGCCTAAATGAGCCAACATAGCGTTTGCCACGCCTAAGTTACCTTCAGAGTTTTCAAAGTCGATTGGGTTCACTTTATGCGGCATAGTTGAAGAACCGACTTCGCCTTCTTTTAGCTTTTGCTTAAAGTAGCCTAAGCTGATGTATTGCCAAATATCACGATTGTAGTCGATTAATACGGTATTGAAACGACGTACGGCATCGAATAACTCAGCAATGTAGTCGTGTGGTTCAATCTGAGTGGTGTAAGGGTTAAAAGTTAATCCTAATCTTTCAGTAATAAAACTTTGAGCATGAGCTGTCCAATCTACTTCTGGATAAGCAGATAAATGAGCGTTGTAGTTACCTACTGCACCATTGATTTTACCCAACAGTTCTACTTGGTTGATTTGCTTGATTTGACGTGCCAAACGGTAAGCCACGTTAGCCATCTCTTTACCTAAGGTGGTTGGGCTAGCTGTTTGGCCATGAGTACGCGATAACATAGGCTGAGTAGCGTGCTCTTTAGCAAGGGCAACGATAGAGTCGGTAACTGCTTGTAGTTTCTCAACCACAATTTCACGGCTGTCTTTTAGCATTAACGCATAAGATAAGTTGTTGATGTCTTCAGAAGTACACGCAAAGTGAATGAACTCTAGACTGTCCTCTAATTTAGCATTACCACGGAACTTGTCTTTGATGAAGTATTCAACTGCTTTTACATCATGATTGGTGGTTTTTTCAATGTCTTTAATAGCTTGAGCATCGGCTTCACTGAAGTTATCAACGATAGCATTTAAGAAGTCATTGGTCTCTGCATCAAACTTGGCCAGCTCGGTAATAGCGTCGTTATCAGCCAAAGCTTGTAACCAGCGAATTTCAACAGTGACACGGGCTTTGATAAGACCAAACTCAGATAAGTGTTCACGTAGTGAATCAGCTTTGCTGGCATAGCGACCGTCAATAGGAGATAGGGCAGTTAACGCAGATAAAGAGGCAGACATAAATATCCTTCAACTCAGTGGGTTAATGAAACGAGATTATTAAAAAACGAAGTGTAAAAACGACAAATAATACAAAGCTGTGAGTGTTAAAAGCAAAACTTGTAAATAACAGATAATTCAAATCGAGCACAGCTATTAAGTACAGTGGCCTGCAATTATAGCAAGTAATTATGATAAGCGACTTGTTAAGTCTGATAAATTAGCTTTATACCGAAGCAGCTGCATCGAATATAGCACTAATGAATATATACCATAAAAATAGAGAGCCCATTAAGTAAGCCACAGTAATAGCATATAAAAAAATAAGTTTATTCTTTGAGTAGTTAGGCTTCAATTTATCAGAGAACGAACGAATCAATGAAATCAAGCAAAATAAAATAGCAAGCCATATCAAAGCTAACATTAAAAGAAACGTCATGCCTTTGTCCATAACAGGCCCATGTCCATAAGAAGTATCTATTAAGTTTCTTAAAGTAACATCAGCATGATCATGGAATACATGGCCATTCAATAATCTAAGGAAATATTGATAAATTACTCAAAAGACTCGATCACACCACCGCCCAAACACACCTCGCCGACATAGAACACAGCAGACTGTCCAGGAGTAACCGCACGTTGCGGATCGTCAAATACAACCTTAACTCGGCTACCGTCTTCAGACTCTGCAAATACCGTACAGCTTTGATCAGGCTGGCGATAGCGGGTCTTAGCCATACATTTGAGACCCTTATCGCTAAAGATAGCATCAGGAGCAACACGCTCAACCCAGTCAAGCTTATAAGCGGTTAGGCTTTGGCTTAGTAGCATAGGGTGGTCATGGCCTTGGCCCACAATTAGCTCGTTGTTGGTTAAGTCTTTTTTTAGTACAAACCAAGGTTCTTCAGGGCGATCTTTTACACCGCCAATACCAATACCACCACGTTGACCTAGGGTGTAGTACATTAACCCGTCGTGTTTGCCAATGGTAATACCATCATCGGTCACAATGTTGCCAGGTTTGGCTGGCAAGTATTGCTGTAAAAAGTCTTTGAAGCGGCGCTCTCCAATAAAGCAGATACCGGTAGAGTCTTTTTTCTTCGCCGTTGCTAAATCATGTTCTTCGGCAATTTTACGTACTTCAGGTTTCTCAAGCTCACCTACTGGGAACAGGGTTTTAGCAATTTTGTCGCCGCCCACCGCATGTAGGAAATAACTTTGGTCTTTGTTATTGTCTAGGCCACGTAATAGTCGAGCAACTTCAGTCCCATCTTCACGCGTGTAATTGATACTGCGACGAGTGTAATGACCAGTAGCGATATAATCCGCACCTAGACCAAATTTAGGGTCAGACGCGTAATCTAAGAATGCTTTAAACTTAATTTCTTTATTACAAAGAATATCTGGATTTGGGGTACGACCCGCTTGGTATTCGGCTAAAAAGTGCTCAAATACTCGGTCCCAATATTCCATAGCGAAGTTGGCAGTGTGTAAGGTAATACCTAATTTATCACACACTGCTTGGGCATCGGCCAAATCTTCCATTGCGGTGCAATATTCGGTGCCATCATCTTCTTCCCAGTTTTTCATAAATAGGCCTTCCACTTGGAAGCCTGCTTTTTGCAGCAGCACTGCGGAAACTGAAGAGTCTACACCACCAGACATACCTACCACCACTCGAGTCTGGCCAGGGTTGGGCACATCACTTAAGCGTAATGCAGGTAAATCGTAAGGGTTATTGTTAAAAGAGGCAGATGTCGTCATATTATCAGAAACTATGCTAAAATTTGGCTAAATTATAACACCGATAGGCTGATAATGATAAGAATTGGACAAGGTATTGACGTACATGCTTTTTATGACAAATCAGCAGAGAGCAATAGCCATGATAGCGGAAGCTCGCAATTTGTCACTTTAGCGGGCGTGCAGATTGAGCATAGCCATAGCTTATTGGCACACTCCGATGGCGATGTAGTATTGCATGCTCTAGCAGATGCCTTACTGGGCACCTTAGGCTTAGGTGATATTGGTCAGCACTTTCCTGACACAGACGATGCCAATGCAGGTCTAGATTCAAGAGTATTGCTGCGCCATGTTTATAGCTTAATTCAGCAAAAAGGCTATAAACTAGTCAATGCTGATATTACCGTGGCTTGTGAACGCCCAAAGCTAGCCAAACATAATTTGGCGATGCGCACCAACATTGCAGCAGATCTTAACACTGATGTGGATAACATCAGTGTTAAAGCGACCACGACTGAGAAACTTGGCTTTGTTGGCCGTCAAGAAGGCATTTTGGCCAGTGCTGTGGTACTTGTAACCAACGACTGATTTATTTGAATAGCCATTAACGTTGTATTTTTTGTGACCATCCCCATTAATTGTTAATACAAACTTTGATAGCCCTTACTTCTCTAACTGAAGTTTTTAAACGTGTCTTCCCATTAAGGATTTATTATGACAGATCAAAATCAAGATATCGAAACCCTAATCCGTAACCAAATTAAAGAAAACCCAGTACTTCTTTATATGAAAGGCACACCACAGTTCCCACAATGTGGCTTCTCAGCTAAAGCCATCGAAGTGTTGACTCAAATTGGTCGTCCATTCGCGTTTGTTAATATTTTAGAAAATCCAGAAATCCGTGCCACCTTACCAAAGATTGCTAACTGGCCAACTTTCCCACAGCTTTGGATCGATGGTGAGCTAATGGGTGGATCTGATATTATTCTAGAAATGTACCAATCAGGTGAGCTTAAGCCTTTGGTTGAAGAGCATAGCCCAGCTAGCTAATCTAATCTAATCTAATCTAATCATTAGTTAAAGCCACTGATACAAAATTAGTGCGTAAAGCTGCAGAGCCTCAGATGTTATCTGGGGCTTTTTTTATGACAGTTTTAACTTGATGATGGTGATATCTTTGAGAAAAATCTGATTTGATGGGAAGTGTATTTCTATAATAAATATAGGCAGCTGTTATGTTTTTGTATGCCACTGCTTTATAAATTGATAATTATCACCATATAACAGATAAGTGAAAAAAATTTAATAAGTATAGGAATAGAACATGACTTCAGCAGACAAATTAGCCCAAAAACGTAAGCTATTAGAACAACAATCAGAAAAAATTAAGGCTCTTGCAGATAATGAAGCTCAATCTTCGCTTAAGTGTATTCATTTGTTGAGCGTAGCAGGTGGGGCGACTAGCGAAACCTATACTGCTATCGAGCGTCGTATCATCGAAGACCAAGATACACATGGTGCTTATCATTTAGCATTGATGGCTCAATCGACATCAGATTTGCCGGTTGATGCCCGTCAGTTAATTGAACTAGTAGTGACCAAAGGTAATAATACCCAGTTACTGTCATTATTGAGAAATCTACCAGTACCTCCTGTTGAGATGATTAAGCAGAAGGTGGTAGAGAGTGGTGATGCCGCGTCAATTGCCGAAATGGTGGCTTATTTAAACGCAAATCCTGAAGGTATTGGCAGTCACAGTATTTTAGGTAGCGGTCAAAAAGAGCGCATTGTGCCATTAAGTGAAGGTTGATTTTAGAATTAAATCTAGCCTTATAAAAAAGCTCATGAGTGAATTTCATGGGCTTTTTTTATACTGATGAAAGTAGGCTTAAAGGACGGTTATTTAACATTACTGGTCACAGTTATTACTCAAGACAGATATTTGATAGCGTTATTGTGCTTGCTACTGTTTACAATGGCAATAGCTATTTATATCGTCGCATTATAGCTATAGTGTTGCCATATTCTTATCTTTGACGGCCATAAACGCTACCGGTAAGTAGATAATTAATTCCACCCCTGTGATAGATTGCTGATCAGTTTCTTCTGGAAAAGATTCAAGGTTTTGAATGGTAACCATACCGCCATGTCGTTCAATAACTTGCTTCACTAAGGTCAGCCCTAATCCTGTGCCTTTCTTCCTTTGTGAGCGATGTTGAGACTGATCTTGAGAGGTATAGTCGTGATTTAACGCATTACTGTTATTTAAACCATTGTCCTTATTTGACCCAGTATAATCGTTTTGAGAGTTATTTTGACTAGCATCTGGAGTCAAGTTAACAGTTTGACGATGATATTGATGCGACAGGCTAAAATAACGGTCAAAGACTTTTTCTAAGGCATATTCGGGTATTAAGTCGCCATTATTGATGACAGATAACTGTATATACTCAATTCTATTGAAGTGTTGTAGAGATAAATAAACGATAACCTTGCTGTTGGCGAAGTATAGAGCATTGTCCAATACATTCTGCAGAGCTTGGGTTATCCAAAACTCATCTGCCAGTATAGGTTTGTTTTGCGGCTGAGCAATCTGACATTGATAGTCAATTTGAATGTGTTGGTTTTGACGTTGCATCTCACAACCTGCAATCAAGGTCTTCATTAACGCGTCTGGATTGATGGGCTGCATCGATAGCTTAAATGTTGGCTGCTCGATTTTGGCCAATAGCAATAATCTATCAATTAAAGACTGGAGCTTAATACTTTGCTCAGTAATGGTTTGACTAAGCATTAGCCTGTCTTCACTGTCCAAGTCTGTTTCTTCGAGTAGCTCTCCACTGGCTCTAATAGCGGTCAATGGACTTTTTAATTCATGAGTGAGGGTATGCACATAATCGGTCACATAAGCTCGATTTTCCAAACGGTGTTTCATGCTCTCAATAGTATCACTCAGCTCATTAAGCTCCTTACCTAAATAAAAATAAGGCTTTTTGGTATCTTGTGCTAGCGACTGAGTATAGCGGGTAACCAATAAGGTGCTTTGACGAAGCCACCACGCAATAAGACCTGCCATTAACAAGGTGAGAATACTAATGATGAGCGACGCGGTTAGCATGCGCTGGCGGGTAGCATTCAGATAGGGCAGAATAGTGGCAGTTGGTTTGCCAATGCTCACCACCCCAATAATCTCTTTATTGTCACTCGAGCTATAAATAGGTTGGGCCACGTACATAATAGATGAGGTTGAATCTTCAGGGTCAGTGCGAGTGGTTCTCGCCCCATATTTGCCTTGTAGTGTTAAATTGACATCATTCCAGCTAGAGTAATCTTGTCCTTCAGCGTTACTTTCGACAAGATTTGTAGTGCCTTCTTTAGGCAGCGAATCATAGATAACAATGCCATGTTTGTCAGTGATATATATTCGAAAACTGCTGTGGGTTTTTTCATGATACCAAGCATCCAGCGGCAATGACGAGCTTAACCATCCGCCGTCAAGCTCACTAGGATGTTTGGAATGACTAGCGTGTGAGTCAGTAGAAGTATTGTTAGAGTCAGCGTCGCTATTGGCATCCAGTTCAGGCACCAAAAAAGCATTGTCGAGCATTGCCTGATAATGCTTATCATAAATCTCACCTGATTCAACCGCAGCTTGTAAGCTGGCTGCCACCAACTTCGAGGTATCCACCAAAGTGTCTTCAATCACTTGCTGCGTGATAGGACGCACATAGTTAAAAAGCTGGTTGAAAACCACAATGCCAGAAATAATAACAATAATGCCAACCGCTATCCAAATTCTGAAGAATAGACTGAGGTTAAGGATTTTTTTGGGTTTATTGTCCGGCACAATAGGTGGGTTTTCTTTGCCAATAGGGTGTAATTTCGCATACCAATTATTTGAATTAAGGGATGGTTTAGCGGTTTCATTGGTACGCTTTTTAGTATTATTATCAGTGCGGTCACTCATGAGGCACAGAGTCCATAGCCTAGGCCACGATGGGTATGAATAATCTCTTGATCATCGTCACTTATTTGAGCCAACTGCTTGCGAATAGACTTAACATGACTGTCAATGGTACGTGCCAAGCGGTGGTCAGGATAATCGCTGATAGAATTTAACAGTTGCTCGCGACTAAAAACCCGCTCTGGGTTGGCCAATAAAGCCAATAACAGTTTACGCTCAGTATTGCTCAGCTCTAGTTTATTGTCATTCCAGTATAAGGTGTAGGTCAGTGGCTCATAACGCCACACCCCTGACTCAAGCTCAAAGATTTGCGGTGCTGTGCCATCTTCGGCTACAAGGTTCTGATTGTCTATACTCGATGCGGTTAACTGCTCACGGCGCCAAATCGCTTTAAGACGTGCGACCAATTCTCTGGGGCTAAAAGGTTTGGGACAATAGTCATCACCACCCATTTCAAGCCCTAAGATTCTATCTACCTCATCGCTACGAGCGGTCAAAAATATGATAGGTAATTGTTTTAACGGGCCTATTTCATCGGAATGACGGATGTCTTGACACAAATTTAGCCCATCACCATCTGGTAATCCCACATCCAGTACAATACCTGAAATAGAGTGGTTTTGTTGATTAAAGCTTTGTAGCGTAGGAATAACGCTGCTGGCATTATCAAGCCAAGTCACTTGCCAGCCTTCGCGTTTGAAAGTCACTCGTAACGAGGTAGCAATAGCGGGATCGTCTTCAACAATTAAAATATGGGGCGTAGGAGTGTTGGTGGCTAATGCATTTTGAGTAGCAGTCATGAGGAATACCGATTAATAGAGCAAGGTGGGTAAACTAAAGTATTTAGGACAAAGGGATTTTGTCAAAATATAGTCATAATCCTAGCATAGCCGGTGTGAAAAGAGGTGTGTTTCGGATGATGAGAATATGGAAAATTAATGAATATGTATTTGGTGTAAATCAGGCCAGTCTCTAACCAACGCGCACTGGACAAAGCAAGTGGATAGACAATAAAATCGAGACAGTAAAAGCCAAATAATTAAAACAACAATTCACTCAAGTATGGGTATTATCGTTTAAAACAACACGCCAATATTTTCATAAATCATATACAAGCCACTGACAGTCATAAGAATCAGCAATAACAGTCGGAACTGTTGCACACTCATACCTGCTAGAAACCGCTTACCAATGTAATTACCCAGTACAGCACCTAGGCCTAGTACCAAACCATATATCCATAATTTAGCGGTTAATACTCCAAAAAATGCATAGCTGCCGATTTGAGCAATACCCACAAAAAAGGAATTAGCCGTTTTGGTGGCAATTAAATCCTCTTTTTGTAGGCCTGCATTCATATAAAAAGGATTTAATACAGGGCCTAGACCACCGACAATAGTGCTAATGAATGCAACAATAAATCCCAGTGGGATAAATCCTGCTTTGGGCATATTAAAGGTTTTGTCTATTTTGCCAAATTTGTATTGAAATAAAGTAGAAACTAAAAATATTCCGACTAGAAGTTGTATCCAGCTGGCGTTAAGTCGACTGAATAATAAGCCTGCAAGCCCTGCACCGACAATAGCACTGGGTACATAATACTTAGTGAGTCCCCAATCGATATCATGCCAAAACATAATCATGCGCGAGGGCCGGGAGATAAAAGTCCCTAAATTTATCACAGGAGGGGCGGCCGGCGCACCAATTAAAGCAGAGGTGGCAGGAATTAAAATCAAAGCACCGCCACCGCCAGAGATGGTGGAGATGACAAAGGCTAAGACACCCAATACAAATAAGCTGGCAAGATGCCAAAGCGGAATAGACTCAATAAGTGTTACGAAATTAATGAGCATTAACATGGATATTTGGCCATCATAAAATCAGAAGGGTTACTGAGGTTTAGTCAAAAAAGCTTTAGCCCAAAAATTTTAGACTAAAGCTTTGCATTAAATCATATTTATTCAAACAAGCAGCAATTTAACCGATTATGGCAGCTGCCTGCTACTATTTAAAACTATAAGCTACAAGCCTTTACAGTTGGCGTACAGGGCAATCGCACTACAAAAAGTCAAAGAAGGAGTAAAATATAGCAACCGATCCATAAGAGGGAGCTATTATGCTCAATGATCCAAGAGAGTTTTTTGCCAAACTCAATGACCCAAGACGCC
>Ga0098070_100316_pt1 | contig 12788 bp, 10 predicted proteins | sample 28_taG_FD_75063 | JGI IMG/M metagenome (GOLD analysis project Ga0098070, IMG submission 75063) | Marine viral communities from Cariaco Basin, Caribbean Sea - 28_WHOI_OMZ | ecosystem: Environmental > Aquatic > Marine > Oceanic | place: Caribbean Sea: Cariaco Basin | collected 2014-11-12
AAAATGGGTGGCATCAACGCCTTGGTTTTGCAAAGCCTGTAATACAGCAGCCCCGCTGTCTAGTGACACGCTGCGCTCATTGCTACTGCCACCATAAACAACGGCTACTTTACCAAATTCACTAGCATTTTTAACTTTAGAGGTCACCGCTTTTGATGACTGCTCTTTGGTTGATTGCTTGTTTTCCATACTACTCTTCCCTGCTTGTGCCGCTGCTGCGATGGCTGGCTCTGGGTTGATGATAATGGTTTTATCCTCAGTGATAGGCTCATCTTGTTTTTGCGTCTCTGCCAGTCTATCTAGAGTGTCTTGCTGAGTTTGTATCGTCATGAGGATAATTCCTAAAAGTCTTTTAGCTTACTGGATATAAAGATTGTTTGCGGCCAAGTCGATAGCAATCTGCCCAACATTACCAGCGCCTTGGGTGATTAGCATGTCATTGGCCTTTAATAAACGCTGCATAGCAGGGGCCAGATTGTCCTTATCGATAATCGTCGGCTCGACCTCACCACGCAGACGGATACTGCGTGCTAAGGATTTGGTATCAGCACCAGCAATCGGATTTTCGCCTGCAGAGTAAACCTCTAATAACAACAACTCATCGACGCTTGAGAGCACTTCGACAAACTCATCATAGCAGTCACGCGTGCGGGTATAACGGTGCGGCTGAAACAGCATCACCAAGCGGCGATCCGGAAAGCTTTGGCGCGCCGCTTTAATCGTCGCATCGACTTCTTTTGGATGATGGCCATAGTCATCAATGAGTAACACATCACCCTCATCGACAGCCACAGCGGCGTGCTGCTCAAAGCGGCGACCAACGCCTTCAAACTTTTGCAAAGCGCGAGTAATCGCCTCATCATCGACGCCTTCATCGGTCGCCATGGTGATAGCGGCCAGCGCATTGTAGACGTTATGGATGCCAGGGATGTTTAAGGTAAGACGCAGCGGCTCGCGGTCGCGGCGCAATACAGTGAAATGCGTCTTGGTGCCTTCACTCACCACATCGATCGCTTGCACATCATTAAAAGGCTCAAACCCAAAGGTCAATACTGGACGGCCAATATCGTCAATCATCGCATACAGATCAGGATCATCACCGCAAACCACGGCCAAACCGTAAAACGGCATGTTTTGTAAAAACTGAATATAAGCTGCTTTGAGCTTATCAAAGCTGTTTTCATAAGTGTCCATATGGTCTTGATCGATATTGGTCACAATCGCTGCCATCGGATGCAAGGACAAAAACGACGCATCTGACTCATCGGCCTCGGCCACCAAATAACGACTGCTACCGAGCGCGGCGTTTTTGCCAGACGCATTGAGTTTACCGCCGATGACGTAGGTTGGGTCTAGCTGCGCCTCTGCCATCATTGTGGTCAATAAGCTGGTGGTGGTGGTCTTGCCATGTGCACCCGCAACCGCGATACCATGACGATAACGCATCAGCTCGCCCAACATATCAGCACGGCGCACCACAGGCAGGCGCGCTTCTAATGCTGCTTTGACCTCAGGGTTGCTCCGATCAATCGCGGAGGACACAACGATGACATCGGCGTTGGCGATGTTTTTAGAGTCATGCCCAATCGATATATCGATACCTATCTGCTGTAAGCGGCGCGTCACCACACTCTCGACAATATCAGAGCCGCTAACCTGATAGCCTTGATTGTTCATCACCTCTGCAATACCGCACATCCCCGAGCCGCCAACACCGACAAAATGCAGATGTTGAATACGGCGCATTTCTGGTATTTCGATCAAACGCTTGGGTAGAGATTTTTCAGAGGTAGACATAAGAGATTCTCTTGGTTAAAGGCAAATAAAATAGGGTGAGTCAAAATAACTGATTAAGACAATCAGCCTCAACGCCTGTCGCTGACAACGGCTGACAACGATAGAAACTATAACGTTTGCCAAATGATATCAGCAACCTGCTTGCTGGCATGGCGATTGGCAAGCGCGTGGCCTTTTTTGGCCATCTCCAAACACGTCGCGCGATCCAGTGCCGCCAGCTCTTGGCTCAAGCGCTGCGCGGTCAGCTCAGACTGCGGCAATAAAATCGCAGCACCGTGGTCAGTTAACGTGCGGGCATTGGCGGTTTGATGGTCATCCACCGCGTGTGGCAATGGCACAAAAATCGCCGCAATACCGACGTTTTGAATCTCAGTGACCGTCAAAGCGCCGGCACGGCATACAATGACATCTGCCCAATTATAGGCGGCAGCCATGTCATCAATAAAAGGCTGTACCACAAACGTGTGCTGGCTCAAATCCTCATGATCGTAAGCCGCTTGCGTCGTTTGTTCATTATTACGGCCGCATTGATGACGCACATCAAACGGCTGATCTAATAGCGCCAAAGCCTTGGGCACATTGGTGTTGAGCGCCTGTGCACCCAGCGATCCGCCTACTACTAATAGCTTTAGGGGCGTGCTGTCGTGGATATCATAACGCTCAGTAGGCTTCGTGACGCCCGTAATGGCGTTGCGCACAGGGTTGCCCACAGTCTCAAGCTTAGCATCCTGCTGGCTATTGGCAAACGTATCTTCAAACGCTTGTAGCACCTTGGTCGCCATCTTGGACAAATAGCGATTGCTCATACCAGCGATGGCGTTTTGCTCATGAATGATTAGTGGGGTTTTGGTCAAACGCGCTGCAATACCGCCAGGCGCAGTGACATAGCCTCCAAAACCCACCACCATATCGATCTGATTGCTACGAATCACTTTGATAGCCGCCATCGTCGCCGAGAGCAGGGTCACCGGCAGCTTTAAGAGACGGCCAACGCCCTTGCCACGCAGACCCTGCATATCGATTGCATGAAAGCGGTAGCCTGTCGGCTCGACCAAACGGTTTTCCATACCAGCGGGCGTGCCCAGCCAATGAATCACCGCGCCGCGTTTGCTCAGCTCTTCACTAACAGCCAGTGCCGGAAACACGTGACCACCCGTCCCAGCAGCCATCATTAGTATATGCGGTGTTTTCATGAACCCCTGCCTATCTTTTTTGTATTTATATGAAGCACTTATTGTCCTATCGTAGTCATGGCCCACCGTCCAAAACGAGCCGCCGAGAGCTGGCATAGTATAGTGTAAATTATGGGCTGATATATAGTACTTTATGCACAGTTCATAACAAAAATCCAAGCCATGAAAAATCACGGCTTGGGCGTTATTGGCATGGGCTTAGAGGCGCATTTTTCGGCCCCATCTTAGCACAAGGTTTTTTTCTCATTGTGCACATACTTTAGTAATAAATTACGCTATCGTTACTGCTTTGTTTAGGGCGTGTCCTCAATTCAATTCAATCGATAGCCATCTAAATGGGTTAAAAATGGCCAAATTTTGCCAACCATCGTCAAATAGTTGGCTAATATCTCGATATTATCTGCGCTATTTTCCTTGTTTGGCGGCAATTTATCTCATTTTTATCGCCATTTTTAAAATGAGGATACGCCCTAATGAGCGCGCTTGTGCTCGATTGCAATAATCAAATCTGTAGCAATATCGGTGCCACACTGGTCATCAATCTCGCGTACACAAGTCGGACTGGTAACGTTAATCTCTGTGATACGGCCGCCGATCAAATCAAGCCCGACAAACATAAGACCTTTTTCTTTGACAATGGGCGCGACGACCTCTGCCACTTGACGCTCTATATCGGTGAGCGGCATCGCCACCCCACTACCACCGGCCGCAAGATTGCCACGCGTTTCGCCTTTGACTGGAATACGTGCCAAACTATAATCGACCACCACCCCATCGACGATAAGCACACGCTTATCGCCCTCGGCGATTTCAGGTAAGTAGCGCTGCGCCATGATCGGCAAGGTCTCAAGCTCGGTCAAAACCTCTAACGTCACCCCGATGTTTGGGCTGTCAGCGGTCAGGCGAAAAATACCGGTGCCGCCCATGCCGTCTAAGGGTTTGACGATGACGTCTTGTTGCTCGGCGATAAACTGGCGAATGTGTGCCTGTTTGCTGGTCACAATCGTCGGACTCATATAGTCGCTAAACCAAGTGGCAAACAGCTTTTCATTACAGTCGCGAATCGCTTGTGGGTCATTGACCACCAATACGCCTGCCGCTTTGGCATGATCCAGCATATAGGTGGCATAAATGAAGCGCATGTCAAACGGTGGATCTTTACGCATCAAAACCACATCATAATCACTGATCGCGCCTGTGGCCTTGTCGCCCAAGCTATAAAAATCTGCCGGATCTCGTTTGACGGTCACAGGCTGGGTGTCGGCCATCAACTGACCGCGATCCAGCCACAGATCATGAATCTGACAATAGCCAAGCGTATGACCACGGTCTTGAGCCGCCCACATCATCGCCAAGCTGGTGTCCTTTTTATAATTGACCTGCTCGATAGGGTCCATGATGACCAGTATGTGTAAGGATTTTTTTTGATTTTCTTGGCTCATAATAAGACTCATTTATATTAGATGGTTTCGGCGTGCTGATATATAACTGCTATATAGCCGATATGTACACTAGCAATCACAGAGCAGCAGCCACTATAACGATAATGACCAACTATACACCGTACTGGGCGCGGTAATGCTGCATTTTTGCAAGTTGGGTGGCATCTTTGTACTGGCCGTTTGCCGCTGCCAAATAGCTGATCAGATCGTCGATATCGACCAATGCTCGTACTGGTACGTTTAGCGTCGCGGCCAGCTCTTGGATAGCAGAGTGCTCACCTTGGCCTTTTTCTTTTCGATCAAGCGCCACGATAATACCTGCCACGCTGGCGCCCGCTTGCTCGAGTATCTCGACCACTTCACGCATCGCTGTGCCAGCCGTAATCACATCATCGAGCACCCAGACCGCCTTACCGCTGACATCTGCACCCACTAAGTTACCGCCCTCGCCATGTGTTTTGGCTTCTTTGCGGTTATAGCCCCATTTGGCGTTGATACCGTGATGCTGCCACAACGCTTGCGCGGTGGCAGCAACAAAGGGAATACCTTTATAAGCCGCACCAAAGATGACCAGCTCTTGCATGTCCGCCTCGTCACTTTTGGTCATTTGTGCCGCCAAAGCATCTGCATAGCCGCGTGCCAGCAGAGACAACATCTCACCTGTCGCCAGCAAGCCTGCATTAAAAAAATAGGGGCTGATACGACCAGACTTTAGGACAAACTCGCCAAACTTAAGCACTTGGTTATCAAGCGCCAGCTGAATAAATTGATGAGAAGAAAAAGAGGCGGTTTGAGCGTCAGCAGTTGCGGCATTGAGCATGAGATATTCCTATTGGCAAAAAAAGGCAAAAAAGTGGCGTTATTGTACGCATTATTGATCAGCTTGACCAACCATTGATGGCATAATCCTGCATATTGGGATAACGCATCAATAAGCCATTACGCGATGAGAGGTTAAAGTAACAGTGACCGTCATGGCTGACTTGTATGTCCCAGCCCAAATAGTAGGCGGCGATCACGATATGCCCTGCAAACACTCGAATTTGCCGATAAACATGGCGCTGCGCAGGCTCACAGATCACCTGACTGAGCAAATAGCTGCGTACGTACTGGCACACTTGCGCCGCACTATAGCGGTGATTGATGCTTTTACGCGTCTGGCACTGCTTTAGCGCATGAACCGCCGCACTGCATGCCATGATGTCAGTGGCCAAGCTGCCTTCACCCGTTTCAAACTGCTGCGGCTGCAAGATCACCTGCCAGTCATCAGCATAGGCATCGCTTAGCAACTCGTCAGGATTATAGCGTTTGATAAGGGCGTACAGGGAGGCGGTAGAGGCTTTGGTCTTCTCAGGCGAGCCTGCGCTTGTTTGGTGAGTTTTTACCGAGCGATCAGCAGGCGCAAAACCATAACGATGGAGCGCTGAATACGCGCGCATGGCCTGATGGATATCGGCCATATCCAACAATATCATGTCACCGAGCGGCGATAGTAGCGGCTGTTCGCTGTGGTTTTGATAAAAGCTGTCAGGCAACTCGACAAGCTTTGCTGCCTGTAATAGCGCCAAATGCTCAGCCAACGCCTCAGAGGCAATCAGCGCCCATTTCGATAAACTGCTTGTACAAGGCTGATAGAACCGTTTAGAGTTGCCGTAAAGCCGGCGCAGCTGACCGTTTAGCCGCCGCGCTGGCTCTGGAATATCACTCAGCGGCCGTGCAGGATCGAGCGGCGCTTGGTTTGGATCAAAATTAGGGTGCACGATGGCAGGCTGCTGACTATCAGGCAACGTAGAGGAGCGCTCAGCATTGCCTTCTGCCAGCATGTCGCTTGCTGCGTGCTTTGCAGTAGATAAGCGGCTCTCAGAAGTAGAAGGCTGGGTCATGAAATCTCCATCAATGATAAAAAACGATAAGCGCGAAATAAGGACCAGCTGTGCTGTATCGGTTTTAAAATAACTGAACGATAGGGTTGACGATAGATGGCTATTTTACGCTTGATGGCGCAAAATATCACGGTAACCTACTTGCCAGTCAGGATAGTCAAGCCACGCTAATGGTATATTGCTGTGCAGACGCTTGCCCGTGACAGCGTTTTTTTCGTCCGCTATCGCTGGCGGTGCTTCTCCCACTTGCGCACTGAGCCAAACACCAAGCTCCAAGGTGGTGACTGGCGCATAATCCGTCGCAATATAAAGCGGCTTTGGCGCAGCAATGGTCAAGACATTGACGATGATATTGACCAAATCGCTATCCATAATACGATTGCTCCAGTGGGCAGCGGCGACGGGCTTTTTTTGCGGATCGCGGGCTTGACGCAGGCGCATCAGACGCTCGCGCCCATAGATACCACTAGGGCGAATAACAATGGCGCGATCACCAAAGCCTTGCTGCAGTACCCTTTCTGCTTGCAAGATAATTTGCGAGGCTTCGCGCTCAGGCAGGGTCGGCACCGTCTCTTCGTCTATCCACTCGCCGCCATCCTGCCCATAAACGCCCGTTGACGAAATAAACACAACGCGCGTCAGATGTGGTAGTTGCTCGGCCAGCGCGGCTACATGCTGAGCAATCGCCAAATAGATGTTTTGATAACCGCTGGCTGAGTAGTCATCGGGCGTGACGATAATCGCCAAATGAGTAAAGTCTTGTAGCTCATCAGCGCGCAAGCGCAAGGCATCTGCTTGCATAAAGCTTGCTTGATCATTTAAATCATAGTGCTCGCGGGTGCGGCGAGCAAGACCGGTGACTGACAAACCGTCCTGCGCCAGTTTATTGGCCACGGGTAGTCCGATGTCGCCTTGTCCGATAATCAGTAGGTGCATACTCATTTTATATCCTTAAAAATAGCGTCGGTATGACAGCTGTATATCGTCATTGGCATCGATACGCTCCTGCCACTCATAGCTGGCATTGATGCGCACTGCTTGATTTTTATCGATATCGTACTGTAGGCCGACGCTTGAGATTGGCTGCCAATAATGACTGCGAGCGTCTGGGTCGTCACTGCTGCCATGATACCAATATGGCAATTGTAATTGGGCCTGCGCGCGTAACTGATTGTTAATCTGATAGTCACAACCTGTATTGACCCCAGCACCGATACGAAAGCCTTTATGGATGCCGCGGCCTGCTTGCCCCTTCCCTGACAATAGGGCGTAGCATAGCTGCGGCGGCATCTCACCGCTGCCAGCTTTTGGGCTGCCGAGCGCCCACGACCAGCCCGTCTCATAGCCGGCGCTACCGACCAAGTGATCACGCCCTGATGGTTGCGAGCCATCATTTACGCGGGTCGCCTCGACACTGGCGCCCCAGGTTTTGCCTTGTTTGGCGGTATTGACAGGATTAAAAGAGCGACCTCGTAGTATGGTAAAATTTTCTAACACCACACGATCTGGCTCATGGTCTTTACTACTGTCTGTTTCATAAAAACGCACGGTCGCAGCCAGTGCCTCTAGATTAAAAAACTGCGGAAATCCTGAAGCGCGATCCAAGGTATCATGGAATCCCAAACGCAACCCCACATCAAGGTAGCCATTATCACCGCGCTGACCTACGCCAATCTGAGCCACTTGTAATGGATGTCTATCGATTGGGTTGTTGTCCGAGGCAATAATGCCATGATCTATGATGGTCTTTTTATCGCCAGCTGAGATACTCGATGCCACATTGCGCGCGGCTGATTGAATATTACTCGCGTCATCATTGGTGAGGTCTTGATAGCCCAGTGCGGCCGCCTTGGCATTATTTAGCTCGGCTTGACGCACGGTACTGTCAGATGGGGTATAGCGGGCATCTGCCAATAAAGACTCCTCATCAAGCAGCTTGACCACATCGGAGGGGATGACCACATAAGGCAGCTGGCTGAGCAAATCCTGCTCGGGGCGCACCACATCGATCAGACGCAGAATCTCAGAGGCGCAGTTATCCGTGGTAAAATAATAAGGAATCTCTAAATCCTTCGTTTCCCACACATGCAGGATGATTTGCTGCACCTCTGCGGGTGTCAAATCCAACTGATACGTCCACGCGTCACGCTCATCGTCTTTGAGATATTTGGCCAGCTTTTCGGGATAAGGGTCGATCTCAATTCTATTATTATAACCGCCGCTGGTGGCTTTAATGGCATAAACAGCGAACGCATCGTCAGGGTCGCCATCGACGGTGTCATTAAGGGCGTAAGCATGGTGAATCTGACTGGGGTCAGCAGCGCTGATTGGTGAGTCGATACGTAGCAGGGTATGGGCGAACGCGGAGATTGGATTGTCCAAGTACTCCTCAGCAAACATAATGGATAGCTGCTCGGGGTTTAGCATCGCCATCCACTCTGTCAGCTCAGGGCAGTCCGCTTGCAAGCTTGAGCTATCAATGCCTAGCCTCTGAGTGAGCCAGTGTGTGCGCGCAGGAAACCGGCAAATAGCGGACTGTTCATCGCTGCTGGGTTTGGACTCAGGCGGTGCGACCATCTGCTCGGCCAAGGCCACTAGCAGCGCATCCAGCTCAGCGCCAGCGTCGTGCTGGCCCTCAGTGCTGAGAAAAAACGCAGGACTATCGATAAGGCTTTTGGACGCGTCTTTATTAAAGAGTGATTTTTTATCATCCAAAAAATACAGCAATCGCCGCCAAGTGGTATGCTCAGCCAGACTGTGCGCTTGCACCTGCTGACGCCAGGTGGCTAATAATTGCTCGGCTTCGCTATTTTGACTATGCAAGGTGCCATCAGTCTGCGGCGTTAGGCTCTGGCTAATATCAGCCGTGGTGGTTGGCGCAGCCGCCAGCTCGCCTGTCATCGCCAAAGACGCAGGCATCGGCAACACAGCCTGCACTTGCGCTGAGAGTAGCAGCGCTGCCACTGCAAAAGGCAAACGTGCACGCACGTAGCACGCTCGCAGGCGAGTAGCGCTTGAGGTACAATTTACAGAAAAAATCGGCTTTGTAGACATGAGGAAACTCTCGCCCGTTATCATATGAATCATATGAGTGAATATAAATCTAAATAACAACTAAACATGCTGACCACCATCATCGATGCCATACATCTAACATCTGCGCTCAACCTATTTATAACGAAAACGACAATATAAAGAGAACATTATGCCCAGCTCAACCATCCCATCATCCATGACTATCGATGATGGCCTACTATCGGCCGCCACTTGGCTTGCATCACCCAATTTTAATAAGCGACCTGAGCACACCACGATTGATACCATTGTCATTCACAATATCAGTCTGCCGCCCAACGAGTTTGGCGCATGCGGCTCTGATGGTGTGCATTATGTCAAAGCACTATTTACCAATCAGTTGGACTGGGACGCCCATCCGTATTTTCAGACGATCAAAGGTGCTGAAGTGTCAGCGCACCTGTTCATAGAACGTGATGGTACAATTACGCAGTTTGTCAACTTCAATGAGCGCGCGTGGCATGCTGGTAGGTCCAGCTACCTTGGGCGACCTGAGTGTAATGATTATAGCATCGGCATCGAGCTTGAAGGGTCTGATTTTGTGTCCTTTACCGCCGCGCAATACCACACGCTTGCAGCCGTCGTCGCGGCTATATATAGCGCCTACCCCAACACCCGCCGTCACCTCACTGGACACAGCGACATCGCCCCTGGACGCAAGACCGATCCAGGCGAGTTTTTTGAATGGGCGCGGCTGCGTGAGCTTATTGCTCACCAAATGGCAGGATAGCTGCTGCTGGCTGATAGCATTTCCACAGTCACTCCATTTATCTCGATAACGAAAGTGCTATAATTTGTCAGTTTTTTGACACCCACCATTCAGTAACTGCTTATCAGCAACCCCTTATCAGTAAACAACATAGCAAAACAGGTTCTTATGGCAAAAAGTCGGTTATTTCGCTCTACGATGGTCGTCAGTAGCATGACCATGCTGTCTCGTATTTTAGGCTTGGTACGTGATGTGGTGTTATTGGGCGTGTTTGGCGCAGGTGGCCTGATGGATGCCTTTTTGGTCGCTTTTAAGATTCCAAACTTTTTGCGGCGTCTGTTTGCCGAAGGCGCTTTTAGCCAAGCATTCGTCCCTGTGTTGTCTGAGTATAAAGAAAAATACAGCCTACAGCAGGTGCAAATTTTGGTTAGTCGTACCTCAGGGGCGCTGCTACTAGTGCTGTCCATGCTGACAGTGCTGGTGATTTTAATTGCGCCGTGGGTGGTGACGCTGTTTGCCCCAGGGTTTGCTGAACAACCCGACAAATTTGCTATCACCGCTGAGCTGCTGCGCCTGACTTTTCCGTATTTGCTGTTTATCTCTATGACCGCCTTTGCCAGCGGTATCCTACAAAGCTATGGCCGCTTTGCCGCGCCAGCCTTTGCCCCCGTGTTATTAAACTTATGCATGATTGGTGGCGCGCTGATTTTCGCGCCGATGTTTGATACACCGATTATGGCGCTCGGCTATGCAGTGGCTATCGCAGGATTGCTACAGTTTTTGATACAGCTGCCGCAGCTTTGGCAACAAAAGCTGCTGGTCGCGCCCAAGGTTGACTTCAAACATGAAGGCGTCAGACGTATTCTAAAGCTGATGCTACCGGCTATCTTTGGTGTCTCGGTCACCCAGATTAATCTGCTGCTCAATACCGTCTTTGCCTCATTGATGATAGGCGGCTCAGTCTCTTGGCTCTATGCAGCCGAGCGCATGAGCGAGCTACCGCTTGGGCTCATCGGGGTGGCGATTGGGACGGTTATTTTGCCCAGCTTATCAAAGAGCGAAGCGCAAAAAGACGATGTCAGCTTTAAAAAGACCATCGACTGGGCGGCTCGTCTGATTATTTTGGTAGGCGTGCCAGCGTCGGCGGCGTTATTTATCTTAGCCGATGTGCTCATGCAGGCGCTGTTTTTGCGCGGAGAGTTTACTTTGCGTGACTCACAGATGAGCGCGCTGGCGCTGCGTAGTATGGCGGGCGGTATTTTAGGCTTTATGCTGATTAAGATTTTTGCGCCTGCGTTTTTTGCGCGGCAAGACACCAAAACCCCAGTAAAAATCGGTATTATCTCTGTCTTTGCCAATATGATTTTTAGCGTGGTTTTTATCGGTATTTTTTACTTTTTAGAGATGCCGCTACATGGCGGATTGGCCTTAGCCACCACAGGTGCCGCTTTTGTCAACGCCGGCTTGTTGTATTACATCTTGTATCAGCGTGAGATTTTTCGCTTTGGCAGTCATTGGAAAAAACTGTTTGCTCAGTTTGCGATTGCTACAAGTGCCATGATTGCCGCCCTGTGCGTCATGCTGCCTTATTTTCCAACCGATGAGGCGCAGTGGCAGCGTATCATTGCTCTGCTCGTCATGTGTGCGGTGGGCGCAGCGGTCTATGGCGTGGTCTTATTGGCCACAGGCTTTCGTCCGCGCCAGCTCAAACATGGCTAAACGATGCCTTTACCAAACCAAAACAAGCCTTATATGAGAAATGATAGTGCGTGATGCGGATAGTTGTGATAATTGACGTTTAACGAATACATAAATTTTGAGGGTCAATATGACAACGAAACAATCCACCTTACTACGCTTACCGACCTTACTCACTGCTGGCGCTCTAAGCGCCGGCTTACTTGTGAGTGGTTGTGGCAATAATGATAATGTAGATAACGCAGCTATTGAAGATAACGCAGCTATTGAAGATAACGCAGCTGTTGCCAAAACCTCTGAGGATGACCTAACGACTTCAGTAGAGACAGTCGATAGCGACAATGACGTAAAGAATGAGAAGATAGCGGCCAATACTGAAGAAAAAACCGCTATCGATAGTGATAATGTTAATCCTGTCACCGCCTCTGCCAAGCAAAAAAGCTTGGTCACTAATCCCACCGAAGCAGGCACGCCAGAAGATACGGTAAAAAAAGCGCTAGATAGCTTATATTATGGTGATGCCAAAAAATCCGCCTCATATTATGAAGTGGATATGGCAAACTTTGAAAAAGAGCTGGCCAACACGCAGTCAGCGTTTCAACAAACAGTCGATGGCGTCACCATTACGGATACCAAGTATAGTGATGATAAAACGCGTGCCACCATCACAGGCGAGCTGATGCTAAAAGGCCAAAGTGAACCTGCGCCGCTGACTTATGAGCTGCAAAAGATAGATGGTCAATGGAAAATTTTGGGTTAAGTTTTTCGCTTATTTGTTTGAAGTGCCCTCTGATATCACGGCTTTGCCAAGCATCACAACATCCGCGATAAATCCGTCCATATCACATACCTTTGGCATATAGCCCCACTGCTCAAAGCCAAGCTTACCAAACAGTCCTAAGCTTGGCTGATTGTGCGCAAAGATTAGCGCGACGACATTATGAATACCAAGACTTGGTGCTTGCGTCAGCATCCAGCGTGTCAGCAAACT
>Ga0098070_100317_pt1 | contig 12728 bp, 10 predicted proteins | sample 28_taG_FD_75063 | JGI IMG/M metagenome (GOLD analysis project Ga0098070, IMG submission 75063) | Marine viral communities from Cariaco Basin, Caribbean Sea - 28_WHOI_OMZ | ecosystem: Environmental > Aquatic > Marine > Oceanic | place: Caribbean Sea: Cariaco Basin | collected 2014-11-12
TATTGATGTTCATTTTCATAGCGCCGCCTTTTGATCCCTTCTTACGTAAGGTCAGTGACCCCGTAACATGGTTGCTACTCAAAGATTCTATCTTGCCTGAAGTCCTGATGCGGCAGATGTAGGCGTTTGATTTCTCTGTCAAACTGGCAAGTCTTAATATTCAAACGGCCAGCCTAGGGCACCAAACGTGGCTGCGGTAAACCTTGACGGACTTTTTGTGAATAGGCATCTGGATCTTGGTTGTCCTCAAAGCTAAAGTCCGCTACCTTTGGATTAACGTGCGCCTTAATATACCACTGATCTATATCCCAGTGGTGCGGTGCCCCATTAATCTGCTGCGGTAACAAACCTTCATCATATAAATAATTGGGCACATAACCCGAAGCTAAAATTCGATAATCCCAGGGGAACGATTGGGGATCAATCGCTCGAGCCATGTCAAAAATAACGGTGGTGCAGTTCCTAATCAGGGTGTTATACCATTGAGGTTGTTGTTGTAATTCTTTGGCATGTTGCAAATAAGCCATGAATAGCTGCTGTACCTGCGGTTGAGTCAGGCCTTGAATAGGGAACATATACACCTGCTCACCACGGACATTACTACGGGTATAGACAATGTCTCGTTCTTCTGAGGCGACCACTGCCAGTTCAAATTGTTTGACGAAACCCCCAAAGGCTGAAAAAGACTCGTCTTCTTCTTTGCGTATTTCGATAGAAAAACTTAATGGACGCTCATCTTCAAATCTAAAGCTCAATAGCGTATGACCTATTTGCTCCCCCATCCAGTAAGAATTAATAATATCTACACCGCTAAGCTTATTTAAGTCAACGGTGCGCTCACTCCAGCGCTCTTTGGCCACCACGTCTTGCCCGCCTTGTTCCACCGCCTTGTAGTAATAAGGCTGTGTAGGTTGTATTAATTTTTCAGATCCTGGTGCCCGTACCCAATCGAAATTACGCACATTGTGTAAGGTAATTAAATTAGGACTGCGGGAGCTTTGGGTAAATTGTAATACCTGACTGACTTCTGGCATCCATGATCGGTCTTGCTTGGGAGGCAACCATACAAACCAAGCGGCTATCATCAACCACAGAGACATAAATCCTATTAGCCACTGTTGCCAATATCGATCTTGGTTAAGCGTCACTTTAAGGGTCATAACACTGAATAAAGCAATGCAAATGACAGACAACCAACGCAAAACACTATACTCTGCCAAATGCACCCAAAATATAAGTCCAGCCCAGAGAACCGCTAGCAAAAAAGCCAGTGAAAATAGAACCTTACCTAGGATGACTGCTACTTTCTTTACCCCAGTATTAGGGTCCCCTATTTGGCTATTTGTAGGCGTAAGTGAGCTGTGTTTTGACATAATAAGTGATATCCCGGATGCAGTATTGGGGTAAGTGTATTTTAGTCGCCATAACTTAGCAAATCACAAGACACAGTGACAATACAAAATAGCCGACAAAATATTGGGGTTTGGCGTTGAATATAAATCTTCCTTGGGATAAAGTGAGAGCAACTAAATAACCATACGAGGTGATATTCTCCCCATGTCTGATGACAATTCTGGCACAGCCAGCTGGTCGATGCGCGGTTTAAAGCGTTGGCTACATACTGCCCCTGAGACTCGTGACGAGTTGATAAAGCTGGTACAAAATTCCCATCAGTTTTTAGAGCCTGATACTGTAGATATGTTGGAAGGGGTGTTAGACCTACCTGCTACTCAAGTTCGCGAAATCATGACCCCTCGCCCGCAAGTAGAAGGTGTCCGTGAACATGATACATTAGCAGATATCATGGATATGATAATGGAGACCAATCACTCTCGTTATCCGGTCTTTGACAGCCAAGATGATGATGCAGTTATTGGTATCCTATTGGCAAAAGATTTGATTCCATTGTTGGTTAATATGATTCGCCAAGAAGAGGATGTGGACATCTCTTTTCGCTTGAAGTCATTAATTCGTCAGCCTCTATATATCAGTGAAACCGCACGTTCTGATACCTTACTACGTTCTTTACAGCGCACCCAAGTTCATATGGCGGTGGTAGTCGACGAGTTTGGCAACATGGTAGGCGTGGTTACCATGGAAGACCTGCTAGAAGAAATTGTGGGCGATATTGTTGATGAGCATGATGACTTTGATGAAGACAGCGATATTAATAACATCATTCCTCATCCTGAGAAGCCAAATACTTGGATTGTTCAAGCCTCAACCTTGATTGAAGACTGCAATGAAGAGCTGAACACTACTTTTGATGACACAGACGTGGATACCATGGGCGGGCTTGTGATGCAGGAATTAGGCTATGTAGGCGACCTAGAAGGTGAGCATGTCATTACCAAAGGTTGGAATATCTCGGTAATTGATGTAGAAGGCCGCTTTATCAAACTGCTAGAGCTTACTCCTTTGGCGGATGAGTTATCTGATGATGCGTAACCCTGTAGCCGCTAAACCGGTTTCACAGACTTCGAGCGGCATTTTCAGTACATCAGCTTATCTAAAGTCTGCTGTAGTGGGCTTAAGTCTGACAGGATCGCTATTGTTAACCGCCTGTAGTACTCTTCCGGTGGATGACAGGGCGACTTCTACTTCCTCTACTAATACTAAACGGCCAGTCATAGCCTTGGTGTTGGGGGGTGGTGGTGCCAAAGGCTTTGCCCATGTTGGGGTCATCAAAGCATTAGAAGCGAATAATATCACCCCAAACTTAGTCGTTGGCACCAGTGTCGGTAGTTTTGTGGGTAGTCTCTACGCCAGTGGCAAGTCTGCTACTGATTTAGAATCCATAGCGCGTACCACACCTGATAGTGAACTCACTGACTTTACCCTATCCTACCAAGGAATTATTGAAGGGGAAAAACTTCGTAATTTCGTGAACAATCAAGTCAATCATAAACCTATCGAGTCTTTCCCTATCCGCTTTGCCGCTGTGGCTGCCGAGAAGCATACTTTAAAGAAAGCTGTCTTTACTGAAGGCGAAGCGGGACTTATTGTACAAGCGTCGAGCAGTGTCCCCAATGTATTTATTGCCCCTCGTATTCCTGACCCTAAAGCGTCAGGACAGATAGGCAAAAAATATGTAGATGGCGGAGTAGTCAGTATCGTGCCAGTAGATGCCGCTAAAGCCTTAGGGGCCGATGTCGTCATTGCGGTTGATTTGCAAGTGGATAAAGAGTCACCCTCTCAAGCAGGATCAAAGAACAAAAGCCTTTGGTCGCTTATTGAGCAAGGTTATAATACCTATAATAAAGGGTCTACTGCCGATAAAAAGTCTGGGCCTTATACTCAAAACTACGAAATCATCAATAAGGCAGAAATAGGGCGAGCAGATGTCATTATTCGTCCCGATGTTGCTAACATCAGTGCTATCAGTACTGTAAATCGTGAAGCAGCCATTGAAGCGGGCGTCAAAGCCACTGAACAAAACTTGCCGGCGATAAGAGCTGCGATTCAAAAAGCTCAGCTAACCTATAGTCAGTCAAACTAGTCAGTCAATCCCTTAGCCTTTTTTGACTATGAGTTAGAAGACCTGCATTTAGAAACTCAAAAAAATAGGATAAAGGTCATAGTTAATGACTTTTATCCTACTCTACATTTACTGTGCAGTTCTAGCTATTTTGCTGCTGCCGTTGAGAAGTCTAATTCAAAGACTCGAGAACTGCCACTAACCTCAAAGCCAACCAACAGTAATGGCTTACCAGAAGGAGAGTTTTCCGCAGATATAAAGGTTAACCCTTCAGGACCTAAATCTCCATCTGCATTGGCCGGTGTACTACCCTCTTTAGCCGCTTTTAATTTTTTATCATCAAATGTACGTGTGTTTATTTCGCCTAAAAATTTAGCCTGCTTAGGATTGGTCACATCGAAAGCCATTATGCTTGAGATACGTTCAAGACCGACGAAAGCAATAGTCTGTGAACCTACTTGACCGACAGCTACCCCTTCTGGCTCTACCCCTTTATTATCACTGCGATCATCAAAGTCATTTTTGTCATTGCTGGCATTAAAATTATTTGGATATTTTTGGGCCGTATACTTACCCATGAAGCTACCACTGTCGAACACTGGTGTTGTCAAATTATCAACATCCCAAATACTAAATGAGCGAGCGCCAAAACTGTATAGATTCTCATAGATTCCATCCCCATTGCTGTCACCCATTGAGGCTGAAAAATCAATTTTGCCCAATGCTTTTTTATCACCACAGTCTAGGTTATGACAAGCCTGACGGTTAAATTTTGCAGGGTCAGTCTTAATATCATTAAAACCCACTTGCTCATCAAATTTACCCCATTCACGAGCGTCACCCTCATTAACAGTGATAATATATTCTTTACCATCGACCGTGTAATACGCAATCGCATCTGGCATGTACATGCCCATAATAGGCCACGTTGTAATATTGATGGCCCCATCTTTATTACTGACATCTAGCTCATTACCTACTATCGAATGGTCTTTAGCACCCAGTGGTTTAAGGTTGGTCACTTGAGCACTTGCAATATCAACAACTGCAATCGCATTGTTTTCTTGTAAGCTGACATAAGCTGTCTTGTTGTCTTTATTTACCACAATATATTCTGGCTCTAAATCTTCTGCTACTGTACTTTTGGTACCATCTGCTTTTTTACCAAAGATACGTACACCTGCGTCAATTAGCTGTTGCTTTTGGCTATTAAACTTGGTCAAAGTCGCTGTCTTAACGATAGGACTTTGAATATTTTTCAGATTAATAATACTGATAGACCCTTCAGCATCAACTTTATATTCTTCATCTGGCTCACCCTCATTAGCCACTAACAGATATTGGCCATCATGGGTGAAAGTGACCATATCTGGTAACGCACCGACTTCAATTACCTGAATACGTTCAAGAGTCTTGGCATCAAATAGCACCACATGACCGTTATCAGTTTTTACGTTGGCTTGGACAGCAAGTGCTATCGTATCTCCATGTATTGCCACGCTATTAACGACGCTGCCAATATCAGATACCACTAATGAACGTACCAACAAAGGTTTATGAATATCAGATAAGTCGATGACATCCACTTTCTTATTTTGAGCATTGACTACGAAGCTACGTTTTGTCGCTGGATGAAAAGCGATAATTTCCGCTGCTGATTTGTCAAAATTACCATGTACGTAACTACCAGCCGGGTTAAAGACCACGCTTTTATAGCGTGTAGTAGCCGCTTTATCACTGCTAACTTGCCCAGTTACTATCTTATTATCATTTGTTTGACTGTCTGCTCCTTGTCCAGCACAAGCTGATAACAGCAAACTTATTGAGAACGCCCCTGTCATTATTAAACTATTGGCTATAACTTTATATGATTCAACGTCAGTAGTTAATTTAGTATTTAAATCGGGTTCATTTAGAGATGATGACATGAAGTGACCTTATAGGGAGTAGTTAAAATAGAGAGTGGTTAAAGAATTAAAAGCACTTAAACAATAGAGATTATTTAAAAAATGGAAATTGTGAATAAATCGACAGTACTTTCAACAAACTCATTAATCTAACAAAGGCTTATTAAGCCTTAATGACACTTAGCTATACTCCATAATGCCATTCGATATCATCATTGGGATACAAAAAGCCCATTACTCCAATAATGAAGTAATGGGCTATCATAACTACTTTAATTAGTATGTTTTAAGCGACCTCATTTAACTCTCGGGTTAAATGAGGAAAGCCAATACTTAATTAATGTCTACAAAACTTAAAATTAACGAACCACAGCACGATATTTAACCACTGCCGTCTCATTCACTCCTAAGCCTTCGATGTTCCAACGTAGTTGCTTATACATATCTAAAGGCACATCTTGCATTTCACCGTTAATACGGCCACGTAGTGGCATACGGTTGAAGTTAGTACCATCTACACTAGCCGAAGCTGTATCTGGAGACACTTTACCAACCAGCTTAACTTCATCAGGAATGCTCATTGTCACAGTCATATTACGCATACGGTCTGAGCTATTGTTGGTAAAGTAGCTATGATATTCAATAACATTACCTTTTTTCAGACGAGTTGTGGCATCAATAGGTTTTAACGCAGGTTGACCTTGGGCATCAACACTGATTAAAGCAGCAACGGTTTTGGTGGTTACTTTACCGGCCTGATTGGTTTGACCTTGTTGCATAACCGCTGCGTTTTGCGCATTGCTTGGGTTGCTCATTTCAGGCTCAGGCGTTGGCAACATCGCTTGTGCGCTTAGGCTACCTGCCAGCATCACTGACGCTACTGCTGTAGCACTAGCGAACTTAGCAAACAATTTAGAGGAAGTTGAAGCAGAAAATTTCATAGGATACCTTTCCTTTTAAGTGAGGGTTATAAAGTGTTGTGAAATATTAAAAAACTTAGTCTGTATCAGCAATCTTAATCATAGTGTCTATACAATCAAGACCTTACGCCTATTTTGTCCATGCCAGCTTTCTCTCTCATGTCTATTTTGTCTGTTATGCTTATTTTATCTATATAAGTATTTCGTCTAGTCTATATAGTTATTAAGCATAGTCATTGAACATAGTTATTAAGCCATCAATTGAATTAATCATGGACTGATTTAATAAGCAAATTAGATTCATGTGGCTGACACGCTATTATTTAAACGCTGTTATTATGATCATTAACGATAGATTGTCTGATTTTACACCTTTAAATTATACAGGCAATGCCAGTATAGACATAAAGGCACATACAGTTAAGAGCAGATTCAAAACAGATAGTATGCGACAAATTGGCGTAACTAACTGTATTAAGTCAGTTGCTTGGCTTTTACTAATAAAATAAAGATAGCCCAAGTTGGCATTTTTTGCTATCGTAAAAGCGTATATTTTCCTCTAATTCGCCTCAAGCCTATTGTGATATTTTGATATGAATGATACTGCTATGCCACAAATAACTCCTGACTATGTCCATTGGTTCCGTAATTCTGCGCCTTATATCAATACCCATAGAGGTAAAACGTTTGTCATTATGTTTGGCGGAGAAGCGGTTAATCACCCCAATTTCAGTAATTTAATTCACGACTTTGCTTTATTGCATAGCTTGGGTATTAAACTGGTACTAGTACATGGGGCACGACCACAGATTGAAAAGAACTTGAAGCAACTAGGTATCGACTCTCCTTTACACAAAGACATCCGCGTCACACCGCGTGAAGCAATGCCGACTATTTTAGAGGCTGTCGGTGCCATTCGCCTGCAGATTGAAGCTCAATTGTCTATGGGCTTGGCCAACTCACCAATGTATGGCTCACGCATTGATGCCGTATCAGGTAATTTTGTCACTGCTAGACCTTACGGCGTAAGAGACGGCGTAGATTATCAGATGACAGGTGAAGTACGTTCTATCGATGTAGAAGCCATCAAAAACAACCTGCTTCACAATCACATGGTGATTTTAGGCTCTATGGGCTATTCTGCAACGGGCGAGATTTTCAACTTACTGGGTGAGGATGTGGCTTTAAAAGCTGCAGTTGCCCTCAATGCGGATAAGCTAATTTTCCTTGGCGGTGAAACTGGTATTAATGAAGAAGGTCGACTGTTACACGCTATGATTCCGAATGAGGTCGATCGTTTCTTAAGAGACCGCGACCTTGAGCGTGAGATTTATTACTTCTTACACTGCGCAGCACAAGCTTGCCGTGAAGGTATCCACCGCACTCATATCATTTCTTATGCTCAAGATGGTGCTTTACTAGAAGAGTTATTTACTCGCGATGGTTCAGGTACCTTAATCAGTCATGATCCTTATGAAGAAATTCGCCGCGCGACTATTGATGATGTGGTCGGCTTGATCGAATTGCTTTCTCCTCTAGAGGAACAAGGCATCTTGGTACAACGTTCACGCGAACGCCTAGAGCAAGAAATTGAACTGTATAGCGTTATCGAACGTGATGGTATGATCTTGGGCTGTGCTGCCCTTTATCCGCTTGATGAAGACTCAGCGGAGGTGGCCTCTATTGCCATTCATCCTGATTATCGTAACGGCAGTCGTGGTGCTGACTTACTGGCCTTTTTAGAGCAGCAAGCCCGTAGTCATGGACGTCACAACTTGTTTGCTTTAACCACCCGTACCGCGCATTGGTTTATTGAGCAAGGTTTTGAGGAAGTTAGTGCAGAGATGCTACCTGAACCTCGCAGAACCGCTTATCACAACGGCCGAAATTCCAAAGTTTTTAAAAAACCTCTGTAATCTTTGCCGTTGTTAGCGACTAACTAACTATTTATCAGCTAAGCTATTTACCAATTAAAAATGCGCCAACTCATTCGAGTGGCGCATTTTTAATAACCAAAAAAAAGACCTACTTAAGCAGGTCTTTTTTTTATCACTGATATCTCTTTTCAAACTTATGCCAGAAAAATCAGTGACTAATATGACTCATAAAATGCAATTAGTGCAGCTGACTTATTGAGCAGGCTGCGCAGGCATCTTAGGATTCACTTCAATCATTTCTACTTTGAAGATTAAAGTACTGTTAGGATCAATACCTGAGTTACCTGTTTCACCGTAAGCTAAATCGGCTGGGATATATAACTCGTAAGTGCCGCCTTCTTTCATAAGTTTTAGGCCTTCAGTAAATCCAGGAATCATACCCTCTACTGGGAAGACAACTGGCTCGCCTCTATCATATGAGCTATCAAACACTGTACCGTCTAGCAACTTACCTTCATAGTTGATTTTTACCATTTCACTATTGGCAACTGGTTTGCCAGTACCTGGTTTAATCTCTTTATACTGTAATCCAGAAGCAGTAGTTTTTACCCCTTCTTTTTTAGCGTTTTCTGCTAAGAATTTATCACCAGCTGCTTTATTTTTGACGGCGTCTTGCTTCATTTTTTCCATCATTTCAGCTTGTTTCTTTTCTTCGTACTTGGTCATAACTTCTTGCATTTGCTCTTTGGTCAGCGCTGCTTTTTTATTGCCGTAAGCATCACGAAAGCCTTGTTCGAAGGTATCTAAATTAAGATCATTCAAAGATTCTTTGTAACTTTCAGCAGTGGCATACCCTATGCTGTAGCCTACTTTTTCAAGTTCAGCACTTTTTTCAGTTACTGTTGAGCTTGAGCTGCTTTGATCAGACTTATTACCGTTATTTGCACAACCAAAGGCTAAAGTGCTCATTAAGGCCACTGCTAAAAACTTAGGTACCATTACTTTGTTCATAAATAAACTCTATTTTAAGTGAAATAATAATCTAATGACTCGGATAAATAGCCAAACAACATCGAAAATAATAAATGTCTGACATCCTATCACTGAATACGGCTATTTTAACGTTTAAACCACCAAGTATCACGAGACAATTGTAATAAAGATGACATTAAATGTTTCTTATAATATTAGTGGTCATCATATCAAAATCGCAGATTAAGCACCACAAAGGCAAAGAAAATCACAGAATTATTGTATAGAAAATGTTAATAAAGTCCTTTTATGTCACAACTTATCACATAAATTTAAACTTATATTAATAAAAGCTATTTATTATTGCTGCTTAATCGGCTACAGTGGTCTCGTTAACTATCACTCTTTTATGTGACATATTAGGAAGTGATAGAGGTTAAGGGTTTTCACTAATTAATTAGCATAAATAATTCATTTAATGAAACCATTAATTTCATCAGAGATTTTTTAATCTACTGTTTATTTTAAAACATTAATTTAATGCTTTGTTTATCAATAACTTAATAAACTCAGTTTGGCTTAACACTTAAACTTAAAAATACAAAGTATATACTGGGGTCATTTATAGGCCCATTTATTGAATTACATTATAGGAGAAACAGCATGGACAACATGTTTGTTTGGTTTAATAACAATCTAGGCGGACCTATTGGCTCGATTATCGCAGCCATTTTAGTGTTCGTCATTGGTTGGTTAATTGCCATGGCACTTGCCGGCGTTGTTCGTAACTTACTTGCTCGCGTTAATTTAAATCAACGCATGAATACTTCAACGGGTAAAGCTTACGATTTAGAAAATATTATCTCCAAAGTCGTTTTCTGGTTTATTTTCTTAATGGCCATTTCTGGTGCATTAAGCATGCTTAGCTTAAATGCTATTTCTGCTCCATTTGCCAATATGATTGACAGTGTTCTGTCTTTCATCCCAACACTTCTTGGCGCCGTTATTATCGGTGTGATTGGTTGGGTAGTAGCAACAGTTGCCCGTACCGCAATCAACACTGCGCTTTCTAAAACCACATTAGATGAAAAACTAAGTGCAGAAGCCGGTGTACAACCTATGAGCAATACTATTGCTGATATGGTGTATTGGGTAATCTTGCTGTTTATCCTAGTTATTGTTTTAGGTCAATTACAGTTAGACGGTCTATTTGCCCCTCTAACTAATATGCTTAACAAAGCCGTCAGCTACCTTCCTAATATCTTTATGGCAGGCGTTGTATTCTTTGTAGGTTATATCGTTGCTAAGATTGTTCGTGGCATCGTCACCAACATGATTTCAAGCTTAAACCTACAAGGTTTTGCTGAAAAAGCAGGCATCAGTAACAGTCGTGAAAACAGCTTACCAAATATTGGTGGTTCACTAGCCTTTTTAATGGTTATCATTCCAACGACTATCATTGCTCTTGATGCGTTAAAGATTGAAGTTATCTCTCGTCCAGCAACTAACATGCTGAACAAAATCATGAATGCGTTGCCAAACATCTTTACGGCAGCGGCTATTTTAATCATCACTTACTTCATCATGAAGATGGTAGCAAATGTGGTGAAAGGTCTACTTGAAAATACAACCATTAATGCTATTCCTGCTAAAGTAGGTCTTGATAGCGCAATGGGTAAAACTCAAGTATCAGACTTGGTAGCTTATGCAATTATCTTCTTTGCCATGCTATTTGCCGGTATCCTAGCCGCTGATCTACTAGGCTTCGAGCAAATTAGTGCTATTATTACTATGTTCATCGCCTTTGGTGCCGACATTATTTTAGGCGCAGTTATCCTATTCATCGGTTTCTGGTTAGCCAACATCATCGCTGGTGTGGTTGAGCGTTCTGATAAAGGATCACAATTTCTAGCAAATATTGTTCGTGTATTAATCATGGGTCTAGTATTAGCAATGGGTCTAAAAGCAATGGGTATTGCAGACTCTATTGTTAACCTTGCTTTTGGTCTTACTTTGGGTGCAGTTGCTGTTGCCTTTGCTCTATCATTCGGTCTTGGTGGTCAAGAAGCTGCTGCTCGCTTCTTACGTAAACTTCAAGACAAAGCTGAAACAGAAGCTGAGAAAGCAAAAGTTGAGAAAGCTATCGCTAATACTGCTGAAAAGACAGGTGATGCCCCTTCAATCACTACTATTTCAGGTGATGAGCCAACTATTCCTACTTCAGATGATAAATAAGAAGTAGTGAATTAACGGTTTAATAGTAACGTTATATTCAAAAAGGCAGCCTTTATAGGCTGCCTTTTTTATTGTCGGTTTGTTTTATAGTCTTGCTTTGACTTGTTTATAATTATCTTTGAACTATCTTTCAGTCATCTTCCATTGAACGTGATAGATCCAGATAAAGATAAACCCGTTACTTAAACCCTTAATATGGCAGTTGCTATCCCTGCTCTTTCTTGTCAGAATCATAATAGACACTTATAAATTTATAAACGAACAGGTTAAGAGTATATGAAGCGATTTAATGATAAAGCCATTATCATCACTGGGGCGGACTCTAGTCTTGGTCGAGTGACTGCACTACAGTTAGCACGGGAAGGGGCTAATGTGATTCTGTTAGGTACCAATAGCACTCTGCTAGAACATATAGCCAGTGAGCTTCCTGAAGACCATACTTGGATAAATACCGGCAATCATTTAGCCGTTACTTGTGATATTACCAATGAACAGCAAGGTGAAAGATTGGTTAGCCATATACTAGATAAATACCATAGAGTGGATGGTCTAATAAATATCAATAATGAGGTTAAAATCAGCCAAGCACTTTTGACAGAATTGGCTAAAACTAAAGGCAGTATTGTCAATGTCTCTTTATTATCAGATACCAGTGAGCAGTGGTCATTAACCGCTTATAAAAAGGCTTATGAGGACTTAACAACGCATAATAAGCAGCTTGCTTTAGACTATGGTTCTAAAGAAGTTAGAGTAAATGGGGTACATGCTGGTCTGACTGTTGAAGATAGTGATGATATTGATAATGTGGCACTCTTTACAGAACAAAGCCCATTGAGTAAATTACTGAATATGGAAGAGATTGCAAACGCCATCTTATTTTTAGCAAGTCATGAATCGAGCATTATTACTGGTACCACACTTGCTGTAGATGGTGGACTAAGTCTAACCCTTTAATAGCTAATTACTAAGTTTTTAATGGGCTTTTAATAAGCTTTTAATTACCTATAGATGCCGATAAATCATTACTGCAATATATTGATTATAGACTTCCACTAAAAAGACCTATCTAAATTTAAATAGGTCTTTTTTTATAAAGGGTACACTCTGTACACGACAAAAACAAAAAAGCTGACTAAGGACAAGGCATAATAGTAATTTTTCTTACGAACCACACTATGCCAAACCTTAATCAGCTCATAAATATATTATCGCAAAACTTAACCATGAACAAGGCAAGATTGACGTGTTTAGGCTTAATTACTCTAGCGATAATACAAGTACAAAGTAGTAACCTCAAACAAATAGCAAGAGGATTTGTCAAAGGTAGGACAAACAGTAA
>Ga0098070_100318_pt1 | contig 12721 bp, 11 predicted proteins | sample 28_taG_FD_75063 | JGI IMG/M metagenome (GOLD analysis project Ga0098070, IMG submission 75063) | Marine viral communities from Cariaco Basin, Caribbean Sea - 28_WHOI_OMZ | ecosystem: Environmental > Aquatic > Marine > Oceanic | place: Caribbean Sea: Cariaco Basin | collected 2014-11-12
CGACGCACAACGCGGCAGTCACGGTGCCGGTTCTTGAGCGAGCGGAGCGAGTTCTTGACCTTCATGGTCCTTCTCCTGTTCTGCGGCGCGAACCAGCGCCTGGGTTAGCGGGTGTTCCGACCCTTGGGTCAAAACAATGAATTCATGGTGGGCGATACAAGGTTCGAACTTGTGACCCCTTCGATGTCAACGAAGTGCTCTACCGCTGAGCTAATCGCCCATGAAACCCTTGCAACACCTCTCCCCATAAACAAATGGGGCGCGGGGTGCCGCGCCGGTGAAGGGGTCTATAATAAGAGTCGCGAGAGGGTGCAAGAGCTTTTGACCCCAGAAATTTACGCTCTATGCTGTTTCCTAGTACCAATGGGCGGGAGCCGCGATGTCAGAGGCCGCTTTTTCTGTGTTTTCACCGCGCAAGCTTCGCTCTGCGGCTGTTTTTGCGTCTCCGCACAGCGGCAGCGACTACCCGGATAGGTTCCTGCGGGAATCGATTCTCGATAACCATTGCATCCGTAGCTCCGAAGATGCCTTTGTTGATCAGCTCTTTTCTGTGGCGCCCTTGTACGGAGCCCCATTGCTGACTGCAAAGAAACCGCGCGCTTATCTTGATCTCAACCGCTCGCCTGAAGAGCTGGACCCGGCGCTGATCGAAGGCGTCGCGCGGCGCGGGCAAAATCCGCGAGTGGCGTCCGGGTTGGGGGTGATCCCGCGGGTCGTCGCCGGCGGGCGTGCCATATACAGAGGTAAAATCCCCATCGCCGAGGCGCATCGGCGTATCGCGGACTATTGGAAGCCCTACCACAGCGCCTTGCAGGGCCTTTTGGACTGCGCTCATCAGCAGTTTGGCCACGCGATTCTGGTGGACTGCCATTCCATGCCGCATGAGGCGCTCGAAACCGTACCAAGGCGATCTGGCCACTTGCCGGATGTGGTGCTTGGTGATCGGTTCGGGGCGGCCGCATCCGGTGAGATTGTCGATCGGATCGAGGCAGCCTTTGCCCGCGCGGGGCTGCGCGTCGCCCGGAATGCGCCCTTTGCCGGAGCCTATATCACCCAAGCCTATGGACGTCCCTCGCGCAATCAGCATGCGGTTCAGGTAGAAATCGACCGCTCCCTTTATATGGATGAAGAGGCGATCCGCCCGAACGAGAATTTCCCTGTGCTGCAAGCGGTGTTGCGCGACGTGATTGCCGATATCACCGCGGCAGGGAGCGACGCGCAGAATGACAGGGATCGGGAGGTTGCGCCCCGTCCCATGGCGGCGGAGTAGTGCGTCCTCAGCGTTCTGAATTCAGCGTAGCGCGCGCCCCTTGAGAATCGCGCCTTTTCCGAATCGTTTGCGGATAGCGTCGCTGGCGCGTTCAGCTTCGGCGCGCTTTCCGGCCTGTGGATCCAGCAGATCGCCCGTATCATCGGCCTGATCCGCTGGGACCAATTCAGAAATCCCGCAGCCGAGCAGGCGATAGGGACCCTCGTTACCCACCTGGTCCAAGAGCGCCCGCGCAGTGCGATAGATGGTATCGGCCATCTGTGTGGGGCTGCGAAGAGCGGTGCGGCGGGTCAGAGCAGTGTGATTGGCGCGTTTCAGCTTCAGGGTCACAATGCGCCCGGCCTTGTCCTTGGCCTTGGCCCGGTCGGACACCTGCTCGGCCAGACGCCAAAGATGACCGTCCAGAACCTCGGTGCTGGCGGTGTCTTCAAAAAAGGTCGTTTCCTTAGATATGGATTTGACTGGAGCGTTGGCGGATACACGCCGCCGGTCCTCGCCGCGCGCCAGGTGCCACAGCCGATCCCCCATCGAGCCAAACCGGGCATGAAGATCCTGCCGCTCCCAGCGCAACAGATCGGAAAAGCTGCGAATGCCTGCCCGTTCCAGCGAAGCCTGCGCTGCAGGCCCGATGCCCCAAATGAGCCGCACCGGTTTGTCGCGCAGGAACTCTGCCGTCTCGACCTTGCCAATCACCGAGAACCCGCGCGGCTTGTCCAGATCGGACGCGACCTTTGCGAGGAACTTGTTGTGGCTCAGGCCGATGGAGCCGGTGATGCCTAGCTCTTCCTTCATGCGTTTGACCAGCCGCGCCAGCATCACCGCAGGCGGCGCGCCATGCAGTTTTTCGGTGCCCGATAGATCCATGAAGGCTTCATCCAGCGACAGCGGCTCCACGTCCGGTGTCAGCTCGTACATCATGTCGCGAATGGTGCGGCTGACCTCGGCATAGACCTGCATGCGCGGCTTGATCACTACCGCATCGGGGCAGAGTTTCAGTGCCTGGAACATCGGCATGGCAGATTTCACACCGCGAATGCGCGCTACATAGCAGGCGGTCGAGACCACACCGCGCCGCCCGCCGCCGATGATCACCGGTTTGTCTGCCAGGGTCGGATCGTCGCGCTTTTCCACGCTGGCATAGAAGGCGTCGCAATCCATATGGGCAATGCTGAGTGAGAACAGCTCGTCATGCACCTTCACGCGCGGGCTGCCGCAGGCGGGGCAGCGCAGCGGTCGGCGCGAGGGCGCCGGGATCTGGGACAGGCAGTCGCGGCAGAGAGCGGCGGGATTGGAGGACATTGGCAACCAGAGATGAATCGTCATTGCGGTGACGGGACGCCAGAGTACTGTGCGAAGAGCATATTGTCTTTAGGCCACAAGGGGCACATGTTCCGAGAATGTCGTTTTCCGGTGCAAAACTGGCCTTGTTTCTTGGGGCGCAGATCGTCGTGATCCTGCGCGATGACAAGCCGGATATCCCTTATCCTGGTCATTGGGACTTGCCCGGTGGCGGGCGGGAAGGGGATGAAACACCTGAAGCTTGCGCTCTGCGTGAAACCGAGGAGGAGATCGGCCTGCGGCTGACGGTGGATGATCTGTCATGGTCCCGGCACTATCAGCGTCCTCGTGGGTGGGTCTGGTTCTTCGTCTCGCACCAGCCTGCGGGGCTGGTGTCGGATATCCGGCTTGGCTCGGAAGGGCAGCGCTGGCGGCTTATGGACCCGCAGGACTATTGCGCGCATCCACTGGCGGTTCCGCATTTTACCACTCAGATAGGGCAGTATCTGGCGGAGACCGGTTGAGACCCGATGCTGACAGGCTTTGATAAGAAAATCCCCCGCACATGATGGCGGGGGCAGGTGACGAACCTCAGGAAGACCAGTTCGTCTGGGGAGTGTTGGCTCCAGACTCGCCGATCCGGCCGAGTGACGCAAATTCTGCGCCTATGTGAATTGTTCGTGTCACCGATGGCTGTGCCTTTAGGGACACAGCGCCGTATCCTATCGCATACGGCGCTGATTGGTATTCTTGTTAATTATTATGACGTTGACGCTTGGTCATCCGGTATTGGACGCGAGAATCCAGCAGCCCAAAGGTGCACGTCAAACGCAATCCGTTTTGCTCAAAAAATGTGCAAAATTGCGCAGATGACGCCATAGTTGTCCGAAACGGTGTGAGAGGTTTCCGTTCCGGACGCCGCTTTGCGCGTGATTTTGGCGGGACTTAGCCGCGATTGGGCTGATTTGCCTGCGGGCTGCGCAGTTCGGACAGAATGGCCTCAGCCGCCTTGCGCGGATCTTCGGCTTTCCAGATCGGGCGGCCGACGACGATATGGTCGGCGCCATCGGCTATGGCCGTGGCTGGGGTGGCGACGCGTTTCTGGTCGCCAAGATCCGCACCGGCTGGGCGCACGCCCGGGGTCACGATCAGCTTGCCCTCAGCTTCAGGTAGGGCGCGGATCAGGGCAGCCTCCTGCGGGCTTGCGATGACGCCATCGGCGCCGGCGGCAAAGGCATTACCAGCCCGCTCCTGCACCAGATCGCGGATCTCGCCGGGTTTGATCAGCGCGCTGTCCAGATCGGCGCGATCCAGCGAGGTGAGGATGGTGACGGCAAGGATCTTCATCTCCTTGCCCGCCGCGCCTTCCTTGGCGGCGCGCACCACGTAAGGGTCGCCATGCACGGTCAGAAAGTCGAGATCGAATTGCGCCAGCCCGCGCACCGCGTTTTCCACCGTGGCGCCTATGTCGAACAGCTTCATGTCGAGGAAGATCCGCTTGCCGTGCTCCTGCTTCAGCTCGTTCGCCAGGGCCAGCCCGCCCCCCGTCAGCATGCCAAGGCCGATCTTGTAGAAAGAGACCGCATCGCCCAGCGTTTCGGCCAGTTTCAGCCCGTCAAGCGCATTGGGGACATCCATGGCAACGATCAGGCGGTCATCAGCAAGCGGTGTGGCAGACATGGCGAAACTCCGGTTTTCTGGGCGGAAGGGAAAAGGAAATTGCGCTTTCCTAATCCCTACGCGGCGGTTCGAAAACCCTAAAAAGCAAGGCATCTGGTGCCTCTTTTCGTGCAGGGGATTTGATCAAGGTCAGAGAAAATGAACGGCTTTCCGGTCAACATGGGCTTGAAGGGAGGCGAAGACTTCCCAAGTTGAAGTGTGAGGCCCGAACCGGGGCGTGCCGCCAAGCGGGCGCTGCCATATTGATCGGGCGCTTGTAAAAGGAGAGAGAGATGGACTTGAGCAAGTTCACCGAGCGTGCACGCGGTTTCGTGCAGGCGGCGCAGACCATTGCCCTGCGCGAAGAGCACCAGCGCATGGTGCCCGAACACCTTTTGAAAGCACTGATGGATGACGATCAGGGGCTTGCCGCCAATCTGATCACCCGCGCGGGCGGCGATGCCACCCAGGTTGCGGGATCGGCCGATGCTGCCGTGTCCAAACTGCCCAAGGTCAGCGGTGATGCGGGCCAGATGTATCTCGACCAGCAGACCGCCAAGGTGCTGGATGAGGCCGCAAAGATTGCTGACAAGGCTGGCGACAGTTTCGTTCCGGTTGAACGCATCCTGATGGCGCTCTGCATGGTCAAATCCAAGGCCAAGGAGGCACTGGAGGCAGGCAATGTCACCGCGCAGAAACTGAACGAGGCGATCAACGATATTCGCAAGGGCCGCACCGCCGACAGCGCCACGGCCGAAGAAGGATATGATGCGCTGAAGAAATATGCCCGCGACCTGACCGAAGCGGCCCGCGAGGGCAAGATCGACCCAATCATCGGCCGGGATGAGGAAATCCGCCGCGCCATGCAGGTCCTTAGCCGCCGCACCAAGAACAACCCGGTGCTGATCGGTGAGCCGGGCGTCGGCAAGACTGCCATCGCCGAGGGCATGGCGCTGCGCATCGTCAATGGCGATGTGCCCGAGAGCCTTCGTGACAAGCAATTGCTGGCGCTGGACATGGGCGCGCTGATTGCTGGTGCGAAATATCGCGGTGAATTCGAAGAGCGCCTCAAGGCGGTCCTGACTGAGGTGACCGAAGCCGCCGGCGAAATTATCCTGTTCATCGACGAGATGCACACCCTTGTGGGGGCGGGCAAATCCGATGGCGCCATGGATGCGGCCAACCTCATCAAGCCTGCCCTGGCGCGGGGCGAATTGCACTGCATCGGGGCGACCACGCTTGATGAATACCGCAAGTATGTAGAGAAAGACGCGGCGCTGGCCCGCCGGTTCCAGCCAGTTATGGTGACCGAGCCAACGGTGGAAGACACGATCTCGATCCTGCGCGGCATCAAGGAAAAGTACGAGCTGCACCACGGTGTGCGTATCGCCGATGCGGCGCTGGTGGCGGCGGCGACGTTGTCGAACCGTTATATCACGGACCGCTTCCTGCCGGACAAGGCCATTGACCTGATGGACGAGGCTGCCAGCCGTCTGCGCATGCAGGTGGACAGCAAGCCCGAAGAGCTGGACGCGCTCGACCGTCAGATCCTGCAGATGCAGATCGAGGAAGAGGCGCTCAAGCTCGAAGACGACGCGGCCTCGCGTGATCGCCTTGAAACCCTGCAAAAGGAACTCTCGGACCTGCAGGAGCAGAGCGCCGAGATGACCGCCCAGTGGCAGGCCGAACGCGACAAGCTGGCCGGCGCGCGCGATCTGAAAGAGCAGCTCGACAAGGCCCGCGCCGAACTCGACATCGCCAAGCGCGAAGGAAATCTTGGCCGTGCGGGTGAGCTGTCCTATGGCGTCATTCCGGGGCTTGAGAAACAGCTTGCCGAGGCCGAGGAAAAGGAACAGCAGGGTCTGATGGTCGAAGAGGCCGTGCGCCCCGAACAGATCGCCGGTGTGGTTGAACGCTGGACCGGGATCCCGACCTCCAAGATGCTGGAAGGCGAACGCGAGAAACTGCTCCGGATGGAGGATGACCTGCACGCCCGTGTGATCGGTCAGAATTCGGCCGTGACGGCGGTGGCCAATGCGGTGCGCCGGGCGCGTGCGGGTCTCAATGATGAGAACCGTCCGCTGGGCAGCTTCCTGTTCCTCGGGCCGACCGGTGTCGGTAAGACCGAGCTGACCAAGGCCGTGGCCGAGTTCCTGTTCGATGACGACAACGCCATGGTGCGGATCGACATGTCCGAGTTCATGGAGAAGCATGCCGTCGCGCGTCTGATCGGTGCCCCTCCGGGCTATGTGGGCTACGAGGAAGGTGGCGTTTTGACCGAGGCCGTGCGGCGGCGCCCCTATCAGGTGGTCCTGTTCGACGAGGTCGAAAAGGCGCACCCGGATGTGTTCAACGTGCTGTTGCAGGTTCTGGATGACGGCATGCTGACCGATGGTCAGGGCCGCACCGTGGACTTCAAGCAGACGCTGATCATCCTGACCTCGAACCTGGGTGCGCAGGCGCTGAGCCAGCTGCCCGAGGGCGCCGATGCGGCAGATGCCAAGCGTGACGTGATGGATGCGGTGCGGGCGCACTTCCGGCCCGAGTTCCTGAACCGCCTGGACGAGACGATCATTTTTGACCGTCTGGCCCGCGCAGATATGGACGGCATCGTCAAGATCCAGCTCAAGCGGCTTGAGAAACGTCTGGCCGATCGCAAGATCACCCTGCAACTGGATGAGGGGGCGATGACCTGGCTGGCAGATGAAGGCTATGATCCGGTCTTCGGGGCCCGCCCGCTCAAGCGTGTGATCCAGCGTGCCTTGCAGAACCCGCTGGCCGAGCTGCTATTGGCCGGGGATATTCGGGATGGTGACACCGTTCCGGTTTCTGCCGGGGCCGAGGGGCTGATCATCGGAGATCGTATCGGCACCAGCGACCGGCCGAAACCGGACGATGCTGTGGTGCACTAAGATCCGCAGTGTCAAAATAGCAAGGCCCGCCAGAATTGGCGGGCCTTATTCGTTTCTCACATCTGGGCGAAGATGCGCCGCGAGCCTCCCTAGAAATCGTCCCAACCGTTCGCTACGGCTGCACGTGCAGGAGTGGTCGTCGCGAGGGGAACCGATGCTGAAGCCTGCGCGATGGGAGCGCGGGTGTTTACTCCGCTTGTGCAGCTGGTGCGAAACTGCGCGACCTGTTGCGACAGGCTTTTGGCATTGTTGGCCATGGTCTGACTTGCCGCGGTCGCCTGTTCCACCATTGCGGCGTTGCTCTGGGTGACCTCATCAAGCTGTCCCATGCCGGTGTTGATCTCGGACAGGGTTGCCGATTGTTCCTGGGTGCCGCGTGCGATGTCGCTTACATGGCCCGAGATCGTGCTGACGCTTTCTATGATGGTTTTCAATTCCCCGCCCGCGCGGCCCACCAGATCCACGCCATGCACCACATGTGTGGAGCTTTCGTTGATGAGTTGCTTGATTTCGCTCGCAGCCTCGGTGGAGCGTTTTGCAAGGGCGCGCACCTCGGATGCGACAACGGCAAAGCCCCGTCCCGCTTCGCCCGCACGGGCAGCTTCGACCCCGGCATTCAACGCCAACAGGCTGGTCTGGAAAGAAATGTCGTCAATAACCGTCAGAATGGTCGAGATTTTTTCGGATGAGGCCTTGATCTGATCCATCGCGTCGATGGCTTCTTGAACGACCGTGCTGCTGTCTTCGGCGGTTGCCTTGGCACCTGTGACGATCTGCTCCACATCCTGTGCGCCCCGTGCAGCGGATTTGACTGTGGATGTCAGCTCTTCGATGGCGGCGGCGGTCTCTTCGAGCGTGGCCGCCTGGGTTTCGGTTCGCGTGGACAGTTCGGTCGAAGAGTGGCTGATCTCTTCGGCCGTGTTCTCAACCGTGCCCGAGACGGATTTGACAGTCGATATCACCGTCTCAAGCTGGGTGACAGCCTCGTTGAAGTCGCGCGCCACGGCGCCTAGATCTTCGATGTCGGATACCGGGATACGATGATCGAGCGCGCCAGTGCGCAGGGCAATCAGCCCGCGTGAAATATCCTGAATGGCCTTGCGGCGATGGGTGATATTAGTTCCGATTTTGACGATTTTGCGCAGCTGGCCATCGGCGCCCATCACAGGGGCAAAGGTGGCCTGGATCCACAGCTCTTCGCCGGATTTGGATCGCATTGGGTATTGATCGGTAAAGTGCTCGCCGTCGCACAACGCTGCCCAAAGGGTTTTGTACTCGGCGCTTTGCGCGTAATCCGGCGCCAGCAGCATCGCGTGATTCTTGCCCAGGACCTCCGCCTCGGTATATCCGGCGGAGGTGAGGAAGTTGTCATTTGCGCGCAGGATTGTCGCGTCTGGGCTGAACTCGATCACGGCCTGCGTTTTTCTAAGACCCCCAATATGCCAAGCAGGTCTTCCTGGTCTTGCGCACGTTCGGTAGCCTTGAATTTGAAAAACATGAGACCTCTTCTTCCCTAGAAATTTCCCAAAGGGTTCGATGGAGAGGTGATATTTTTCGGATGTTAAATTTGGGCTAATTTTCCACGTACTATCTGATTGAAGTCGTTGAATGATTTTTCGCAGGCCAGTGTGCTGTGGCCTGCTGAGGAGGATGACTTCGGGCCGACATACGGCGTCTTTTCAGGATATGGTCCGGCGTAGTTTATTCTTCGATGGCTTCGCGCACGATACCATCCAGTAGATCCTGAATGATCTGCATCTCGCCTTCGGGAAACGCCCGGTATCCGATGGTGATCTCGTCTTTGCCGGGAAACTGCGCCACGAAGATGTCGTAGGGGCAGAACATGATGTTCATCGGATCGGCCTCCATCACTTGCCGGGATAGCTGCGCCGAGCAGAAGGAATAAACATTTGCCTTTTTGAAAAGAATGATGTCGGACCCCACGTCTGCGCGCGTGCGTTCCAGCATGTCGCCGACGTGGCTGATGTGATCCACCAGAAGCCCGCGGTCGGTGATGGCATTCTCAAGGCCAAAGGTCACATCGTCAAAGGACAGGGTCGTGGTATAGCTCACCATATCCTCTGCCATGGCGCTGGTGGTCACGGACAGGGCGGTGACCGAGGCTGTGACTGTGGCTGCAAGGTTCGCAAGAATGGATTTCATGGATAATCTCCCTTTTGTGAGCAGTGCTCGCTTGCCCGCCCCGACATTCCTCCCCAGTCTAGGGAGGCGCGGGCGGCGGTGTCATCGGCCGCGCGCCTCATCTATCACATACACTATCACATAGGAGTTTTTGAATGGGTATCACGGCGAATGCCATGGAATTCCTGGCCCTGGCCTTTGTGTTTGTCCTGGGGGCTACGGGGCTGGTGGTGCTCATCCTCTTTGTCGTGGACAGGGTTCAGACCAGGGACGCCATCCGTCGCAACTATCCCGTGATCGGACGGTTCCGGCATATCTTTAGTACTTTGGGGGAATTCTTCAGGCAGTATTTCTTTGCCATGGACCGCGAGGAACTGCCCTTCAACCGGGCGCAGCGCGAATGGGTGAGTCGCGCCAGCGAAGGGCAGGGGAACACAGTGGCATTCGGCTCGACCCGCAACACCTCGGTGCCGGGTACGGCGATTTTTGTGAACGCACCATTCCCGCCGCTGGATGATCAATATGCGAGTTCAGAGCCTATGGTCATTGGGGCTGGGGCGCGGGTGCCTTATCGGGCGCCGTCCTTCTTTAACATCTCGGGTATGAGCTATGGTGCCCTGTCTCGGCCTGCGGTGCGCGCGCTAAGCCGCGGGGCGCGTGAGGCCGGCGTCTGGATGAACACTGGCGAGGGTGGTCTCAGCCCGTTCCATCTTGAGGGTGGCTGCGACATCGTTTTCCAGATTGGCACCGCAAAATACGGTGTACGCGATGAGCATGGAAATCTAAGCGACGACAAGCTTCGCAAGGTGGCCGAGCACCCCTGTGTGCGGATGTTCGAACTCAAACTCTCGCAAGGCGCCAAGCCGGGCAAAGGGGGCATTTTGCCCGCCGCCAAGGTCAACGCCGAGATTGCGGCCATTCGCGGCATTCCAGAAGGCAAGGCAAGCATCTCTCCCAACCGTCATCCGGAGATCGGAAGTTATGATGAGTTATTGGACATGATCGCCCGCGTGCGTGACGTCACAGGCAAGCCGGTAGGTATCAAGACTGTGGTTGGTTCCGAGGTGGCCATGCGCGAGATGTTCATGAATATCGCTACGCGCCCTGATGATGCACCGGATTTTATCACCATTGATGGTGGAGAGGGTGGGACGGGCGCAGCGCCGATGCCCCTGATCGATCTGGTTGGCATGTCGGTGCGCGAGGCGTTGCCGATGGTCTGCAACCTGCGCGACGAATACGGAATGAAGGATCGCATCCGCCTGATCTCCAGTGGCAAGCTGGTCAATCCGGGTGATGTCGCTTGGGCGCTAGCGGCTGGAGCCGACTTTGTGACCTCGGCGCGCGGCTTCATGTTCTCGCTGGGCTGCATTCAGGCGTTGAAGTGCAACAAGAACAGCTGTCCCACTGGCATTACCACCCATGATGCGCGCCTGCAGCAGGGGCTGGTGGTCGAGGACAAATACTTGCGCGTGGCCCGCTACGCGCGGGAGGTGATCCACGAGGTTGAGACCATCGCGCATTCTGTTGGCGTTACGGAACCCCGCAAGCTGCGCCGCCGGCACGTGCGGATGGTTCTGGATGATGGCACCTCGCGGCCGATGAACGAGATCATGCCAAGTTACAGTGCCATCGCGGACTCGTGACAGGATATGTTTTGGCAGGCTGGGCCTGCTGCGCTAGCTCTGGTTCAAGAACAGAAAAGGAGCGCGCAAATGGCCCGTCGCTGGACCAACACCCTGACCCCTGCCGATGTCACCCCCGAGGCTGCCTTCTGGAACCGCCGCCAAATCATCGCGGGCATTGCGGGGATGGGGCTTGCGTCCCTATCTGGGGCTGGGCAGGCGCAGGCTGCAGAAGGTGAATTGGAGCCCAACAGCTGGGAGGACGTGACCACCTACTGCAACTTTTATGAGTTCGGAACCGGCAAGGGCGATCCGGCGGCCTACGCGGGGCGGATGACAACCTCTCCATGGAGCGTCAAGATTGACGGGCTGGTGGATAAACCCGGCGACTATGATTTCCAGCAGATCCTTGGTGAGATGACCATAGAGGAGCGTATCTATCGTTTCCGCTGTGTCGAAGCCTGGTCGATGGTGGTGCCCTGGAACGGGTTCGAACTGGCGGACCTTCTGAATATGGCGGGCGTGCAGGAGGGTGCCAAATATGCTGCCTTCGAAACGCTTTACCGGCCCGAGGAAATGCCGGGCACCGCCTACCGCGTACTTGACTGGCCTTACCGCGAAGGGCTGCGTTTGGACGAAGCCATGCACCCTTTGACCCTGATGGCGACAGGGATCTTTGGCAAGCCGCTTCCCAATCAAAACGGTGCGCCGCTGCGGCTTGTGGTGCCGTGGAAGTACGGCTTCAAGTCGATCAAATCTATTGTCCGCATCACCCTCACAGAAAAAGAGCCGCCGACCAGCTGGAACATGGCCAACGCACGAGAGTACGGCTTCTATAGTAATGTGAACCCCAATGTGGATCACCCGCGTTGGAGCCAGGCCACGGAACGCCGGATCGGTGGCGGATTGTTTGCCCGCCGTCAGCCGACGCTGATGTTCAATGGATACGAAGAAGACGTCGCCTCGCTGTATGACGGTATGGATCTGACCAAACAGTTCTGATGGAGCGCGTGAACCAAACCCTGCGATGGGTCCCGGTCTGGAGCCTCTACCTGCTTGGGCTCCTGCCTTTGCCGTGGCTCTTCTACCTCGGCCTCACCGGAGCCTTGGGTCCAGAGCCTGTGAAGGCACTGGAACACGAATACGGCGAATTGGCTCTCAAGCTTCTGGTGCTGGTTCTTGCAGTGACGCCCCTGCGCCGATTTCTAGGCCTTAACCTGATGAAGTTCCGCAGGGCGCTGGGCGTGATATGCTTCACCTATGTGCTGGCGCATCTTCTGGTTTGGCTCGTGCTGGATGTCCAAATCCCTTCGCAGATCCTCGCGGACATTGTGAAGCGCCCTTACATCACGGTGGGCATGGTCGCTTTTGTATTGATGGTTCCTCTGGCGGTGACCTCCAACAACGGTTCGGTACGCCGCCTCGGCCCGCGCTGGCGCAAGCTGCACCGCCTGACCTACCCGATCGCCGTACTGGGCGCACTTCACTATCTTCTGTTGGTAAAGGGATTTCAGCTCGAACCCCTGACTTACCTTGCCGTGATTCTTCTGCTTCTCATTCTCCGTCTCCCGATAATACAGGATCAAACCGCGGTTCGAGCACGCGAGTAACCGCACTTTCGGTATTTGATTGCTTAATTATTGGGCAGATGAAAGTTTTTTGAAGAAATCATATTTTTTCCCTTGCGCCTTTTGGGAACTAGCCATAAATAGCCCTTCACCGGCGGCGCTGAGGCGCGGTTGGGGACGCTCAGGAGAGACTGGGGCATTCGGAATAGGATGGGGCGGTAGCGCTAAGTTATTAGCGATACGGTCTTGTTTGGGCCTCTTGGTTCC
>Ga0098070_100321_pt1 | contig 12491 bp, 10 predicted proteins | sample 28_taG_FD_75063 | JGI IMG/M metagenome (GOLD analysis project Ga0098070, IMG submission 75063) | Marine viral communities from Cariaco Basin, Caribbean Sea - 28_WHOI_OMZ | ecosystem: Environmental > Aquatic > Marine > Oceanic | place: Caribbean Sea: Cariaco Basin | collected 2014-11-12
AAGCGCTAGAGGTTGCTAAGTATAATGCGCTGATCAATGAAGTGGGGGATATTGATTTTATCCAGAGCAGTTGGTATGAGTCGCTGCCGACCGACAGGATGTTTGATGTGATTGTCTCAAACCCACCTTATATCGATGAGAAAGATGCGCACTTGGCACACTTGAGAGCCGAGCCAATGAGCGCTCTCAGTGCGCCCAATCATGGTCTGGCTGATATCGAGCATATCACGCAGCTGGCACCTAAATACCTGCGTGCAGGCGGGCTACTGGCGCTAGAGCACGGATTTGATCAAGGTGAGGCGGTGCGTCAGATACTCTCGTCTCATGGCTTTGGCGGGATACAGACGGTGCAAGACTATGGCGGAAACGATCGGGTGACGCTGGGGCATCTGGTATAAAGGGCTTTTTAGATGTTTTTTCTAACAAATCGTGGTGAAAGAGTGTGATGAAAGGTATGACGCAGGCGACAGAAGCACAGCCGCTATCAGATAGCGAGCTGATGCGTTATGCGCGGCAGATACTGCTAGAGGGCTGGGATGTCGATGCTCAGTTACGTTTAAAATCAGCGCGCGTCGTTATGATAGGAGCTGGTGGCCTTGGGTGTCCGGCTTCTGAAACGCTGGTACGGGCGGGGCTTGGACAAATCCATTTGATTGATGATGATGTAATTGAGGCCAGCAATCTGCAGCGGCAGACGCTGTTTTTACCTAGTGACATCGGCAAAGCCAAAGCTCTGACAGCCGCGCAGATGTTAGAAAAAATCAATCCGTTGATAAAGGCGCGTGGGTCAGTGGCAAGGCTGAGCGAAGACAATGCCTATGAGCTACTGGGCATGGCATCTGGTAAGCCTGATTTATTATTGGACTGTACGGACAATTTTGCTACCCGCGATATGATCAATCGTATCAGTGTGCGCTATCAGCTTCCGTTATTGTCTGCCTCAGCGATCGCCATGCAAGGGCAGCTGGCCTTGTATGAGCCGCATCGGCAGACAGGCTGCTATCATTGTGTCTTTGGCTCGGTGCTCATCGATGCAGAGGCAGATGAGCGAAACTGTGCCAACTCGGGTGTGCTGGCAAGTACGACCGCGATTATGGGTAACCTACAAGCCAATGCGGCGCTGCAATATCTAGGATTAACCAAAAATCCACTGACAAATAAGCTACTGATATGGGATGGTAGCCAGATGCAGCAGCGGCTGATGGGCTATCGTCCAGACCCAGCGTGCCCTGTCTGCGCCCATGCCTAAATTCAATCGATCGTGGTATAAGTTATTTTTTATGAAAATTCATCGTCCGCATTTATTAAAACACACCTTCAATGTCGTCAATCGGGTTCGTCAAACTGCAAGTGTGGCAAGTCTCTCGGCGCTCAGAGTCGCCAAAGGTGAAAAGCCAGACGCGAGGCTATTAAAAGAAACCTTTGAGCAGCTTGGTACTACCTATATCAAGATAGGCCAGTTTATCGCCAGCACGCCATCGTTGTTTCCGCGTGAGTATGTCAAGGCGTTTCAGAGCTGTTTGGATCAAACCACGCCATTGTCGTACACCTATATCGAGCAGGTATTAAATGAAGAGCTGGCAACAGATGGCATGACGCTTGAGGATAAGTTTGCGCATATCGACCCGACACCGCTGGCGTCGGCGTCTATCGCCCAAGTGCATGCTGCGCGTCTACATAATGGTGATGAGGTGGTGCTCAAGGTACAAAAACCTGGTGTCGAGACCATCATGCAGACGGATTTGGGCGTATTGTATGGAGTTACCAAGCTGCTTGAGCTGCTGATGCCATCGATGAAGTTTGCCAGTGTCGCACCGATCATCGATGAGATTCGGTTGCGTATGCTGGCCGAGACGGATTTTATCGCTGAAGCGCAAAACATTAGAGATTTTCAGCAGTTTTTAGCGGTATCTGGCAATACTCGCGTGGTCGCGCCCAAAGTATATGAGGCGCTGACCACCAAGCGCGTGTTGACCATGAGCCGATTGTATGGGGTGTCAATGGTCGATGAAGTGCTGATGCGTCAGTACTGTGCTGACCCTGCACAGGTGATGGCGGATACCTTAAACACCTGGTTTGCCAGTTTGATGCTGTGTAATAGTTTCCATGCAGATTTGCATGCGGGTAATTTGATGCTGCTGACCGATGGACGCATTGGTTTTTTAGACTTTGGCATCGTGGGTAGGCTCAAAGCTGAGAGCTGGCGCGCTTGTATGGGAATGATGCAGGCCATGCAAGACAGTGACTATCAAGCGATGGCACGTCATATGGTCGATATGGAAATGACACACGAGAGCCATCAGGTAGATGTCGCCGCACTGGGCGATGACTTGCAGCGCATGATGCAGACCATCATGGCAGAGGACAAAGCTTTTACCAGCGGTGTGCCATTTAACAGTAAAGAGCAAGCTGACGAGCTCAACCAGATGATGCTAGAGATCGTGGAAGTTGGCAAACGTCATGGTATTCACTTCCCGCGGGACTTTGCCTTATTGACCAAGCAGATGCTGTATTTTGATCGTTTTATGCGTACGCTTGCGCCCGATATGGACATGTTTAGCGATCAGCGGGTACAGATGCTGGGCCAGACGGTGAGCTAAAATCACAAATGATTGTACCTGTTGTATCTATTGCACCTATTATACCTAGGGCGTGTCCTTGGTTAGAGCCAAGTCGCTAGCGCGGCACGCCCTAATATAGTCGTCAAATCACATTGCGGCTAAACACTTCTCGCAGCTCAAAGCTTGTATGTACTTGGGCGACGCCCTCGATACGATTGAGGCGATGCAATAAAAACTCCTCATAATGCGCCATATCGCGTACTCGCACCTTAATCAGATAGTCCTCTGTGCGACCGGTGACGATACTACAGCTCACCACTTCATCAAAGCTTTGAATTTTTGACTCAAATATCTCAAAACGCTCGGCAGTATGACGATCCATGCTGATGGCGATAAAGACGGCAAGCGGGTAGCCGAGCTTTTGCGCGTCTGTTTGTGTGTGGTAGCCGGTGATGATGCCAGTGTCTTCTAAGCGCTTGATGCGGCGCGCGCATGGCGTCGCCGAGAGATTGACCTGCTCTGCCAGCTCCGTGATACTCATGCGCGCTTGCGTCTGCAGCAAGCGTAATAGCGCTCTGTCGGTCTCGTCAATCTCTACAGAAAACCCTTTATCAATATAGCTGTTTGACATAAATATCCATCTTATTAGTGAAATGTACTAATTATATTGATAAATGCAGAGTTTTTCACCAAAATAGCACCAAATAAGACAAAAGAAAGCTGATTTTCGGCTGACAAACTTTGATATTATGATGGCATAAAAAGTGGTTATCTCGTATGATAAACATAAATCCAATCATCAACCATCCTGTAAAACCCGTAACCCTTGATATCATCTAAGGATTGATTATGTCTGACCAAGCCACACGCACGGCGGCAAGTACAGCTGCCAAAATCACCCCAAAAAATACTGCTTTTGATTATAAAAAGTATCGTCCATTTGCGTTTGCTCCTGCGCTGCCAGATCGCACATGGCCGAGCAAAACAATCGACAAAGCACCAATCTGGGCAAGCGTGGATCTGCGTGATGGTAACCAAGCACTGATTGATCCGATGACCATCGAGCAAAAAATGCGCTTTTTTAAGACTTTGGTTGCCGTCGGTTTTAAAGAGATCGAAATCGGCTTTCCATCGGCCGCGCAGGTTGAGTTTGATTTTGCCCGCAAACTTATCGAAGAAAACCATGTGCCTGATGATGTCACCTTACAAGTATTGGTACAGGCGCGTGAGCATTTGATCGCTCGTACCTTTGAGTCGTTGAAGGGCGCTAAGCGGGCGATTGTCCACGTTTATAACTCAACGAGCCGTGTCCAACGCGAAAAAGTCTATGGTAAAGACAAAGCCGAGATCAAAGAGATAGCAATCGCTGGGGCCAATCTGTTGGTAGATTATGCAGCCAAATATCCTGAAACCGAATGGGTCTTTCAGTATTCTCCTGAGAGCTTTAGCCAGACAGAGACTGAATATGCGGTGGAAGTCTGCGATGCTGTCTGTGAAGTATGGCAACCCCAAAATGGGCAGGAAGTGATTTTAAACTTACCCGCCACGGTTGAGGCCTCTATGCCCAATGTCTTTGCCGATCAGGTTGAGTATTTTTGTCGCCATCTCACCCACAGAGAGCATGTGACGGTCAGTTTGCATACGCACAATGATCGCGGCTGCGCGGTGGCAGCCGCAGAGCTTGGCGTCTTGGCGGGTGCCGATCGTATCGAGGGCACGTTGCTCGGAAATGGCGAGCGCACAGGTAACATGGATGTCATGGTCATGGCCATGAACTTATTTAGCCAAGGTGTCGATCCTGAGCTTGATTTTAGCAACATGAGCGAAATCGTACAGGTGGTGAGCGAGTGTAATAACTTGCCACTGCATCCGCGTCATCCGTATGTCGGTGAGCTGGTGTTTACCGCCTTTAGTGGCTCGCACCAAGACGCCATCAAAAAATCGCTCGATTATAATGAAAGACATCAAGACGAGACGGACGATATCTGGGATGTGGCCTATCTGCCAATTGATCCTGCGCATATCGGTCGTAGCTACCAAGATGTCGTCCGTATCAACAGTCAATCGGGTAAAGGCGGCGTCGCTTATATCTTGCAGCGTAACTACGGCTTTAATTTGCCGCGCTGGATGCAGATTGACTTTAGCGGTGTGGTACAAAAACAAGCCGAACGCGTGGCGCGCGAATTGCAAAACGACGAAATCTTGCAAACCTTTGAAGACACCTATCTGCAGCAAGGCAGCTTTGAGCTATTAGACTATAGTGTCAATAATAAAGGCGGCGAGGTCTACTTTAATGGTCAAGTGCAGATGAATGGCGATATCATCGACATCGATGGTACTGGTAATGGGCCGCTGTCGTCCTTTATCAATGGTCTGGCCCAACATACAGGAAAGTCATTGCACATCATCAATTATGCTGAGCATGCAATCAACCCGCAGCATAATAGTGGTCATGGCATCGATGATGATACCAATCGAGATAATAAAACCAACGCCAATGCCGCCGCTTACATTCAGTTAAATGTCGATGGTGAGGTGTACTCTGGTATCGGTACGTGCAGCAGTACGGTATCGGCGATGCTAAAAGGCGCGCTATCGGCCTTTGCTCAGGCAGTCGGTGCGGTCGCCGCCTAAACCTGACAGCGGGTGATATAGCCCTACTATTGGTTATTATAACGTCATAGCGTTTTGCATCATGCAAGCGGCGCTATGGCGTTGTTTTGTGTGAGGCACAGGCAGCACTGGTGGCGTTACGACTAATAGCATAAAGTTACTTGTGTTTTTGGTGTCTAAGACTTACGCTAATGTATATAGCACCTACTATAAAACAATAAATCAAAGGTTAATTATGGAACCTATATCATTTGCTTCATTTACTTTGGCTTCTATTTTGGCCTCGTTGCCTGCCAATGGTGAAGTCGTGACCAAACCGACCATCACGACCCATATCAGTCCTGCTATCGCGGGGCAGTGGGAGATAGAATTGGACAGTAGTATCACGATGACCAAAGACGCGCAGGCGCGGCAAGCGGCCCGAAAAGAGAAATTGGCGTCAGCGAATAGCGAGCCGAAGATTAAGGAGGGTGCCGTAGCAGGTGGGATACTCACACAAAGCGAGGAGCGCATCCTACAGACTGAGCCAAACACCGATCAAAACTTACTCGCCTCAACCGCGAAGTCTAATCAATGCCGTGAGTTGTATAACTTTGGTGCGGATAATGAGATGTGGGCGGTAAGTGGTAAGGAATGGACGTACGGACGTTACTTGGTGACACACCGCGAGGAAGGGCTGCCTATTATCGCCCTCAAGACTGTTTATGACAATAACGAAGTAGACTGCTCAGGCAATCAAATTGATCAGACCGATGAGGCACTCATTGCGTTTTTGTACCATGATGGCAACCAAATGCAGTGGTGCGCGGATCCTGAGGGTAACGAATGTTTTATGAATTTTCATAGAATCCTGCCGTAAGCTCTCATAAAGGCTGATATGGTTAAATCCCTAAAAACTGATATCGCGCTGATAGAAGGGGTTTGCGCAGCATCGAGCGGCGTAGACATGGCGGGCCAATAAAACTGATATCAGTAGCCTTGCCTTTATCTGTATATGTCTTATTGGTCAAAAAAACCGCCAATCGTTGATTGGCGGTTTTTTATTGAGTCGTACGGCAAACTAAATTATGAGTCGGCTTTGGCATGGTTGGGCGTCAAAAGCTCTCTTTCTAAGTAGTGAATGTTTTGGGCTTCATGGACAAAATTGTCATCCGCCAAAATCACATCGCGATGCAGCGGTATATTGGTTTTGATGCCTTCAATGACGAGCTCATCAAGCGCATGCAGGGTCTTGGACACCGCTTGTTGGCGCGTTTGACCATGGCAAATCAGCTTGCCAATGAGTGAGTCATAATAGGTCGGTATTTCATAGCCAGGGTAGAGGTGTGAATCAAAACGCACGCCTGCACCGCTTGGTGTAAACAGCTGAGAGATGGTGCCTGGGCAAGGGACAAAAGTAGCGGCGTCCTCGGCATTGATACGGCACTCAATCGCATGACCTTGTACTTCGATCTCGCTCTGACGATAAGACAGGCCATAACCGGCTGCGATTTTGAGCTGTTCGACGACCACATCGATACCGGTGATCATCTCAGTCACAGGGTGCTCTACTTGCACGCGCGTGTTCATCTCGATAAAGAAAAACTCGTTGTTTTCGAACAAAAACTCAAAGGTGCCCGCGCCGCGATATTTGACCAGCTCGCACGCTCTTACGCAGGCTTTTAAGATAGGCTCGCGCACATCGTCTGGGATATCAGGGGCAGGGGCTTCTTCTAGTACTTTTTGGTGACGGCGCTGTAGTGAGCAATCACGGTCATAGAGGTGAATGGCGTTACCATTACCATCCCCTAATACTTGTATCTCTACGTGGCGCGGGTTTTGTAGATAGCGCTCCATATAGACGGTGTCATCACCGAACCACAGCTCCGCTTCTTGTTTGGCGGCTTGTACTTGTCCAATCAGCTCATCAAAACGCTCGACCACGCGCATGCCGCGACCACCACCACCAGCGGCAGCTTTGATCAAAAGAGGAAAGCCGATATTGCGGGCTTGCTCTTCGGCATTGTGCAAGGTAACTGCGCCCACAGAGCCTGGAACGGTTGGCACGCCTGCTTTTTTCATGGCATTAATCGCCGAGACTTTGTTGCCCATTAAGCGGATATGATCGGCATTGGGACCGACGAAGGTCAGTCCTGCTTCTTCTACTTGTTCGGCAAATTCAGCATTTTCAGATAAAAAACCGTAGCCTGGATGGATGGCGTCAGCACCCGTTATTTCTGCCGCCGTCAAGATCGTATTGATATCGAGGTAGCTTTGGTTGGCATTGGGTTTGCCGATACAGATAGCTTCGTCAACAAAGCGCAGATGCATAAGATTGGCATCTGCGGTGGAGTAGACGCCGACGGTTTCGATACCTAACGCCTTACAGGCTCGAACGATACGTAGGGCGATTTCACCTCTATTGGCAATGAGCAGTTTTTTTATCATGGGGTCATCCTTTTTGACGCGGCAGACATTGATTGAGCCTTGATGGGGAGCTTCGGCATTTGATATCCGTATTCGGCATCGGTAGATAGTGACAGCTTACAACAACGTAAAACGGTATAAAGTGCCAAAATAAGGTGCCGAAATAAAGTGCTAAAGACTCAATCAGTATGAAGTAAAGTGAGGCAAATATCGTTATGCTTTATAGCGTATGACAGGTTGACCAAACTGCACAACTTCAGAGTTATCTACCAAAATCTCGTCAATGACACCGCTTTGGGTGGCCTCAAGAGGGTTCATGATTTTCATCGCTTCGATAATACCAAGCGTGTCGCCCGCTTGTACTTTTTGGCCGACCTTAACAAACGGTGGATCATTGGGGCTTGGGGCAGAATAAAAAACGCCAACCATTGGCGATGTCTCAACGCTACCTGCCTTTGCTGCTGGTTTTGTATCTGCAGCCACTGGTGCTGCGCCAGCAGTAGGAGCGGCCATCATGGTCGGTACAGGGGCATCATAGTGACGAGTGAGACTGATGTGTTCGTCATCAGAGCTGATTTCTAGATTGACCAGTTCACTTTCTTCCATGAGGGCGATAAGGGTGCGTATTTTTTCAATATCCATAGTTTTTATCTTGCCTTGTACTAAATTCGAGAAATAGTGTAACTAAATATTGTTTGATTGCTAATGATACCTAGATTCAGGCCAATGAGCAATCAATGTACAGTTGTTAACTGAGAATTTTTACATATTTTGACGTAATCTAGCTGCTTTAGTAAGAAACCCACTACGATTTATCATTATCGATGTGGTTTTTAAGCCAAGTTGCTTGTACATCGTGCTGCGTCCGGTCGCACGTTTGTATGATGGTCCTAACCCCAAAGCGCCGTTAGACGTCTTTGTTGATAACGCAAACGCAGCGTCAACAAGATAGAGGATAAAAACAGCCCCGTAATCAGTGCCATCCAAAACCCTTGGGCGCCGACATCGGTGAAACGTACCAAATAAATCCCCAGCGGCAATGCCACCACCCAATAACAAAACAACGTCACCCACATCGGTACAGTAGTGTCCTGCATACCGCGCAGTATCCCCGCGACATTGACCTGCCAGCCGTCAAACAGCTGATAACCAAGAGCAAATACCAGCAAATGCATAGACTGAGCGATGACCGCAGGGTTGTCGGTAAAGGCTGCTGCCAGCTGTGGTCGAAATAGCCAAACCCCTAGCATACATGTGAGGGCAATGAGTATCGTCCAGGTCAGCCCCGTTGCCTGTACTTGACGCAGTGCCAGCAGGTTTTTTTCGCCAAAACGATTGGATATCATGATGGTCAGTGCCATCGCGACCGATATCGGTATCATAAACAGCTGAGAGGTAACCGCCAGTGCGACTTGATGCGATGCGGTCGCCAGCTCGCCGAGCGGACTGATGACAAGCGCGCCCAAACTAAAGAGGCTCGCCTCAAAAAAGATAGAAATACCAATAGGAATGCCAAGTTTTAGCAGTTTTTTGATTTGCTGACGGTTAGGACTAGCAAAACCATAAAAAAAGCGGGTACTGGCAAATTGTTGCCGTTTGGTAAAGCTGGTATAGGTAGCAAGCAGTAGCACGTTTATCCATAGTACCAAAGCTGTGGCCACACCGCAGCCTGCACCGCCCATCTCAGGCAACCCAAACAAACCATGAATGAAAATATGGTTAAGTGGGATGTCCGCTAACAGACCAATGATGCTGATAATGGTTACCGGCTCAGGCCGACCCAATGCTTCGCAGTAGCTGCGAAGGACAGCATAAACGGCCAGCGCAGGAAACCCAAACGATACACCATGTAGGTACTGTGTCGCTATCGGCTGGATGTTTGCTGGTACGCCCATGATACCAAGAATATTGGGTGCCAAATTCACAATTATGAAGCCAACAATACCGATAACCCCAGCAGTCCACAAAGACTGCTGGGTGATATGAGGTACTTTACTGTGTGCGTTTTGTCCGATGGCCTCACCGATCAGAGGCGTGGTGGCAATCAAGATGCCAGTGGCCAATAAAAACAGCGGCAGCCAGATACCAGAGCCGACAGCCACGGCCGCCAAATCAAGCGCTGAGACCTGACCTGCCATGATGGCATCTACCACACCCAGCGCCGCCTGACAAAACTGGGTAATCAAAATAGGAAGTGCCAGCACGCCTAAGCGTAAGCTGTAGCTTCTAAAATCTCTAAAAGATAATGGGAAAACCATAGTGAGCAACTTTTTATTCTTGACAATAATGATCGTTGAGGCGTCAAACGCGCCATCAACAAATAAATAGGGAAACAGCCACACCATTTTCAAAGCGTTCAGTCATAAAAACTAAAGCCAGCAAGTATCGTACGGCGATTGGCGTGCTGCTCTAAAAAGCGTACTGGCAGACTGCCATAAGCTATATATTGCACTCTTTGAAAATGGTATAAGATGATGATGTCGATAATTTATATGGACAAGCGCATATAGACTAGGGCGTGTCTTCAATTCACTCGATAGTTATCTAAATGGGCTAAAAATGGCAAAGTCTAGACACCAAAATAAAAATAACCCGTCAATTCACTAGGGGAATTGACAGGTCATCATCAGATAAGATGGTAAAGAAGCCGCCCCCTGATGTCAACGTTTTAACGCGTCATATATGACTGTAAAAACACCACCGGAGCGTAGTCGCCCATGAGTCACAAGTTATAGACTATAAATCATAGGTTACGAGACATAGTCCATAAAGCGTGAGCCAAGAGAAAGGCTGTGCTGCGCTTATTTATAATGATTCAGGCAAGTCTTGCACCACCGCTTGATAGCCGATCAGATCGTTTGCCGCGTCAAAGGCTTGTACAACGATAGCGTAGTTGGTCGAGCTAGCTGGGATAAGCGGAGAAAATGCCGTCTCACCAGCGGTCAATACCAGATTTTGTACATAGCCGTTTGCGCCAGTCTCTGCTTTGTTGATATCGATTTGGCTGACCAGTATATATTGTGTGTTTCGCGGGTTTTGCCATGTCACGACTTTTTGACTACCATTGCCTCTGATATCTACATTCAGCTCACCTAGGCGGTAATCAAGTGGGTAGGTCTTAAAGTTAGAGCGGTCGCTGATGGTATAAGTGACATTGCAGTTTTTCTCGCTACTGGTTAGGGTTTGTCCGCCCAGACCGTCCTGATACTCAAAGCTGCCTTGCCACGGGGTACCCGTTTGTTTTTTCTCAAAGCTACCTGCAAAGGTGGTAAATAGGTTCGGTGTCTCAATGCCTAGGTCATTGACATACTTCACATCCAAAAACGCTAGCGTATCGAGGCTGCCGGTCACTTTGCCTGCGATATAGTTGTCTACTTTGATTGCAGAGTTGATGCCCAGTGTGTTGTTTTCTTGACAAGCTTGTTGCTGGTAGCTAAAACTACCATCGACGCTGCCTACACCGTCTTTGCTGATGTCAAAATAGACAGCACCGATATCGATATCACTATCATCGCCGTCCTCAATTTCAACGAAGTGTCCGACATACAAGCCGCCGAGGCCGCCTTCTGGGGTGAGCTTGTCTAAGAAGTTGTCTAGCGACTCTTCTGGCAAAAACACGGACTCCAAAATCTCAGCCATGCTTTTTTCGTCATCGCTCAGTTTGTCTTCTACCTCTTTATACTCTTCTTTGACCTTGTCTTCTATGCGATCATATTCGTCTTTTACCTGATCCTTAATACGATCAGATTCCTCTTTGACTTTGTCACCATCACTGCCGCAGGCGCTGAGGGTCAGACTAGCCATGCTTAACGTTAATGCTAATAATAATAATTTGGGTGCGCTCATAAATGCGTCCTGATGATAAGTTGGCAGTGACTTAGCCATAAAAAAAGAAGGTTTTGCGACATTTGTAATATAGCAGAATTTAAATAGCAAACGCACAGATAAATGTGCATAGATGCCAGCAGGTTTCTTACTCAATCGTTATATAGTCAACCGAGGTCAATCGGACAGTAACATTGATGTTTCGGCCATGTCCAAAATAGCGTACCAGTGTTTGGGCGTCAAAGGAATCACCGTCAGCTGCTCACAGCCTTTTTTGAGTAATAATGAGTCCTCTAGCGCAGGCAGGAATTTAAGCGCTGATAAAGGCAAAACGTCGGTGAAGGCTTGCTCAAAAGTGACGCCTACCATATACCAGCGTGGCTGATCTTCAGTGGCGATGGGGTCATAGTGACGATGCTCAGGATGGAATTGGCTGGGGTCAGGGTAGCCCGCCTTACTGATGGTCATGATACCAGCAACTCCAGAAGGCTTGGCGCTGGAGTGATAAAAAAACACCTTGTCACCGACTTGCATATCGTCGCGCATAAAGTTGCGTGCACGGTAATTGCGCACGCCCTCCCAGTGCTCCGTACCTAGACGCTGTAAATCATCGATGCCAAAAAAGGTAGGGTTGGATTTCATGAGCCAATAGGCCATCGTATTCTCCTTTTGTTATTATTGAGTGGTTGCTTTTGATCATTACGCGCTCAATATATAGTCGCTATACAGTCATTTATGCCAATATCTGCTCCTGTAAATGGCTGTCAGTATGATTTTATCATCCTGCGCTTTTCTTTATACTGTGTAGTCGTTATCCTAGTGCTGCTTTTTGCTCATCATCGCCGCACGTTATTTTTCGCATTGTTGGTTATTCGTTTTTGAATAGCTTTTTTTAATAGATACCTTTGTTATGTCAAACACCCAAGCAGTTAATTTATCTAATGATAGCTACGACCACAAGACGATGTCTAATGCAGGTAGGCTGGAGGTGGGCGAGATCCCATTGGCGCTCTACATTCATATTCCGTGGTGCGTAAAAAAATGCCCTTATTGTGATTTTAATTCACACGAGCTGCCAGCGGATAC
>Ga0098070_100322_pt1 | contig 12479 bp, 10 predicted proteins | sample 28_taG_FD_75063 | JGI IMG/M metagenome (GOLD analysis project Ga0098070, IMG submission 75063) | Marine viral communities from Cariaco Basin, Caribbean Sea - 28_WHOI_OMZ | ecosystem: Environmental > Aquatic > Marine > Oceanic | place: Caribbean Sea: Cariaco Basin | collected 2014-11-12
TACTTTAGAAATACCTGCACCAGCAGCAGCGCCGCCTAAAGCGCCTAGTACGCCTTTATGAACAGTTTGTTGGCCTGTAGCAGGATCTGTTGCACAACCTGCTAGAGCTAGTGAAGATGCCAATGCAGCAATCATTAATTTGTTATTCATAATCTTTCCTTAAATTTTAAAAAGGTAATTTTTATTTGTCTAACGGACTCCGTTCTACAAAACTAACTGTGTTCTATAATTAGCTTAGCTACTTTTATTCAGCTACTTTTATTATAGTAACATCGAACCGACTATAATCGCAATCAAGTGCCTAATAAGCACCGTCATATACTAGAAAAGACGCCATTACCATGCAGTATTTGGTTTGATAATTGTATAAAAATCATTATTGTAGAAAGATTCACTTAATAAAGTTAGCAAATGTTTCATAAATTATTATGCCTTTTTCAATTCAGCAATATGTAATAATTTGTGGTTTTGCTGTATGACATCTATGCACTATCTAACGCTTTTATCGCTTACAAACCTCAACTTTGTGTCCTAAATTCTTATTTTCGATAAATAGAGAAAGGTAGGAGTGATAATCAGTTTTGCAATTTTTAAAACTTATTTGAATGGCATTACTTTGCTGTCTATTTATAATTTTTGACGCTCAAATCTCTATATATTAACGATGGTCATTGTTATGATAGCGAATCTTGGTTTACAATCGTAAACTGCGCTGGATAAACAAGACTCATATTATTTCTCAGAGCACTGTTTTCCATAGCACTGTGCTTTAAATTTCTAACACGCCTATGTTTAGCCTGTTATAAAAGTGCTATTTAGCAATTTATTAAGCTAAAAGCGTGCTGGCTCATATGTTCCTAAACTATGCTTTTGACTCACCCAAACGGTCTTTTCTATGAAAAACAAAATAAAAAACATATATCAAAAATTGCATACTAAGGCACCCTCTATCGGTAAAGCGGCTTCTTTTGCTACTGCTGCAGGGGTTATCGGTGCCAATACATTCACTATTGGCGTTCCGTTATGGTTATTAGGGGCCACTAAAGTCGCTACTGGCTCAAGTGTTGCGGACGAAAGCGTTATCAAAATTACTAAGCATTGGATTAAAACCAATAATAAGTTGATTGATAGTGTGTTACCTGAAAGAGATTGGCGTATCGAGCTTCCTGATGACCTTGAGGAAGACAAGCAATATCTGTTAATCAGTAATCACTTGTCTTGGGTAGATACCAGTGTGGTTCAATACATCAGCCAAGATCGCCTACCCCTTACCCGCTTCTTTACCAAATTCAATCTGATTTATATTCCGTTCATTGGTCAAGCTTTTTACTTCTTAGATTTCCCGATGATGAAGCGTCATACTAAAGAAGAGATTGCTAAACGCCCAGAGTTAAAAGATCGAGACATATTAGAAGCAAAACGTGCCTGCGAGCTACTTAAAGACAAACCCTTTGCTTTGCTTAACTATCTAGAAGGGACCCGTTTTACTCCAGAAAAACGAGATGCTCAGAAGTCACCTTATAAAAATCTGTTAAAGCCTAAGGCCGGTGGCATTTCATTGGCTATCCAAGCTTTAGGGCCTCAGATTGATGGCATTTTGGACATGACGATTGTCTATCCTGATGGTAGCCCCTCTTATACTGACTTATGGAAAGGCAATGTTAAGCGCTTGGGGGTACATGTACAGCGTATTGACATTCCACAAGCCCTATTCACTGCTATCGAAGAGGGTGACTATAATAATGATGACGCCATGAAGCAGACTATGTATGCTTGGTTGGATGAAATTTGGCGCAATAAAGACGAGCAGATTTCACGCATGAAAGCTGATTTTAAAAACTCTCCTAAGCCTTTATAAGCTTAACCGTTTATAATTACTGTTATTTTCTATTTTCGAGGCTACGGTTACTTGAGGTCTAAAGTCGCAAGTAACCGTAGCCTTGAGTCGCTATTGACTTGACCATACCTTAATATAAAGGGCTAGCAAAAGCATGACAGACCCCCAAAATAACATTCCATCGCCGCCAGGTAACGTTGACCCTAATATCAAATCGCCAGAAAACCCTCTAAGAAGCAAGACTGCTGTCAGATTGGCTTTATTATATGATATTGTCATGCTGTTGGTCATTGTGATTGATCTAAGTATTATCAGCCTTGACTTGCTATTAATGAGTAAGTTCATGGGCCAAGTGGCTGACTGGCTAAATCTATCACAAAAACTGCTATTTTATGTAGACAATATCCATCACCCTCTCAGGGTGCTGGGCGGATTTTTTACTATCTTTTTAATTGCAGAGTTAACCTTTCGTTGGCTACTGTCTATTATTAGCAAAGAATACAGTCGCTGGTTTTTCTTCCCCTTTATGCATTGGTATGAAGTAATTGGCTGTTTCCCTCAGTTTCGAGCATTACGATTATTGCGCGCTTTTTTTATTGGTCGCAAACTCTATCAACTCGGCTATCAAGTATTGCCACAAAAATGGATTGATAGTGGCAAATTTTATTATGATGTTATATTTGAAGAGATTTCTGACCGCGTCATCTTGACTGCGACTGATAATTTGCGTCAACAGTTCGCGGATGAAAAAGCCAATCAACGCTTTATCGAAGAGACGTTCAATAAAAATCGTCCGCAAATACAAGCGATGATGTCCTCTATCCTCAAACAAGAGCTTGGCCCGCAGTTAAGACAATTGGCTCAAAGCAAAGCCACCGAAGAGCTTTCAGTTCAGGTTGGCGTCGCGGTTCAAGAAGCCTTAAACAATACCCCAGAGTTGAGACGCTATTTGCGCATGATACCTATAGCAGGTAGTCTGATTGAAGGACAACTACACAGCATTAGCCAAAATATTGGTGAAAATATCACTCAAACTTTATTCTCGCATTTAACCCAAAGCCACATTACCGATGCCATAATTGATGAAATCGCCCAAACCGTGGCCAATATTGATTTACAAAATCCGGAACTGGATGCCCTAGTGGCCACTATTGTCAACGATGGCCTAAATGCCTTTGAAGAGCAGGTCAAAGTTCAACAGTGGAAACATCAAAAGTATTTGCATCTATAACTCTTGCATCTATAGCTTATAATTATAATAATCACTCATGAAAATAAGACCATAAAATCTCAAAACTCCTAACATAAACTATTAAAAAACTTGCTATTTTTCTTTAAGGATTCGTTATGACAGCTTCTACAGAGGTTAACTCAGCGTTAAAAATGTATGGCAAGATGCTGACTTTTACTCGCATCAAACTTGAAACCGCCAATCTTAGTGAGATTGAAGCGTATCTAGCAGATACGTTAAGTAATAAGGGCAGTCAAATTCCAGTCATTATTGATAGCGATGTAGAGCAAGATTTAGATAGCTTAGTGGAACTTTTTTGGTCTTGGGGTCTGCAGCCTATCGGTGTGGTAACCGGTATCCTTGATGAGGCGGCCAAAGCATTGCGTCTGGCCATATTTCCAGGAGATGGAAAGCGTATCGAACTGCTTAGACCGAGCAAAAAACAGTCTACTGTTGCTAGCACTGCCGCGCCTGATAGCCCGCAAGGCCATGACCCTAAAGAAGCATCTATTAACACTGAAACACCAGCCAAAGAACAGAATGACATAGCTGAAACGGTTGTTACCTCTGAAAGCAGTCGTACTGAAAGCGGTTCTGACTTTAGTGAAGCTGATGCCATGACCACGCTTTTCTATGATCAAATGCTGCGTTCAGGACAAAGCATTAACCATGTCGGTGGAGATTTAGTGTTAACTGATAGTGTCAATAATGGTGCTGAAGCCATTACTGACAATAGTCTTCATGTCTACGGGCGTGCCCAAGGACGCTTGGTAGCTGGGGCAACGGGTGACAAAGACGCTCGCATTTTTTGTCAGCGCTTTAATCCCTCGTTAGTGTCTGTCGCCGGTACTTACTGTCTGAACGACAATATTCCTGCCGAAATGATTGATAAACCGGTTCAAGTGAGATTCGTTGAAGGTCAAGGCTTGGTTTTTGAAATAATCAAGGAAAGCTAATTTGGTTATTTAGGTAGTGCCAACAGAATCTTACAATAGAGGGTTATGGAGATAAGGTGACACTTGCTGGTTTTTTTATTCATAAGTGCCACTCATATTTATCTCCTATATAAGGCTTTCATTGACATTAAACAGAAATTATTATTGGCAATCATCCCTTTATGAACAGTCATCAGTAAGATGCTAGAAATAAAAACACGTATTAAATTCACACACATATCGATGCTTACGCCTTTATAATCAAGCGAATGCTGTTACTTCAAACTTATCTGTGATAATCTAATGGCACAAAATTTGACTTATTGGGTCGCTTTGTGCTGTATAAGATTTTGCTATACATTTGGCTGAAAATTTAGCTGCGCAGTGTGTCCAAATTCATTTTAGTGATGGGCAAGATAAGAATTGTCTATTTTCAAATTTATAGGAGTATGCCATAGTGGCAAAAATCGTTGTAATTACCTCAGGCAAAGGCGGTGTCGGTAAAACTACGACTAGCGCTTCGTTTGCTGCAGGCTTAGCATTACGTGGTCATAAAACAGTTGTTATCGATTTCGATGTGGGCTTACGTAACCTTGATTTACTTATGGGCTGTGAAAACCGCATTGTTTACGATTTTGTTGACGTCATTTCGGGTAACGCGCGTTTACAGCAAGCATTGGTGAAAGACAAGCAGCTAGACAACTTATACATTCTTCCTGCCAGTCAGACTCGCGACAAAGATGCATTGACCGATGAAGGTGTGGCAGAAGTTATTGAAGAGCTGTCTAAACAGTTCGACTATATCATTTGTGATTCTCCTGCTGGTATCGAACGTGGTGCTCAGCTTGCGATGTATCATGCTGATGAAGCCATTATTGTAACCAACCCTGAAATCTCTTCTGTACGTGACTCCGACCGTATTATCGGCGTTTTACAAAGCCGTACTAAGAAGGTAGAAGAAGGCACAGGTACAGTTCGTGAGCATTTGGTTATTAATCGCTACAATCCGGAACGTGCTGCTGCTAAAGAAATGATGGACATTGATACCATCTCTAATGACATCTTGAAAGTGCCTTTACTTGGCGTGGTTCCTGAAAGCAATAGTGTTCTTGAAGCCTCTAACCATGGTGAGCCAGTTATACATTACCAAGATTCCATCGCCGGTCAGTGTTACGATGACATCGTTGCGCGTTTCTTAGGTGAAGAAAGACCATTACGTCACATTGATGTTAAGAAGAAGAGTTTCTTACAACGCTGGTTTGGGGGTTAAGGATGTCTAAAAAAAGAGGATTTTGGAGTAGCCTGTTTGGCCCAGAGACTAAGAGCTCTGGTAGTGCCAATACAGCCACTGAACGACTGAAAGTTATTGTTGCCAGTGAAAACCGTCTAAACTCTCGCTTAACAGCAGACCGCATTGAAAAGATGAAACGTGAAATTCTTGAAGTGGTCAATAAGTATGTCAATGGCGTACAAATTAATGATGTGAACATCAATCATCGTCATGAAGATAATCTTGACGTGTTGGAAATGAACATCAACTTGCCAGACGCTAAATAGTACTGACTTCTCATTTCTAGCTAAAACATTTACCCCATAAAAAATCGCCTCTTCTGAGGCGGTTTTTTATGGCTTATGGCTTTAGAAACACAACTAATATTACTATTTTATCCTAGAGATAATATTATCTTTCTTAATAAATTGATGTTGCAAGGCTCCTAAAATATGCAATGCCGTAAACACCAGTAGTGTAGTCCAAATCACATTCGTATGTAGGTTGTTAAATAGACGAGCCTGACTGCGATCCGTGACTAATATACTAGGCAGCTCAAATAAACCAAACATATCAATACTACGTCCTCCATACCAAGTCATTAAGATACCTGAAATTGGCATAGCAAATAGTAAGATATAAAGCAGTAAATGAGTCAGATGCGAAACAGTCGTCTGCCATTTTGGCATTGGTACGTCTGCTGGCGTGGGACTGATAATTCGACTAATCACTCTGGCAATCATCCAGAATAGCATGCTGACCCCAAACGCTCGGTGTAAATTCAGATAGGTATCACCATCCGAATTTTGATATAAGGTTATCATGCCCCATACCACAAGTAGCAATAACACACTGCCCCAGTGAAAAACCTTTACTGCGGCTGACCATTTATTGGGTTTGACTGCTGTCACTGTATTAGCACGGGGGCTATTTGGTGCAATAGACATACTCTACCTATCCACTTAAAATTATTAAAACAAAATAATAGCTCATTCTCATAAAAACGCATCATTATTTTGTGTAAATATTCATCCGAGCAGTTGTTATTACCTCGCTGTCACCATTTTAGACATTAACCTCTCAACATTTAATGACTGATACCTAGCAACTGATATCTAATTAGCTGGTATTTAGTAATTAATATCTAGTAGCTAATGCTTAGCATTTGGCATTTAGGAGTTAATAGCACAGATAAAAGCTAGTAACCAATAATTGAGCTAGTGTAAGCCCTATGTGCTTTGCACAGGACGATAACACAACTATCAAAACAGCTAACTATCACAAACACAGACACTGTGATTACTAAATAGTTTTGATGTTAGACTATCTACTGCACCGGTTGTATTTTAAGCGTTTGTTGCTATTCTAACTCAGATGATTAAGGCTATTTTTAACACAAACTTATAAGATTTACTACTACTAGCTTTAATGAGAAAGGCTAGTCGTAAATAGAATCCAGTTATTTGAGCACGGCCTAAGTTAATAACTAGGTGATTATTTTTCTATAAAGAGTACTGTTTTTACAAAGAGAACGCGGTTTTATAAAGTTAGCTGTCAGCTAGATATAAAGTAACCGTATTAGACCCTAATAAAAGAGAATAACCTTATAAAAAAGATTAATTTCACAACTAGTAGGGTTTGCTTTCATCAACTATGGAGGCAATACCGTTAGCTGTGTAACAATAGCGAAGAAAAGTAACAAACTGTGTATTGTTAAGATAGGCAGAGACTTATCATTATAGTTATAATACAGGTAACAATGGGATTCATAAGCACCTAGTATGACCGAAATTATAATTCAACAATAAGTCACTATAAGATCCTAAGTGCTTTGTGACTCCCGCAGAACCACAGATAATTTATACATAAATTTTGAATATTTTAAGGACTATTATGAGCAAGCAAATATTAATTATTGAAGATGATCCAGACTTAGCAGAATTGATTAGTGACTATCTAACGATGAACTATTATGAAGTCCATCATGCCCCTACCGGTCAAGAAGGTTTGGATATCTTAGACGCCAAAGAGCGCGCTATCGATTTAATTATTTTAGATTTGATGTTACCAGATATGGATGGCATGCAAGTCTGTCAAAAAATTCGAGGTGGCAAAAACACTCAAACCAATAAAGTGCCTATCGTGATGCTAACGGCAAAAGGCGATACCACTGATCGCGTCCTAGGACTAGAGATGGGTGCTGACGATTATATTGCCAAACCGTTTGAGCCACGTGAGCTATTAGCGCGTATCCGAGCAGTACTACGTCGTCACGAGCAGCCAAACCAAGCTGACAGCCAGTCAGACAGTCTAACATTTGGTCGTTTGAGTGTGTTCCCAGACAGTCATGAAGTGACTATTGATGATAAACCTGTTCGCTTAACGACGCATCAATTCCAATTGCTACACTACTTTGCCACACATGCGGGTAAGGTATTAAACCGTGAGCAACTATGGCAAGCAATGCCTAACGATGACAGCTCAGACAACATTGATCGCGCTATCGATGTGCACATCTCTCGTTTAAGAGCGTTAATTGAAGACAATCCTCGCCAACCAAAACGTATCATTACGGTACGTGGTGTGGGCTATCAGTTTGCTACTGACCAAGTATAATTTTATACGCCTGCTGTTGTAACGGATTAGCGATTCAATTTTTATTATAGGATTGAATCGCTATCTTATTTTTAGCAGGTTCAATTTATATTAGACATCTCCCTTATGCCTCGTACCCCTAGATTTGCTTTTACTTCCGTCTTTAGTAAGCTTTTTACCAGCGTCGTTTTGACCTTGGTTTTATTCGCTGCTGCCATGGTTACGCTAATGAACCTGGTGCACAACAATTCAGCCGATGCGCGATGGGAAGTGCTGGCCAAACAAATTGTTAGCCAAATTGATCCTTTCGTGGATGAGCTCGACAATGCCACCACCATGAATGAGTTGTTGCAGGCTCGTTTTATGTTGGCGGTCATCAAAAAGAGCTTTGATGTTTTTGATGAATCATTGCAGGCAAAAATGGGACTGTACGATCGTAATGGTCATTTACTGATTCAGACCGACGACAGTGATTTACCGAAGACATTGCCAGATGATCCCTCTTTCATCTCACGTATGTTGCCGGCCTTCTTTTCAACAGACCAAGTTAACGTTCAGGCAATGAGTGATCGTGGCTATACACTACTGTACGAGCCAAGAAATCCTCCAAAACGCTCAGAGTTATGGGCGGTGCTTAATATCTTTACGGGTACCATTGCCCTTATTGCCATAATGTCATTTGTCTTATGGTGGATTGCCCACTCTATGACTTGGCGTATTGACCAGATGAGCAAGCAGATGGCGAAACTTGGCGAAGGTGATTTCAGTGTGCGCGTGCCGGCCAAAGGTACCGATGAGATTGCTAGCCTTGCCAGAGGCTTTAACCAAGCGGCCCAAAAAATTGAACAGCTCATTGATGCTAATAATTTACTATTGGCGCATGCCTCGCATGAGTTACGTACTCCCATCACTCGCATTCGTTTGCAAATCGAGATGATGGAGATGCTGGCCAGCGAAATGTCTGAAGAAACTCAGGCTAAATTCCACAAAAGAGCCCAAGCCGTTAACCGTGACCTAACGGGGCTAAATGACTTAGTAGAAAGTATTTTGCTAGTCAGTCGACTTGATGCTGGTCATGCAGCGCAGACCAATGAGCGTTTCGACTTTTATGAATTGGTTAACCAGGAGTGTCAGCATTATCCTGAAGCCACTTTATACGGTAAATCTCTTGTTCTTGAAGGTCAGCCCAAACTGTTAATTCACTTGATTCGCAATCTATTAAATAATGCGTTGATTCATGGTGAGCCTCCTATTGAAGTGCACTTATACGGTGTGGTTGCGCAAGAAGAGGCGCTCTATCCTCCGAAGCAACTATTGGATCAAATTGAAGCAGCCAAAATTGAGGCTACCAGAGAATTAAACGACTCTTTAGAGGATCAGTCTACGGCTACCAAGGGTCTTAATAGCGACACAGAATCAGACTCATTAAGCAGTTTAGCCGTTGAAGATCAAAATGGTGGTACAGAGTTAGCTATTTCAAATGGCGAGGAGCAATCATCATTGACTGCTGGTCAAGTGGCGTCTAAAGAACAAGATAAAGGCAATAACAAGTCCAAAGCCGATGGCTCAAAACTTAATGAAATTGGCTTTACCAAGCGTTTGCGTCGACCCAAAGCAGAGCCAATTATTGAACCTAACTTTGCAGTATTGGCAGTCATTGATCAGGGCAAAGGGATTCCGCTAGATAAGCGAGAGGAGATATTTAGTCCTTTCGTGCGTTTGCAACAGCAGAAAAAAGGATCTGGCTTAGGGTTATCTTTGGTTGCCCAAATCGTTGAAGCCCATAATGGACGTATTCGTACCGACACTTATAATGGCCGTACCCGTTTCATTGTGCTACTGCCAGTCAATGATACCGTAACGGTAGAGAAGCCCAATTTTACCTAAACTTATTAAGATTAGTCCGCTAAGTGGTTAAGTTAAAAGACGGGTCTTTATATTAAAAGACAAGCTGCAAAAAAAGGTGCCTATTAAAATAGGCACCTTTTTTATGAGTAATATTTATATCGATGAATGGCATCGATGGGTAATATCTCACGGGTACCGACCTAGATTGCACTGACGTTTGGAGGTGTAGTTAGCCAAAGAACAACTGCTTTGCCAATCTAAATGTATTACAGTGCGCTTCCACCACCTGTTCAACCGCCTCAGAGTAACCACCGCCCATAACAATCGCAATAGGAATGTTATGCGCTTTTGCTTGGCTTAATACAAACTCATCTCTTTGTTTGCAGCCCTCAAGTGTCAGTGATAGCTTACCCAGTTTGTCAGTGGCTAGTACGTCCACCGCCGACTGATAAAAGATTAAATCGGGGTTATGCTCTGCAATTAGCCTTGGCAAAGTTTGCTTCAGGATATTGAGATAGGTTTCATCATCAGTCTCATTCGGTAAATCAATGTCTAAATCCGAAGGTGGCTTTCGAAAAGGATAGTTCTTCTCTCCATGCATACTAAATACGAACACCCTTGGTTCATTGGCCATAATACTGGCATTACCGTTGCCTTGATGCACATCCAAATCTACAATAAGGATTCGATTTGCCTCACCGCGTGACAGAAGCAAGTTGCTGGCAATACATACATCATTGAAAACACAAAACCCTTCGCCATGATCCGCAAACGAGTGATGCGTGCCTCCGGCCACATTCAAAGACACCCCATATTGCTTGGCATATAATGCGCATTCGTAAGTAGCATGAGCAATATATCTACCTCGCTCTACCAACTCAGGTGTCATCTCAAAGCCTATCGCTCTCGCCTCTTTGCGTGATAAGGTCTGAGTCTTAAGCTTATCCCAATACTCAGCCGTATGCGTGGTTAAAATCTCTTGCTCAGAAACTTTACTAGGCGCAAAAAAATTGTCCTCGCTTAGGGTACCTTCTTGTACCAATCGTTCTGGTATTAGCCGATATTTTTGCATGGGAAAGAGATGCTTTTCTGGGACTTGGTACAGAAAAATGGGAGAAAATGCGACTTTTAACATAGTGTCTAATAAACTAATCTGAAAAACATTTATTGGAGAATTTAACCGTCTGTCGTCTGTAGAAGGGGGCTACTACTGTCGAACCCGAGTTGCCAAAAAGAAGGTCTTATCCATTTGGGCTTTATTTAACTCTTCAAGCAAGGTATCTAATTCAAAATCTTGCGGATCACTGGCAATTAAGTCACTAAATAAAGGGGCAAAAGAGGCGGTCATTGCCATCACTCCTTTTAATAAATAACTAATCACCGTAGGCGGCACAAAGCCGCCACTGGCATTAATCACTGGCTCAAGATCTAAAGAATTCTTAAACCTTATCTCACCATCACGAATGTCAACTTCCACACAGCCGAGCATCATATCGTAATTAAGTTGAGTGGCGAGCACCATACCTGCCTGCAGGTGCGATTCAGGCAACTGGAAAGGTAGAACTCCATAAAATGCCACCAATTGAGTGTGTTCGTGCACTCGAATCACACAACCCCACTCGACCTCTCCCGCCTGCTCAGTGCCAGGCTGTTGCACTATAGGGCTGTTGGAAGTATCGCTATTACTGCCTTCACTATAATAGCGCATGGCCATAGAAATATGATGCACGTTTCTTTTACTAACGTTGCCATGATATTTTTGGGTTTGGTTGCCAGAAGGGACATCGGAGGATTCTTGCTCTGGATTATTAAATTCCCCTTCTTGTGCCGGCTCATGATAATAATAATTCAAATCACTCGCTTCTAGAAAATCTAAAATACTGTCAGTGATAGGATTATCAGAGTTCTGAAAAGATGCCGTGCGCAGCTTCATATTATCTGCCTCATCGAGGTTAGACAAGCTAATGAATTTTGCAGAACCCTCTTCTGTCTCGGTCTGTAAGTGGTCTTCTACCGTATCACTATTGGTCGAGTGGTAGCCATCAGGAGTCAGCTTGAAGGCATCACTGCTGCCTGGCTTATGTGCTTGACTCTTACCATAATTATAAGCCCGCTGTTTCTCAGACTCTGTTTTAGACGGTTGTAAGTGCTCTTCAGTCTTTGCTGAGCTACTCTCAGATCGGTTGATAGAGACATCAGACTGGACCGTAGTGGCACGGCTTTTAATGCTATTTTCTTCAGCGGTTAGGAGATACTTTAATCGTTGCCAAAAAGACGGTTTTTTTTGTGAGCTCATAATAGGGACAATACGTTAGTTGTGGGTCGAGGTTTGATATAGTATGTTATATTTATAGTCTGTGATATTGGTAGCTTTCGATATTTATAGTTTTCTATATTTATAGTCAGTTAAAATTGCAGCTTATAAGCAATCACTCTAACCTTAAATTAATCTCAGTCAATATAATGTCTCATAGAAGAGCCTTATAAATGACGGAATAAATAGCTATTAGTGCTATATGACGGCGGGCACTGCTTATTGCAATAGCGGTGCAAGAACATAGCAGTAAGAGAGCCTATACGACAACCATGTGGCAGGCTGTCTCGTATAAATCATACATTATTGTATAAGTCATACTACCCTTTATAAATTAGGTCATCATGCACTCCAATAACCGTTCTTTCTCTAAGTCCTCCCACTCTACTCCTACTGTACTAGCGCTGCAAGACATTACCATACAGCGCGGTGACTTTCCTTTATGTGAA
>Ga0098070_100324_pt1 | contig 12408 bp, 8 predicted proteins | sample 28_taG_FD_75063 | JGI IMG/M metagenome (GOLD analysis project Ga0098070, IMG submission 75063) | Marine viral communities from Cariaco Basin, Caribbean Sea - 28_WHOI_OMZ | ecosystem: Environmental > Aquatic > Marine > Oceanic | place: Caribbean Sea: Cariaco Basin | collected 2014-11-12
GATTACCATACTCCTGCACAGGTTTATCTGGCTAACAATAGTTCGGATAATGAATCGTTTTATCAACCCAATTCTATCTTAATTTTATGATAATTTGGTCTAGACATTGGGGAGTACCTTATTTTTATAAACTTGGTTTTTTTATACATCTTGCCATAATTACTAGTCTATAAGAATTGATAGTCTATAAAACCAGCTGAAGCTTAGTCTAAACTTATTACGCAGCTGGCTATTTAGACAACTATTTAAATGGGTTTTTAGATGACTATTTACATAGCTGTTTAAAAAGTTGCTTATAAAATTATCTGTATTTCCAATAGGTTATTAACCATAAAATTGAATAAAACCTCATTATATCGTCTCGGTTATAACTTGTATCATTTCTTGAACCCAAAACATACCGAGCACTGCGTTATAATAGGTAATGGGATATTTAACTAAGAATAACAAAAACAGCCCTAGCCTACTTATTCTTCCTTCAAGCTATCCCTAAATTTATGTGATAGCCACTTATGGTTACCATACCCTCTTTCATACCTTAATTTGTTGTTATTAGGACTTATTATGAGTTATACATTTAATCGCAATTTTCCACATACTCGCTTACGTCGCCTTCGTGTTAATGACAATGTACGCGCGATGATTCGTGAAGTTGAATTGCTTCCAAAACATCTTATTGCCCCTGTATTTGTCTTAGAGGGCGAAAATCAACGTGAAGCTGTTGCCAGTATGCCTGGAGTAGATCGTTTATCTATCGACTTATTGGTTGAATATGCCAAGGAGTTATTGGCAGAGGGCGTTACCACTGTTGATATCTTCCCTGTTATTGACCCAAGCCTAAAAACTGAAGATGGCAAAGCTGCTTATGACCCTGATGGGTTAGCTTGCCGAGCGGTACGTGCTCTCAAAAAAGAAGTGCCTGAAATGGTAGTCATGACCGACGTGGCTTTAGACCCCTATACTTCACATGGTCAAGATGGTTTACTTGATGAGACTGGCTATGTAGTCAATGATGACACAGTAGATGTATTGGTTGAACAAGCCTTAGCTCATGCTCGTGCTGGCGCTGATATTATCTCACCCAGTGACATGATGGACGGTCGTATCTTAGCAATGCGTGAAGCGTTTGAAGAAGAAGGCTTCGTAAATACCAGCATTATGGCTTATTCTGCCAAATATGCTTCTGCTTACTATGGTCCTTTCCGTGATGCCGTTGGCAGTGCTGGTAACTTAAAAGGCGGTCATAAAAAACAATATCAGATGGATTTTGGCAACCGTGCCGAAGCTTTACATGAAGTGGCCATGGATATTAATGAAGGCGCTGATATGGTGATGATTAAGCCTGGTCAACCTTATTTGGATCTAATTCGCGAAGTCAAAAATACCTTTGGCGTACCGACTTTCGCCTATCAAGTTTCTGGTGAATATGCGATGCATATGGCGGCCATTCAAAATGGTTGGTTGACCGATGCCGTTATCCTTGAATCACTTATTGGCTTCCGCCGTGCTGGTGCTGATGGTATCTTAACCTACTTCGCATTAGAAGCGGCCAAGCAGTTGAATGCTTTAAAGTAACTGATGTTAACTAAGTATAAAAAATATTAACTGAGTATAAAAAAACCCCCGTATCCAATCAGATACGGGGGTTTTTATTTTAGTCCACTTATTTATTGAATTAAATTAAGCCGACTTTAATTTAAAAAGTTTCTATTAGAAACGTTTTACGTAAGAAATACCGTATACCCAAGGATTGATTTCAACCGTACCAATATCCGCACCATTTAATTTAACATCTGGTTCAAGATCGATATAACGCGCGTCAACACGAACCGCATCTGTTGGGTTAAGTTTAAAATCTAGACCTACGTGACCGGCTACGCCCCAGCTATCATCAATTTCTAAGTCAGAATCATTTCCGTCATAAATACGTTCTTTAAAGAAAGTTGTGTAGTTTGCACCCACACCGATAAATGGCTTCACATTCGCATGTACATTATCAAAGTGGTACTGTAGCGATAAGGTTGGTGGTAAAGGCTGAGTTTTTGCTTTAGTTACATCGCCAGTCACTGTATTTGTTAAGTCAATATCATGATGGAAAGGAAGAGCAGCCAATAGTTCGATACCGATGTTGTCTGCCACAAAGTACTCACCAGTGATAATAGGACGCACATCAGAATCAACTTCAGTCTTAAACGCACCATTTGCAAGGGTACCATTGTCGCTATCTGGGTCTACATAACCCGCACCAACACCCACTGTCCATGTACCAGCAGTTTCAGCCATCGCTGGAGTCATGCTTAGGCCAGCAGCAATAGCGGCTAATAATAATGCTTGACGTTTGATCATAATATCCTCAATTATCTAAGTAGCAAGTAAAAGCGCAAATAACAAGTAATAATTACGCCTATTTATGATATCAAAACAGTTAGAATCTTTCTGCTTCTTAACCGCTTGGTTGTATTATATTACATAACCACAAGTATAGTAAGGTTATCTATCGAAAACTTGCGACTTCATAGTCGTTTTTAAAGCCCTCGCATACTTGATAATTTCAATAGAATTGTTTTTTGTTTATTAAATTAGCGATATTTTTTATCGTGCTTTTCTATTTAAATACGCTGCTCAAATGTCAGTTAAAGAATGATAGCGTTCTCCTCTAAAGCAGTTGTGATTTCATACTGAACCCCTATAATAACCACTCGGTAATTTTGAGTATCCTATTGAAGCGTCATCGTGAATTGACCCTTTGAAATTATCAATTTTCGTTATCAAAATCTTATTATCCAAGTTTTGATGACGAAAATTGATTACCGAATCCTATCTTTTAAAGATTTATATCTTCTCCAAAGCAATATAAAGGTGTGCCATGAGTAAGCTTAACCCCAAACAACAAGAGGCCATGACTTATGTGTCCGGCCCCCTCCTCGTTTTAGCGGGTGCAGGCTCAGGTAAAACCTCGGTGATTACCCAAAAAATCGCCTATCTGATTGAGCAGTGCAATGTGCCTGCTGAGCGTATTACCGCAGTAACTTTTACCAACAAGGCAGCCCGTGAAATGAAAGCGCGGGTTAGCTCGTTAATGCCAAAAGAAAAGACCCGTGGATTGACGGTTTCGACTTTCCACCAATTCGGCTTACAGTTTTTACGTTATGAGCTATTGCACACTCCTTTAAAGGGCAATTTTTCTATCATGGATGCTGACGACAGTAAGCGTCTGCTGATGGAGCTGATGATGCGTGATAATTTATCAGGTGCAGAGAGCCGTGAATTGGTGGGCAAAGCCATTAAGTTTATCTCGGATTGGAAAAACGACTTAATCGAGCCTGAAAAAGCAATGGAAACACTAGACGATCCAGAGGACATGATTTTTGCCACGCTTTATGCCTTATACGAGCGTAACTTACGCGCTTATAATGCGGTGGATTTTGACGACTTGATTGTGCTACCTGCCAAAATCTTACGTGAAAACGCTCAGCTGAGAGACAAGTGGCAAAATCGCATTCGCTATCTATTAGTCGATGAGTATCAAGATACCAACACTGCTCAGTATGAGCTAATTAAGCTAATCGTTGGCCCGACAGGTAAGTTTACCGTAGTAGGCGATGACGACCAGTCCATTTATGCATGGCGCGGCGCACGTCCAGAAAACATGGCGCTGCTGAAAGAAGATTTTCCAAAATTAAAAGTCATTAAACTTGAACAAAACTACCGCTCAACCAATCGTATTCTTAATGCTGCAAACACGGTTATTATGAATAATGAGCATTTATTTGAAAAAGCATTATGGTCAGACAAAGGCCAAGGTGAAAAGATTCGCATCATTAACTGTCGTAACGATGATGATGAGTCAGAGCGCGTGGCGAAGGAAATTATTACTCACAAACTGCGTCATGGTAATGAATGGGAACAGTATGCGGTGCTATACCGTAGTAACTTCCAAGCACGTATGCTTGAAGCACAGCTGCGCCAACTACAAATTCCTTATAAGCTATCAGGCGGTCAGTCTTTCTTCGCACGCAGTGAAATCAAAGATGTAATGGGTTACTTGCGTCTAATCCTTAACCCTGAAGATGACAGTGCGTTTTTACGTATCGTCAATACGCCTAAACGTGGATTGGGTCCGGCGACGTTAGAGAAGCTTGGTCTGTTTTCCCAAGAGCACAGCATTTCACTACTGGCTTCTTGTACTCATGGCGGACTGTCTCATGTATTGCCGATCAAGGCTTATAGCACTTTAAAAGAGTTCGGCGATTTTATCGAACACTATACTCGTGAACTTGATCAACATCCAGACCCTGTGCCTTTAGTCCGTCAGATGATTGATGAGACCGGCTATATTGATTTCGTACGCAGTGACTCAAAGACACCGCAACAAGAAAAAAACCGCTTGGATAACATTGAGGTGCTATACACCAGTATTCAAGCGTTAATCAATCGTGCGGAAGATGATGATGATAAAACTATCGATGCTGTAATCCGTAAATTGGTATTACTCGACATGTTAGAGCAACAACAGGAAGAGGAAAATACCAACAAGGTTAACCTGATGACCTTACATGCTGCTAAAGGTCTTGAGTTTGATTTTGTCTATATCATGGGGCTTGAAGAGGAGCTGCTGCCGCATAGAAACTCTATTATTGCTGAGACTATTGAGGAAGAGCGCCGCTTAATGTATGTGGGCATCACCCGTGCCCGTCGTGAGCTGACTCTAACCTTGGCCGCTCAGCGCCGTGGGGGCGGGCAGATGCGAACCACCACTCAAAGTCGTTTTTTAGAAGAGCTGCCAGAGGAGCATTTAGATTGGCCAGCCAATGCCAAAAAGAAAAAGGCTGAACGAGATCCAACTGTGGTTGCCAATGAGTATATGTCTAACATCAAAGCTCTTCTGAAACAGAAAAATAAGTAGGCTTAGATTAACCAGTAAGCTTAGGTTAAATAAATAAGCGGACTGAGATTCAGGTCAACTTCAAGGGGTTTAAATAAGAGCTCAAGCAAACTTACAGATTGGTCATGCAAAACCGTGAAAATATTGTAAAATAAACAAAAATGACAGGAGGCATGCCTGTCATTTTTGTTTTTAAGGGTTTCGTTTTACACCTTTTCCTCCTCAACCTCTCTCATCAAGCAATCTAAGGGCGCCTATGTCGACTCAAACTGAGCAAAAAGTAAAACCAGACTCCCTCGCAGAAAGCTATGACCGTGCTGAAGACAAGCTTATTTATCTGCAGCGATTGGTGTCCGATAGAGACATTGCTACGATGGCAGAGTTCTTAGCAGAGCAGTCAGATTATGAGATTGCTAGCTTATTAGAATCTTTCCCTCACGATGCCCGTCAACTCATCTGGGAATCTGTTCCGGTAGAGCTTAAAGGTCAAGTATTGGCCGAAGTGGTAGATGACATCCGCCCCTCCTTAATGGAGAACATGCAGGCCGATGAGATTGAAACCTTAGCAGAAGATTTGGACGCCCAAGACATCGCTGAAATTCTAGATACGGTAGATGACAAAGTCCGATCTGAGGTGATGTCCAATCTTGATGAGGACATTAGGCAACAAGTTAGTCAACTGAATACCTATGAAGAGTATGAGGTTGGGGACTATATGGACCCTGATACTATTCAGATTCAAGGTAATATTACGCTACAACAGGTACAGCATTGGTTGCGTCAAGATGAAGATTTATTAGACGATCAAACTCAAGAGCTAATTGTCGTTGACAGCAGTCATCAACTCTTAGGGCTACTTAGCTTGGTCGATCTGATTAAATACCCGCAGGACTCTTTAGTAGAACAGTGGATAGACCCCGCCATCACCATCAATGACCGCATGGACATTCAAGATGCAGCGGCAGTGTTCCGCTCCTCTGACATTCGTTATGCTCCAGTGGTGAATAGCTTTGGCGAGTTGGTGGGCCAGCTTAATGCTGAAGACATTATGGAAATTATCCAAGACGATGTTGACAGCACCATGAAGCACTTAGCCGGTGTGAGTGATGATGAGGAACTGTTTGCGCCTATTTTACGTAGTGCCAAAAGCCGTAGCGTTTGGCTAGGTATTAACTTATTAACCGCACTACTTGCCGCCTCGGTCATCGGACAATTTGAAGAAGTGCTGGCTCATGTGGTGGCTTTAGCCGTGTTAATGCCTGTGGTCGCCAGCATGGGCGGTATCTCGGGTAGCCAAACGCTTACAGTAGTTATTCGAGGGTTGGCAATGGGTCAAATCGGGGGCTCAAACCGTCTGTGGCTAATGAATAAAGAGCTTTGGGTGGGCGCCATCAACGGTATAATTTGGGCTCTTATTATGGCGGCAATCACTCAAATTTGGTTCCATGATCCCAAAATCAGCTTAGTTATTGGCTGTGCCATTGCTATCAATATGACTGCTGCTAATGTGGCTGGTATTGGCATACCTTTATTTCTAAAGCGCTTGGATATTGATCCTGCACTTTCAGCATCGGTCATCTTGACCACGGTCACTGATATTGTCGGCTTTATGTCCTTTTTAGGGCTTGCCAGCCTGCTTATTCTTTAAGCCTTCAATCCTTTAGCTTTGTAACTTGGCGCTCTGTAATTTTTTAGCTCTCTGACTTGCCAAACACCTTAGTTAAATGATTAAAGGTGTTATGGGACAAATTATTGAGCGTATTATTGGGTAAAACGCTCATCCGATATTAATTCAAGCCTCTGCTTCTGCTATCATGGCCGCTAAAATTAAGTGAAACTCTAATCAGACAGTGAATGGATGTAATATGAACTCTGTACAAGTCAAAATATTAAACCCTAAAATTGGCAATGATGAAAACTTCCCAATGCCTACCCGCGCTACTGATGGCTCTGCTGGCATTGATTTACGGGCCTGTATTGATGCGCCTATCACCATTAAGGCGGGTGAAACTCAGCTAATCGGTACCGGAATGGCCATTTATATTGCTGATCCTAATTATGCTGGGATTATTTTGCCTCGCTCAGGCTTAGGCCATAAGCACGGGATTGTACTGGGCAACTTAGTGGGTCTTATTGATGCCGATTATCAAGGCGAACTGATGGTGAGCATTTGGAACCGTAGTGACAGCGACTTTGTGCTAAATCCTGCAGAGCGAATGGCTCAATACATGATAGTGCCTGTAATGCGTCCTGAGTTCGAGATTGTTGAAGAATTTAATGAGCTAAGTGCACGTGGCTCAGGTGGTTTTGGCCATTCAGGTCGTCAATAGTATCAATAGCGGCAAACCTTGGTTTATGTGTATTTATGGTATTATCGCTATTAACGCCTAAACTAGTGCTCGGTCTTATACTGTAGGCCTTGAGAGCAAATTACCTTAAATACCATACTTACAATGCAATAGCTTAAAAGTACTATTATTATAGATTTATAAAGTTATAATGATGGTTTCTTAGAATTTGGAACTTTGCTTTGTTACAGCCTACTTTTAGCGACCAGCGTACCCTGTTTAAAGCCTATGATATCCGTGGTGAGCACTCTTTGTTTACTCCGGAATTTATCGAGGCTTTAAGCAATGTGCTTGCTCACTATTATGTACACCAGGCAGCAGCAAGCCAAATAGTAATAGGGTTTGATGCGCGTCATGGTAGTGAAGCTATAGCTCAGAAACTGGCTACTTGCTTCCGTACGTTTGGCGTTGAAGTCATATGGATAGGATTGGTAACTACCCCAATTATGGCTTTTTGGGCCAATCAATATCAAGGTCATGGCCTTATCGCCACGGCCAGTCATTCCGAAGGTCATATTAATGGCATAAAATGGCTAATAAATGGTCAATCTCCTAGCAGTGAACAAATCCAATATATTTACCAACAGTTAGTTAGCCATACTGAGCCAGACTGTTCTAGTATGAGCAACCAAATTAATGTTGATAAAGCTCGTACTGCTAGTGCCCAACAACCACTGGCAAAGCTTATTAAGCTACCACGAAAGCTTATCGTTGAAAGCTATATAGATAAGGCCATTGCTGCGATTGAAACTATTAACAATTCTCAGTTAAAAACTACTAACCCTCAATCGAAAGCGCCGAAATCAATAGCTAATGGCTTAAAAGCCCCCTCTTTATCATTGCCTGTCTCTGACCGAACTGCTTCACCATTAAAAATCGTTATTGATTGTTTAAATGGGTCCACTGGGCTTTTTGCTGAGGAGTTTTTCCGTAGTCACCCTGCCCTGTGTTCACAAGTTATTATGCTCAATGCCACGCCAGATGGCAATTTCCCCAAAGGCAATCCCGATCCCATGGAAAATGGCCGTTTACAAGAGTTGAGTGAGGCGGTTATAGGTTATAACGCTGACCTTGGTCTAAGCTTTGACGGCGATGGCGATCGCTTAATGGTAGTGGACAACCAGGGTGAAGCGTTGGTCGCCGATCACTTACTATTCTTGTTGGCCCGAGTGGCCATAGAAGATCATCGTACTCAAGGAACTTGCACCTACGCTAGCTTGTGTACCCCGACTGTTATCTTTGATGTAAAGTGCTCACACCATTTACCACTGCTTATTAAGAAACTCGGTGCTCAAGGTCAAATGAGCAAAACGGGCAGTAGTATTTTACGCCGTGCCTTGCAAGCCGAGAAGAATGGTACTGAGCCTCATGTATTATTTGCAGGCGAATTATCGGGGCATTTTATTTTTAATGATGGTCATTTTTTATTACATGATGATGCGATGTATGCCGGATTACGTTTGTTAAACTGGCTACATTATCAGCCTATTAGTCTGGCTGAAATTGTTAAGACCTTACCTGAGGCCGTGAGTACTCCAGATGTGTATTTACCGCTTTCCGACTATTCCTATAGTGTGTCACACAATGCAGCCATTCCTAGCAGTGATGAGACAGCTCAGCCTATTTTAAGTAAACTGTCTGCTCTGTGTGATAAGCTACAAAGTGGCATAAACGACTTAGCCCTCTCATTGCCTACAGATGCAAGATTAACGTGTATTGATGGGTTACGTTTGGACTTTGCTCATGGTTTTGGCATTATTCGCTCCTCCAATACTAGCAACAGCTTAACCGTACGTTTTGCTGGTGATTCTTTATCCGATTTAGAAAACATTCAAGGCTGTTTCGTTAACCTTTGTCAGTCTATTAGTCAAGATTTAGCCCGTCAGGTAGCCAACATTCGGGTAAAGCAGTAGAATAATAGACATAGTCAACGCCTCAGTGACCCTATTGATGACAGCGTCGACTATTCCTACGATTATATTACCGACAACAAAAACGAGCCGCTCATGTCCTTAAATCTTGCCCAAGCCCAAACTACCGCTCAAGTATTAACCACTGCCCTTCCTTATATTCAGCGCTTTGAAGATAAAATCATTGTGGTCAAATATGGCGGCAATGCCATGACTGATCCAGAGCTTGAAAGCTCTTTTGCCCGCGATATCGTGCTGCTAAAAACAGTAGGCCTACACCCTGTTGTGGTACATGGCGGCGGTCCTCAGGTCGATAATTTATTAAAAGAGCTTGGGCGTCAGTCTGATCGCATTGATGGTATGCGAGTTACCACAAAGTCGACTATGGACGTGGTAGAAATGGTACTTGGCGGTAGCGTAAATAAGTCTATCGTCAGCTTAATCAACAAACATGGAGGCCGTGCCATTGGTCTGACCGGTAAAGATGCAAACTTGATTCGTGCCAAAAAATTGTTGATGAGCAAAGTTGATGAGCATGGCAATCAAAGTGAAATCGACTTAGGCTTCGTCGGAGAAGTAGTCAGCGTCAATAAAGACGTTATCATGATGCTTATTGGGTCAAACTTTATCCCGGTTATTGCCCCTATTGGTGTCGATAATGACGGCAACAGCTATAACATCAACGCTGACTTAGTGGCGGGTAAAGTGGCTGAATTTCTACAAGCAGAAAAGCTGATGTTGTTGACCAATATTAAAGGGGTCATGAACAAAGAAGGCAAAGTGGTGACAGGTCTTACCCCGCAAAAAGTGGATGAGATGATTGAAGATGGCACCATTTCGGGGGGTATGATTCCAAAAATTCAATGTGCCTTAGATGCAGTACGTGGCGGCGTAAAAAGTGCAGTTATCGTTGATGGCCGTGTGCCTAATGCTACCTTATTAGAAATCTTTACCAATGAAGGTGTGGGTACGTTAATTAGCCGTGACTTAGAGTCGGCTTTAAGCTAGATTTTCTTTATTCCAGAACATAACGTCTAAAAATGGCGTCTAAAAAAGGGCATCTATGAAGGTGCCCTTTTTACTGACAGTGTTATATCTCTGCTCTTATATTTGAGCAAATATCTAAAACTTTTTAAGCGTTAAACACGTCTTCAAATTCCTGCTCATTGAAGCCGCATAAGAGAATCTGCTTGCCGTGTGCTTCACCTTCTACGATAGGGCGTTTGATCATACTGGTATTTTCAACCAATAGATCAATGGCTGTATCGACATTGGCATCGGCAGCCGCTTTTTGTTCATCAGTCAATTTACGCCAAGTCGTCCCCCGCTTGTTAAGCACTTTTTCAATACCCAACTCGTCGACCCAGCGCTGTACGCTTTGCTTATCAACCCCCTGTTTTTTGTAGTCATGAAACTGGTAATTCACTCCCATTTCATCCAACTTAGTAAATGCTTTTTTCATCGTGCTGCATGCTTTAATACCATAGACGGTTATCGACATTGGCTATTTCTCCTTTTTTTGTGTCCGTTATTCTTATAACGGTTATCTCAATAAACTTTTATAAGCTTAATAGTTAACGACTGGTAAAGCCAATAACAGGTTAAAATTAGTGCTTACCATCGCAATTTTAGTCAATTTACGCTATCCTATCGTATCGGATTTTTCCTATTATTTATTACTGTCTTTTTATCCAAACCTTTATAAAAACATCTAACTTAGAGCCTATTATGAGCACCACAGCAAACGAACAGACAAATCCTAATCATTACCACCCACAGCAGATCGAAGCTAAACAGCAAGCAAAATGGGAAGCGGATAAGCGCTTTGAAATAAGCAATGACATCAGCAAAGATGAAAAAACCCGTTATATGCTGTCAATGTTCCCCTATCCTAGTGGTAAGCTGCATATGGGACACGTTCGTAACTACACCATCACTGATGTGCTTAGCCGCTATTATCGCTTAAAAGGCGACAAAGTTTTACAGCCAATGGGTTGGGATGCGTTTGGTATGCCGGCAGAAAACGCGGCCATTGCCAACCAAGTTGCCCCTGCCAAATGGACCTTCTCTAATATTGACAACATGCGTGCTCAATTAAAGACATTGGGCCTTTCAGTGGACTGGTCTCGTGAATTTGCGACCTGTACTCCTGAGTATTATCGCTGGGAACAGTGGTTCTTCTTACAACTTTACAAAAAAGGCTTGGTTTATAAAAAGCTGGCCACCGTAAACTGGGACCCTGTCGACAATACTGTATTGGCCAACGAGCAAGTGGTAGATGGTAAAGGTTGGCGTAGCGGCGCACCTGTTGAGAAGCGTGATATCCCAATGTACTACTTCAAAATCACTGACTATGCCGATGAGTTGTTGGATGATTTAGACCAGTTAGAGGGACAATGGCCAAGCGATGTTATCACTATGCAGCGCAATTGGATTGGTCGTAGCCAAGGTATGGAAGTTCATTTTCCCTACAAAAATAGCGATGATATCAGCACGTTAGATGTGTTCACTACCCGTCCTGATACCTTAATGGGCGTCACTTATGTGGCAGTTGCTGCAGAGCACCGTTTGGCGAAACTGGCCGCTGAACAAAATCCAAAAATTGCTGAATTCTGTGAGCTTTGCCGTAAAGGTTCTGTCGCTGAAGCCGATTTAGCAAAAGCGGAAAAAATTGGTATGGATACCGGTTTAACCGTTACCCATCCTCTAACTGGTGAAGAAGTGCCTGTTTGGGTAGCAAACTATGTACTAATGAGCTATGGCTCAGGGGCCGTAATGGCAGTTCCTGCGCACGACGAACGTGACTTTGAATTTGCGAGCAAATACAACTTACCTATTAAGACCGTTATTGAAACCCCAGAAGGTCATGAAGGAGCATATACTGAGCGCGGTACGCTAGTGAACTCTGGTGAATTTGATGGCTTAGATTTCGACGGTTCATTTGAAGCGATGTTGGCCAAACTAGAACCACAAAACTTAGCCTCACGTAAGATTCAATATCGTCTGCGCGATTGGGGTGTGTCTCGTCAACGTTATTGGGGCTGTCCAATCCCAATGATTAACTGTGAATACTGTGGCAACGTTCCTGTGGATGAGGCCGATTTACCGATTAAGTTACCGACTGACGTGGTGCCTGATGGCCGTGGTAACCCGCTTAAAAACATCCCTGAGTTTGTGAATACTACCTGTCCTAAGTGTGGTGGCCCAGCTGAACGTGAAACCGATACCTTTGACACTTTTATGGAGTCAAGCTGGTACTACGCCC
>Ga0098070_100326_pt1 | contig 12051 bp, 7 predicted proteins | sample 28_taG_FD_75063 | JGI IMG/M metagenome (GOLD analysis project Ga0098070, IMG submission 75063) | Marine viral communities from Cariaco Basin, Caribbean Sea - 28_WHOI_OMZ | ecosystem: Environmental > Aquatic > Marine > Oceanic | place: Caribbean Sea: Cariaco Basin | collected 2014-11-12
ATTGTGGCACTGACTGGTCGATATAAATCGTCTGCTCTGGGAAAAGCTACTTCCGTATTATTAAGCCCCGTATTGATATGATTCTTATCGCCTTTACGGTTGTGAGCCAACTGAGTTTCTTCGATTATTTGGGTTAAGCTTATGGCTTGATAGTCCATCCCTTCTTTGGTGGTTTCAGATAACAGGGGAGCGGCCTCGATATTTATACCAACCCCGACAATAACCCCAGTAATCTGATTGTCGGTCAATACTGGCTCAATCAAAATACCAGCCAGTTTATTAAAACTGCTGCGATCAGTACGTAAGGGCTGAGGCAAGATTTGGTCAGCGGGCTGAGTGGGTGGTTGACTAGAGGGACGCACGTCATAATAGCCAATATCGTTCGCCCATTTGACCCCAACCGTAGGCAGGCCAACAGCACGGCGTTGACGGTTAATTTGCTGGATAATAGGCAGGCGCGTCAGATGAAAGCCGACCACCAACGACAACAGTCCCGACAAGGGTACTTGCAAAGGGTGATATAAAGACAGGTAGATATTGCCAATCGGCGATTGCCAAGTTCGGGCTCGTTGGCCACGGCCAGCCGTTTGCATACCTGCGGTCAACATATAGGGTTGAGAAGGGTCAATCTTTGCTGTATTGACACTTTGCATCAGCTCGCTGTTGGTTGAACTGCACACTGCCAAATGATGATGAGCAATAGGCTGATTGATAGTGAAGTTTGAATAAGAATACATACGGCAGCCTGTTTAAGCCTAGAGGAAATAGAGAAATTAAGCCGACTCAACCTAAGAATCACTCATAATATAAGCACCCTTAGCCTAAATACTTATACAACAAGCACTAGGGAGTTAAAATCGCTGCTATAAATATTAGCACATTCTTTACTCAGACGATTATAGGCTTGGTGCCATGAGCGACTAAAAAATTTCCCCATTTAGCTCTCAATTTATCTTTTTATCTATGTGTCCTTCATATTGATTGGCTTCTAAACTACCGATTTTATTAAATTTTGACTATAAGGTTTTGCTATACTGTGGGTTTAATATTTTTTGATAGCAGAGTAGTGGGCTTATGATGATAGTTTGGTTTTTAGTGGCTGGCGCTTTTGCAGGTCTATGCGCAGGGTTATTTGGTATCGGAGGCGGCATGATTATTGTGCCTGCTCTGGTATGGATTTTTACGGCTTATGGGTATTCTCCAGAAATTATTGCACATATGGCAGTCGGTACCTCTTTGGCCACTATCGTTGTCACTTCCATTAGCTCATTAACCGCTCATAACAAGCGGGGCGGAGTACGCTGGGATGTCTGGAAAAATATGGCCATTGGCCTGGTGGTCGGTAGTCTAGTAGGCGCCGCTATCGCTGATCAAATTCATGGCCTTATGCTACAGGCATTGATTGGTGGAGGGGCACTGCTGGTGGCCTTCAAGATGTTGTTTTTATCCAATAAAGAAAACTTGGGTAAACCTTTGCCTTCAGCACCGGTACAAGTGGCCGCGGGCTCAGGTATCGGTATGGCATCTTCTATCTTTGGTATTGGTGGGGGCAGTCTAACTGTGCCATTTCTAACTTGGGCAGGCTTACCGATGCGTCAAGCGGTCGGCACCTCAGCAGCCTGTGGTCTACCTATTGCCCTAGCTGGGGCTGCTGGGTTTGCTTGGTTTGGTCAAAATGTTTCTGAGTTACCAGAAGGGGCGGTGGGCTTCGTCCATGTTATTGGGTTTATCTGTATTTCGATTGCTAGCTTTATTACTGCCAAGTTAGGGGCCAAGTGGGCGCACCAATTACCTGCAGCTACTTTAAAGAAAGCTTTTGGGGTATTGCTAGTGATTGCAGGAAGTCAGCTATTATGGTCAGGGCTATCGGGCATGAATATTGTTTAATAGGCCTCCCGTAATTGGCCATATAAAATACCTGCAGTCATGAATAAATGCAGCCATGTAAAAAAATAAGGCGGACGTCGTAGAGGCGACGCCTTTTATTGTTTCTAATCAGACCAATCCTTACCGTTGGCGACGGTTTTAATAATGGCTAATACTGTCACTACTTGTCTATTGCTACTTGCTTGTCGCTACTTGTCTATGATTCGTCTATTGCTTATCGAGGGCATCCAAACCCAGACGCATCCACCGTTTTGCTAACTCATCTCGCTCTGATAGCATGTCCCATAAGGCATCTTCGCTTAACAAGGAATGAGCGTCTCCAGAATACTGAAGCTCTAAATCTTGATCGCGGTCTGTCATCCACTGCGGGCTTAAGTAATACTCTTTTAACTCGCTATATAAGGCTTCTGCTTCTAGCCAATTTTTTTGTGCTTCTAATTGTTCAAGGCGTAGTTTGTGCCACTGCTCAAATTTTTGTTGTAGTTGTTGAGGGTCATATTTTGACATAGCAGACTCTTTACTGGGTTAGTAACTGATTTAATATCTAACTGTGACGTTATAACAGTTACTAAGGGGTGATAATATTTAAGATTAGCATTCAATATAGGTGCTTTTGCCGTGTAATTCAATTTGTGCCTCTTTATGTTTTGTTTATTTAAGTAGATAAGGGGCTTAGACCTGAAAAATAGCGTAATTTCAGGTAAAATACGCCACTTTATCAAGCGTCTTACTTTTTACTAACTCACAACTAAATGCGGCCTTCATGCGTCTAAAATCTCTTAAGCTGGCAGGATTTAAGTCTTTTGCTAATCCCACAACTTTCACCTTTCGCCATGGCATTACTGCCATTGTCGGTCCGAACGGCTGTGGTAAATCCAATGTGATTGATGCTATTCGTTGGGTATTAGGTGAGTCTTCCGCCAAGCAACTCAGAGGCGGGGCAATGAGTGATGTGATTTTTGCAGGCACTCAAAATAAGGCAGCGAAAAGCGTTGCCAGTGTTGAGCTAACCTTCGAACACACTCAAGATGAGCAGACTGGTATTCGTCATGAGTTAAATCTATACCATGAGTTATCGGTGCGTCGCCAAATTAACGTTGAGGGTAAGTCAGATTATTTTATCAACGGTACGCGCTGTCGCCGCCGCGATGTTGTCGATGTGTTTTTGGGAACTGGATTAGGGCCACGTAGCTACTCAGTCATTCAGCAAGGTATGATTGGACGTATTGTTGACTCAAGTCCTCAGCAACTGCGTGAGTTCATTGAGGAGGCAGCGGGTGTTTCTCGCTATCAGGCACGCCGTGAAGAAACTCAAAAAAAGCTGCTTAAGACGCGCGAGAATCTAGAACGTCTTAACGATATTGAGGCGGAGCTAAGTCGTCAAAAGAAAAAACTGGTTAAACAGGCCGAAAGTGCCAATCAATATCAACAAATTCAGCAAGAGTTGGCGGCTGTGAAAGAGCAGTTGGCTATTCATCAGCTGTGTCAGGCAAAAGCGGCACAACTGTCACACAAGGCCAATCAAGACGTCCTTACTAAGTCAGTAACTGTGTTACAACAGCAGCACGAGCAGTTAAAAAATAAATTTAATAAGCTCAGTGACCGCTTGGCTGAAGAGCAGTGGCTTAAAGATGAAGCACGTGACAAGCTGCATCTGCAAGACATGCAGCGTCAACAAGAAGAACACCAATTAAATAATCTACAGGCTAATATTAATCAGCTTGACGGACGGTATCAAGCCAATTTAGAGCGTCAAAAAAGAGTGGAAAGCTCACTGGAAGAGACCCAAAAAGAGCAACAAGCCCAAGCTGAGTTAGTAGCTAGCTTAACTCCTAAGATTACTGAGCTTAAACAGCGTCAGACGCAGACGCAGCAAGCCTACGCGCCTTTACAAGCTGCTTGGGATGAGACCAATGCTCAAGTAATGGCGTTAGAAAAAGAGCAACGTCAGTATGAGCAGCAACTGGCACTTGATAAACAAGCGGCGCATCGAGTACAGCAAGATTTGTCTAAGTGGCAGACTCAGCAAAACTTATGGCAACAAGAAGCAGTCAAGTGGGGTGTTGCTCAATCACCGCAAAATACGAATAACGGTGATGATAAAACAGCTAAGGATTTGTCTGATAATCCAGACATTTTATCCGACAATCCACGTATGGCTTTAGTAGATTTAGAGGCGAAGCTATCGGGGCTTATCAAACAACAAGAAACCGTCACCGAAAGTTTAGAGACTGAGCAACCAGCGTTAAATAAGCTGTCCCAGACTGTAACGACTCAACAAACTCAATTGGCTCAGTTAGAGAAACAGCACGCCAGTTTGATAGCTGAGTATGAAACGCTGCACAGTATTGTCCATCCTAAAAAAGATAAGAAATCACGACTTGAGGCTTCCGATGCTGCATCTGCCAGTGCCACTAATGATTCAGTACTAAAGGACAATCAATCTACTGCCTCTTTATCCCGTCTGAACAAACTGCCAGCATTGCATCAGCAAATAAAATTGAGCAAAGCGGGCGAACAATATGCTTCGGTGTTAGATAGGTGGTTGGCATTTTGGCTAGACAGTCGGGTTATGGATATCACAGCCACGAAAGACAAAACAGAGGTGGGTGAGTGGTACCAGTTATTGTCTGGGTTGATAGGCTCAGAATCAGATTTAGCGGAAAATATCGTTTTAAATCAATCCTATAAGCATACCTCCAAGCCAAAGCAAAACCAGAATAAACAAAAAGATAGCTTGTCTGAAAATGAGCAGGCAGGTAGCGTGCTATTTGCTAATTCTGCATCGCAAACGACCGCTAAGGCAATGGGGTCGCAGCTTATTCCTTTATCTGACTTAATAACGACACCCAAACTGGGCTTATGGCAGCAATGTTATCTGTATGCTGATGAAAATTTGAAAGGCTTGAAAGCGGGTGAGGACAACACAGCCTTGCAAAAGGCTGCAGAACTTATCGTACAGTTGCCACAATTTGCTTTGATTATTACGGCGTCAGGCTGGGTAATGGGGTACTTTGGGGCGATTCACCTCTCTAAACTTAGCGGTGAGTCGCAAAATGCACAGTTTTTGAGTGTGCGCTTACAACAGCAACAACGTTTAGCGGTCTTGGAAGACCAGCTCAATGAAATCGAAGCGCAGATGGAACAACTTAGTCAACAGTTGAAGGCCAATCAGCTCAAGAAAGAACAAGGTTCGGTCGTTGTTGAAGAGTTGTCAGCACAGCTTTCGACTCTGACCCATAGCCTGCACAATCTGAAGCAGCAACAGGTAGAGCTGCGTGCCAAACAAGACAGACAAAACAGTGAGCAGCAACGGTTAAAGCAGCAGCGTCAGCAGCTTAATGAAGACTACCAACAGTTACAGCAAGAGCTGACACAACTTATGGTCAGTCAAGAGCAGGCCAATAAAGAGCTTCACACTGTTGAGCCTAAGCTTATTGCTGTAAAAGACAAGCAACAACAATTACAGCAGCAGCGACAAGTTATTAGTCAGCAAGAGCGTGAAGATGGCGATAGCCTGCGTCAACTTCAGCTAGAAATGAGCAGGGCGGAGCTGGCAGAAAAGCACAATCAACAGCAGTTACAGCAATTGTCTATAGACTTAAAACAGCTTAAGCAGGCTGAGCAGCGACTACAACAAGAACAGCAGAAATTACAGCAACAACTGCCAAAGCTTGACGCCAGTTTAAAGCAAACGCGTAGCACGCATCATGAGATGCAGACGGCGCTCGATGAGCGTAATGCCATTATTAATACGTTGCAAACAGAAGCCAATGATTTGCAACAACAGCGCGATGATACTGAACAGCAGCTACAGCAGCAGCAACAACAGTTGGCAGAAACGGTGACTCAAGTGGCCATTGCCAATGAGCGTATCAGTGAAGCAGGCGTGCGTCTTACGCAAGTGAATAATGAGCTAACACCCGAGACGATATTGACAGATTATTTGGCTCATGGTCGAAACCTGTCAGAGGTTAAACTGCAAAAGCTACAAAGTGATGACCTACAGCTCAGCGCTAAACTGAACAATATGGGACCCGTAAACTTGGCTGCAGCCGCAGAGTTAGCAGCAGTCGATGAGCGTCTATTGCCTTTAGAGCAGCAGATAAATGATATCACTGCAAGTATGGCCACGCTCACTGATGCTATTGCCTCCATTGATGCCAAAACCAAGACGCTATTCTTGGAGACCTTAGACTCAGTGAATGAATCATTGACCAATTTATTTACCAAAGTCTTCGGGGGCGGCCAGGCCAGTCTTACGTTGAGTAAAGAAGAGGGTTTAGAGCAAAGCGAGCAGTGGCGAGCAGGTTTGGAATTAATGGCGCAGCCTAAAGGTAAGAAGAACAGCCGATTGGCAGTGCTGTCTGGCGGCGAAAAAACTTTGACCGCATTGAGCCTTATATTTGCTATCTTTAAACAACATCCGGCTCCGTTTTGTGTGTTGGATGAAGTTGATGCGCCTCTTGATGATGCCAACGTAATGAGGTTTACTAATTTAATTTCAGATTTGGCGGACGAGGTGCAGTTTATCTTTATTAGCCATAATAAATTGGCGATGCAAATAGCGGATGAATTAAAAGGGGTGACTATGCCGCAACCCGGCATATCGACTTTGGTTAGTGTAAGCTTAGAAGAGGCAGAGCAATATTTGGATCCTACGGCTTAAGCGCTATAGTTTAGTTTCTAGATCTGCTATTTCATTAAATCACTGCCGATTGACACAATTTGGCGTAGTTTATCGTTACATTGGTAAGATAGATTCATTGTGCTATATGACGTTAAAATGAAAGACAAATTGGCGTGAGTTTTAAGCATTACTTACTCGAATAGACCAGTCATTAACCTTAAATTTTTTCTAAATCACTAACGCTTTTAGATTTGCTCTAAATAGTTATCTATTGCTTGTCATCACTAATGACGAGCGAGGGTAAGCATGGTAGACTAACAGCGTTTTTTCTATCTCAATTTTAGGACGCGTACATCATGACCACCGTAGACTATATTTTAATTATTATCGCTGTTGTAATTATGGTGGTAGGTCTTTATATGATTATTCGCGGCATGTTAAACCGCAAAGCCGAGACCAACTCACAAGCGGTTATTCGTGATAAAAATGGTATCCCTATTATCCCTCGTCATGAACGAAAATTGGTTGAAGAATATAAGCCAGAAGAGATGAAGGAAAGCGAAACGGTTATTATCCCTGACCGTGAGCACTTACAGCCGATTATTCACGAAGAATCAGCCATGCCTATGCCTCATGAGTCTGTTCAACAGCACGCTTATGAACCTGCGACAATGGAAGATTACGCAGATCATGAGACAGTGGCAACTTCGCCAAAGAGCACTCATTTTACCAATCCTTCTGCCACTCAAGATAGCAGAGCAGTTACGGGCACCCATTCAGCGGTTAATCAGCAGTCAACCGATATGGATCTTACGGGATTACAGATTGATGATTGTGAAGATGATGTCTTCTCTAGTCTGGCGTCTGCGACTGAAAAATTGATGCCTGTTATTGAAACTGCGCAAGAGCGTGATTTTGAAGAAAATAGTCCGATGTTAGACCATCATTTACTGGCAGAAGCGGATCAAGATCAGAATAGCCCTTTGAATCATGCTCAAGAAAACATCAATATTACTCTGATGCCTAAAAACAGTTACGACCTTATTGATGGTAGAACCATATTGTCTTTGGTGTCTCAGTATGGCCTAAAATATGGGGCGATGAACATGTTCCATCGTTATGAAAACAAAGATGGCTCAGGCATCTTATGGTTTAGTATGATGGGCATTAATCACGATGGGATTACGCCATTTGATTTGAATTTACTACCCACGTCTAAATACAATGGATTGGTACTGTTTTTATCCTTGCCACACCCTAAAGCCATGCAGGGATTTGATACCATGATGAGTGTGGTTAATTTAATCTCTAATGATTTAAATGCAGTCATATTAGATGAAAATAATGAAATAGTAACGCGTGAGCGTAGACAGCAGTTGCGTGCGCAGGTCCAAGAATATCAGGCAGCAATGCGTTAGAAATTATCTTACAAGGCTTGTCCTCATCATTTTAAATAAAAAGCCGTCGCTTGAGTTAAGCGACGGTTTTTTTAATTCAGTAAATTATTATAAGAGAGAGCTTAGAACGTAAAAGGCTATAAGAGGCAAGGCTATGAGAATCAGAGCTATGAGAGGCAAGGTTTTAAGAAACAAGTTATCCCAATTTATTGACCAAGTGCAAGGGTAGGTGCTTCATCGCTTTACCAATGACCATCCAAGGTAGAGCAGGGACACAGGCTTGCTCTACGCCAGATTCAATAGCAGCAACTAAAGCATTACTTCCGGTCACTTCATCCACTTCAAAAGCCAGCTTCGGTGCTCCCTCGTTAATTTCAGTGCGAATATAGCCCGGATAAATCGTGGTCACTTTGATCGGTAACTTGTCCGCAATCATTTCTGCACGAATACCCTCTGCTAAATGAGCTAATCCTGCTTTACTGGCAGCATAGACCGTTAAGTGTTTGGGCATGCCCCGCATTGCAGACATACTAGAGATGGCGACCAAGTGGCCAAATTTTTGTGCACGGAATATTTCCATAGCGGCTTCACATTGGGCCAACGCAGAGATAAAATTAATTTCAGCGGTGCGGCGGTTGATATGAAACCATCCTGTGCCTACTCGGCGGCCCTCACCAACACCCGCATTAACAATGACGCGATCAATACTGTCAAACAGTTGTTGAAACTCTTTAAACGTTTCAAATACGGCGTCATAGTCACTGACATCGAGCGCTTTTAGTTCGACCCGAATTTCAGGGTTCTCCGCCAGTATTTCGGCTTTGAGTGTTTCCAAACGCTCAATACGCCGCGCACAAATGGCCAAATTGTAACCAAGCTTACCAAAGATTCGTGCCATACCGGCACCGATACCTGAACTGGCACCGGTAATAATGATGGTTTTGTCTTTACCAATTTTGTCCTTTATCAGGCCGCTCATGTCCGGATTTTGTAGCAGGGTTTTGGTTTCTGCAAGTTTGGTCTGCACTGTGTCCATAAGTCCTTTTTGTAGGGTGCCCAATAGCGAGTTTTTCATAAATATCCTTATTATCTGAAATACGGGTCTGTGGCTCAGTATGAATAACACCGTCATACCGAGCGTTTATCTTAAGTACTGATTTAACCAGTAACTTAAGTAGCAACTTAGCTAATAATTAAAACAGTAATTTAAATAACAACTGAAACAATCTCTAAAACGATTAGTGCCATGACACCAAGCTTTGACCTTCATGGTACAGATGGCTGTGTTCATTTAAAGACAGCAATTTGGGTGAATCGCCTTTTAAAACCACAGAGGTAACTCCCGTATTAATCAAACTACGGTTTATCTGATAAGCAGTCGTACTCAGATTGTCACTGTCGGGTTTTAGCAAACTGGCCGCAATGGCCGCGATAACTCCGCCTGATGTAAACGTTAACACAGTATTGGCTTCTTGCTGCTGAGCATATTCAATAACCTGCTGTAGCGCCTGCTGTACCCGTGCATTAAATTGCGACCAACTTTCTAAATAATCAGCATCATGCTCGCCTGAATGCCAACGAATCATGGCCTCATTAAAAAGCTCGGCCAAACGTACTTTAGGGACCGGTGCTTGCGCCACCGCAGCCATTACCCCAGCTTCTGTGGCAAAGCTAGGATTGAATTTAATAAACACATCTTTATGGTTGAACTCATTAAATGGCTTAATAATTTTAGGTTCAGGCAGCCGTGGGTTAACTATACCTTGTTGCTCATAAGCGTTTAAGAAATGCATCGCTGAGTGCTGTTGACGTACCAGACTGCCACTGACAATTGCATCAATTTTACGTTGTGTAGAGCCATAATGGCTGCCCAACAAAGCGGCTTGTTTTTCTCCCAAAGGTGATAGTTTGTCGTAATTACTTTGACCAAAAGAGGCCTGCCCATGTCTGGCAAATAGCAGAGTAGTCATAGTGTCCTTTATTCTTAAAGTTTTAATTGTATTTAATCAATGATGGGTATCCGCACCGTTCATCTTGTTAATTTTTCAACTTATGGCTGATGACTTATAGTTTATACTTATAATTTATGAGTGACTAATTTATAAGGGCATAAGATCAGCCAATCACTTAGGGTACCCAGCGTTCAGCCAGCGATTGAATCGGTTTGGGTAGTGTGTTTTTATCGACAACCCGTAAGGCTTCATGTTTGGCAATAAGTTTTAAAGCGCGGGCATGAATCGCATGAATGATAATCCAGAAGTTTTTAAAGGCAGGATTGTCGGTTTGCTTATGGTAATAACGGTAATAAATTTGCTGAGCAATACCCGCTAAACGGAATAAGCCAAATACTTCGTAGAAGGTCCAGTTGCTACTGTCCATGCCGGTCTTTTGCAGATAATAATCCACCACCTCCTCACGAGTCATCATACCTTCTAGATGGGTGGGTTGACGACGGGATTGACGCATGATTTTATTGTCGTCAGCTTGAACCCAATAGGCTAGGGCACTGCCTAAATCCATGAGCGGGTCGCCCAAAGTGGCCATTTCCCAGTCCAATACTCCAATTACCTTAGTCGGCTGCTCGGGGTCTAACACCACATTGTCAAAACGCCAGTCATTGTGAATGACACAGATACGACTGTCCTCTGGAAGATTGCGCTTCAGCCACTGACGCACAATAAAGAAACTGGGCACATTAGGGGTCTTGGCTTTTTTATAGCGTTTGTCCCAACCCATAACTTGACGCTCGCAATAGCCTTCCCCTTTGCCAAGAGCGCTTAACTCTGGGTTATTTTGATAATCGATTTGGTGCAGTTTGATTAAGGCATCGATAATATTGGTACACAAGTTACGAACCTCTGTGCTATCTAGATTTAGAGATTTGGGAAGATTGGCACGAGGAATGATACCCACTAGGCGCTGCATTACATAGAAATCACAGCCAATCACTGAATCATCGGTACACAGTGCAATCATTTCGGGCACATAAGGATAATCGTCGGCTAAGGCCTGTTGCACCTTATATTCACGTACCATGTCATGGGCAGACTTAGCTTTGGTACCGGCCGGCGGACGACGTAGAATCAAGTCCATATTGGGATACTGCAAACGGTAGGTCCAGTTGGAGGCGCCGCCTGAAAACTGAGTCACTTCGGGCTTGCCTTCAACCTCAATACCTTGTGAAATCAGCCACTGCGTCACTGCTTGGCTGTCTAAAGCTTCGGAATCGCGAACTTTACCTGCTTTATCAATAACCGTGTTTTGGTCAGGGGCTTCTCGGTTACTGGTTTTTTGGTTGCTGGCTTGATGCTCAGTAGCTTGAGGTTGACGGGTACTCATAAAAATCCTTTTTATATGTTTGGTTGAAATTGTGCGCAAAATGCATGAGGTTCTAAATGTCATTTGCGCTTAATGCACTGTGCTCTAAAGAAGGTCCGTTATCACTTAGAACGGGGGCGGCTATAGCCTAATTTTTTTAACTCAAGTTTGGCAATCATGGTTTTATGCACTTCGTCTGGGCCATCTGCTAAGCGTAAGCTACGGGCTTGGGCATAAAATCTGGGTAACATGGTGTCTTGACTAACGCCCATACCACCATGAATTTGCATCGCCATGTCGACCACTTCTTGCAGCACAGTTGGGGCAACTACTTTAATCGCTGAGATTTCAGTTAATGCCGCTTTCACCCCTTTTTCATCCATTTTTTGGGCGGCATATAAGGTCAATAAACGGGCTTGATCAATTTTAACTCGGGCGTCAGCAATGCGTTCCATATTGCCGCCAAGCTGTAGGATAGGCTTGCCAAAACCGGTACGACTCATACCACGGTGAATGGCCAATTCTAATGACTTTTCGGCAGCGCCAATGCAGCGCATACAATGGTGAATACGACCAGGACCTAGGCGACCTTGGGCAATCTCAAAGCCCATGCCTGGACCACCAATGATATTGTCTACAGGCACTCGGACATTATTAAATTCAACCTCACCATGACCGTGCGGCGCATCATAGTCCCCAAATACCTGTAACATACGCTGAATATTGACCCCTTCAGCATCAATCGGTACTAGTACCATAGAATGCTGATGATGACGGTCTTTGTTGTCATCTGGGGTATAGGCCATAAATATTATGAAA
>Ga0098070_100327_pt1 | contig 12040 bp, 11 predicted proteins | sample 28_taG_FD_75063 | JGI IMG/M metagenome (GOLD analysis project Ga0098070, IMG submission 75063) | Marine viral communities from Cariaco Basin, Caribbean Sea - 28_WHOI_OMZ | ecosystem: Environmental > Aquatic > Marine > Oceanic | place: Caribbean Sea: Cariaco Basin | collected 2014-11-12
ATGCGGACGCCATTTGTCTTTCCACAAGCTATTGGCAGCGGCGACTAAGAATTCACGGCGTGCTTCAGGCTGTTTGGCGTCTAATTCAAACTTACTGATAATTTTTTCAACAAAAGCGGAATCTTCGCCATCAACTTTTAATACCAGCACATTTTCTTGACGGCCACGCAACATGGCCAATAGGCGATGATTAGGTAGGCGTGCTAAGCTTTCAGTGTGGTCGAAGTAATCGGCAAACTTCTCACCAACTTCACGTTTTTCCTCAGAGGCTAAACTTGAATTGATGGTGGCGGTCTTGGCAAAACCGTTGCGTAAGTTATCAAGTAACTCAAGCTCTTGGGTCCAATTATCAATAATAATGGCTTCTACGCCAGCCAGCTGCTTTTCAGTATCAGAAATATCAACTTCAATCTCATTGCCGGTATCGTCGGTAATGGTCTGAGGTAACTGATAGCCTTCTAAAGCTTCGGTCGGTGAAACTTCAGAGGTCAATAATTTATCAGCAACTTCCCCTAAACCAGCCGCACGTGCTTTAGCCGCCAAAGAGCGACGACGTGGACGGTAAGGTAAATAGATGTCTTCTAACTCAAGCTTTGAGGTGGCTTTCTCAATACGAGTCTGCAACGCTTCAGTAAGATTGCCTTGGCTTTGAAGCAGCTCAAGAATCTTGGCACGACGCGTTGCCATATCACGCTCGTAATTCAAGCCTTTTTCTAAAGCGCGTAATTGACTGTCATCAAGACCCTGTGTCTTTTCTTTACGATAACGGGCGATAAACGGCACCGTCGCACCTTCGTCGTAAAGCTTCACAAACGCATTGACTTGCGCAGGCTTAATGCCCAGCTCTTTTGCAAGCTTGGTATGGATGTTGGCAATGACATCAGCGGGTAAATTAGTATTACCTTGGCTGGTAGGAGTGGTGGTATTAGGGGTATCGGTTTGGTTCATATCCGTATCGAAGTTAATTAATGTGGTTGGCATTATAGCAAAAGCTGACATAATAAAAACGCTTTTGCTCATTTATGTTCATTTCTGTCAATAACTCTTGATGAATTAACAAACCCATACAGCATTAGTATGCAATAGGTGTGTAATTTATCTCATAATCTTATACACTAACTTAGTGTCTTATACACTAAATAGTAGCGACTGTCAGGGTTAGTGTAAATTCTATTAGTAGTTTGCACTAGTGACAATAGTCCATTAGGGCTAGGTTGGTTGAATATTGTGATATTTTTAAGATTCTAATAGAGCCTATACTAATTGAAACGATAAAATTGAGGCAATAAAAAGCCCAGTGACCCCTACACTATTGTGTGGTTAGATATTGATTAACAGTGCTAGAGTAACCATATATAGTATAAGACCTTTGATAATTAAGACCTTTAATAAACTAGTATCAGGCGATTCAAGATAATGTATAAGAAGCTTAAAACAGCTTCGTGATCAGTTTTAGAGAATAACCCTGTAAAACGTATTTTTCCCTTTACCCTTTGGGTTACTATAATAAATACACAATAGGAAAATATTATGTCAGACAATAAAATTAACAACACCGACAGTCTAACCCACCGCATATTAGTGGTAGATGATGACGCTCGTTTACGCTCATTGCTACAACGTTTCCTAGAAGACGATGGCTTTGTGGTCCGTACCGCTCACGACGGCAGCCAAATGGATAAGCTGATGCAACGTGAGTTATTTTCACTGGTGGTGTTGGATTTGATGCTACCTGGCGAAGATGGTATCAGCATCTGTAAACGCTTGCGCGAGGACAACAGTGACATCCCAATCATTATGTTGACCGCCAAAGGCTCAGACAGTGACCGTATCGCTGGACTAGAGGCAGGTGCTGATGACTATCTACCTAAGCCTTTCAATCCAAAAGAGCTGTTAGCGCGTATCAAAGCAGTATTACGTCGTCATAGTCGAGAGTTACCTGGCGCACCTTCGCAGCAAGTGGAAGTGGTAGAGTTTGGTCCTTGGACGCTAGATTTATCAACCCGTACTTTAAAGAGAGACGGCAACGTAGTGACTTTAACCACGGGTGAGTTTTCTGTCTTAAAGGCACTGGTTCAACACCCTCGTGAGCCGTTAACTCGCGATAAGTTAATGAACTTAGCGCGCGGAAGAGAGTGGGGTGCTATGGAGCGCTCAATTGACGTTCAAGTGTCACGCTTACGTCGTTTGATTGAGGACAATCCTTCTCAAGCACGTTATATCCAAACCGTGTGGGGTGTGGGGTATGTGTTTGTACCTGATGAAGAAGACGCCTAAATGGCACATATGGCACATAATGGCGTAATCTATTATTAATATAATAGATTACCGAACCATTAAAAAAGGCACTCTATTCAATATAGAGTGCCTTTTTTATTTTTGAGCTGTAGGTCAAATATAAGCCGTTGATCAACTATTACTTAAATAAAAATCACAAGTTAAAACAACGAATGAGTTAAGCCCATACCCATAAATGTCTTTGAACTAGGTTTAGCGAAGTTGACTGTCCTTACTGCCACGGCGATTATAAAGTTCTTGCGTTTTAAGATGTGCTTCAAGCTCAGTTTGGCATCTGACACAGTGCTCAACCCCTGGCAATGCTTGACGACGTGCTTCTGGTATACGCTCACCACATTCATCACAAAACTCTAAACTTTCACCTGAAGGTAAAGCTCTTCTAGCTCGTTCCAAAGCATCATTGACTGTGGCATCCATTTGCTCGTGTTCCGCGCCATCACGCGCCCATCCTCCTGCCATACTCAACTCCTTTTCTTATTTAGATTTGCCCACATAAAATAAGGGCGTATCCTTATAATATGGGGCTATAAGGCGATTTTTCAAGGTAGAGATTGGCGGTTAGAATAAGCTTAAAGGCACAAAAAACGCAGAAACTCTACTGAACTTCTGCGTTTATTATTGCTTAAGTTATTAAGGCTATTTAAGCGGTTTGACTAGTACAATCTATTAGAAGCACAACATGATAAAAGCCCAATATAAGTAGTTATTTAGGTTGCAAAGCGACTACCTGACCTCTTACCCCAATACTGGCATCACTCATTAGACACACATAAGCAGGCATTAAATCCTCAGGTGTTTTGAGACTCATGGGGTTTTCGCCCGGATAGGCATGAGCGCGCATGTTGGTACGTGTGCCACCTGGGTTGATACAGTTAAAGCGTAAGGTCGTTGTATTTTGCGTCTCTTGAGTAAAGATATCGCTCATGCCTTCTACAGCTTGTTTTGAAAGGGCATATGCCCCCCAAAAAGCGCGAGGATGAGTACCAACAGAGCTGCTAGTAAACACAAATGAGCCGTTTTCTACTGCTTTGACCAAGGGCATCAATACTTGGGTCAGCATAAAGGTTGCGGTAGTATTGACACGCATCACTTGCTCAAAAGTCACAATGTCGTACATTTCAAGAGGGGTTAAAGCACCTAGAATTCCTGCATTGTGTAGCACGCCATGAAGCTCACCAATCTCTGTTTGAATCAGATTGGCCAGCTGCTGCATATCGCTGTAGCTTGCCGTTTCAAGATTCATCGGCATAATCGCAGGCTGTTTACCGCCTGCTGCTTCGATTTCATCATATACAGCTTCTAGCTTGCTTAAAGTCTTGCCAAGCAGTAGTACCGTTGCTCCATACTTAGCATAGGTTAAAGCCGCTACTCGGCCTATACCTGCTCCGGCACCAGTGACCAAAATAGTCTTACCCTCTAAACAATTTGGCTCAGGGGCAAAGTTACGTATTTGTTCGTGTGTTAAAGGCTGTTGTTGAGTCATAATTTCACTATTAATTTATAATAAGTAATTTACAAAAAGTAAGTCACAAAAAGTTAGATATAAAAATTAGCTTAGTCCTACTTTATAACTAAGATAACTAGGTACAGCTAGTTTATAAGAGTAGGGCGGGCATGCGAAAGACAGGCTTATAACTTATGAGACGGGCTTCTAAGTTATAAATAGTCAAACTCTTTAGAGCGTAGCAGCTTAACCAATGCTTTCGGAGTTTCTGCAATATAATCTGCACCCCAAGAATCAATCGTATCTTGATCCTCTGGTGGGATATAGCCATAGCTGGCCAGTATATTGGTCATGCCCGCCGCTGCACCTGCTTGAATGTCACGGATATGGTCACCGACATAAATGACACTATTGGCAACACCACGTGGCAGCTCCAGCTTTTCTAATGCCAAGTACATAGGTTCTGGATCAGGCTTGGTATTGCTAACATCATCCGGACAGACCAAGACTGAACAACGCTCAGTTAGATTCAGACACTCGAGAAGTTTAGTGGCCAAATAACGAGGCTTGTTGGTCACAATGCCCCAAGGAATATCATTTTTTTCATAGAACTCTAGTAATGCGTCAAGCTCTGGGAATACACGACTATCAACACAAATATCGGCTGCGTACTCATCTAAAAATTGCTGACGATATTGTTGTACCTGGTCGTCGGTTAAAGGCTGATTGTTGTGCTTAAGCATTAAACTAACCATAGCTCCTGCACCGGCAGAAACTTGTTCACGGATGGCATCACTGGAAGGCGTCTGCCAACCATTTTTTTCGGACATACGACCAATAATACGGGTGAAATCTGCCGCTGTATCGATTAAGGTTCCGTCTAAATCAAATAGAACGGCTTTAACGTAATTTGTTGACATAGTTTTTTCTTTTTGAGTGTTGAGTCTAATAGTAAAGAAGTAATGTATTAAGGGCTGTGAGCCTCACTTCAGGCTTAACTTAACTGAAGCAGGCTCTAATTAAGCCAAAGCGTGCTCAAGCTAAGCAGGTTTAACCACTGCCATCATGTAGTTTACATCGACGTTTTGTGCCAACCAATAACGCTTAGTAATAGGATTATAGTGTAACCCTATCAAGTCTTGACGGTTAAACCCGGCGGTGATAGCCATCTTATCAAGTTCAGCGGGCGTAATAAATTTGGCATAATCATGAGTGCCACGGTCTAATAAGCCCAATACGTACTCTGCACCAATAATAGCAAATAAGTAAGATTTTGGGTTACGGTTGATGGTAGATAGTACACAAACACCGCCTGGCTTCAACAAGTCAAAGCAGGCTTGTACAATTTGGCTAGGGTCAGGTACATGCTCAAGCATCTCCATACAAGTGACCACATCGTAGCTTTCAGGCTGTTCAGCAGCGAGCTGCTCGATGGCAATATGCTTATAACGCAAACGATCGGTCAAACCGTTTTGCTCAGCATGAACACTGGCAGCTTGTAAGTTCTCGAGACCTAGATCAACGCCGGTCGCATCAGCACCTCTGCGTGCCATTGTTTCAGTTAATATACCGCCACCACAGCCCACATCTAGAACTGTTTTGCCCGTTAGGCCGGTCTTCATATAGCGAATAACATTTTCTTCAATCCAATTAAGGCGAAGTGGGTTAATCTCATGTAAAGTAGCAAAAGGACCTTGTTTGTCCCACCACTGGCTGGCAAGTTGAGTAAATTTACCGATCTCACTCATGTCTACGTTGTTGCCCATATTGCTATTCGGCTGCTGTGAGGTGGTATTACTACCTTGCGTATCCGTATCAGTAACCTGATTATTGACTTGGTTATTGACCTGATTGGTCGCTTGATTAGCAGAAAGTGCTGGGCTGTTTTCTGTATTGATCTGGGTCATGAGTTATCCTAAACCTAACGTTATGTAAGTATTAACCGGGTTTACTACAAAAAGGGTTAACTTTATTATTCAATTATATAAGGTCTATCTTATCACGCTTACCGGAATAGGGCATCTTCCATGGCGGGGTTTACAGACGATAATTTACAGTGTTTTACAAGATTTAACGCTATTTATGACAGTAATTGCGATAGGTCAATAACGCTTATTTAACCATCTATTAAGGTTTTAGCAATGCTCACGGTTCACAGAGTACTGATAAATGCGTTATCATAGCCACACCTGAATAAGTAGCGACGACTTGTTGGCCTTTGTTATAGAATATTTAGGCTAACCGTTATTTAATATTTGTGACCGTTGTTAGCAGTAATTTTGGTAACAGTGATAAAGTTAATAGCTAAAAATTTAAGAATCACAAATATTTGAGTGGCGAACTTCAAATTCAATATTGATCCCAATCTATCTAGATATATATTCTTAAGGAATGACAATGAAGTTTTATTCTCAGCGAGGTTTTGTTCTAGCCTCTTTAGTTGCCGCTGTAGGCTTCGCCTCGATGCCAGCTTTCGCAGCAGATTATGTGGCCGGTAAAGACTATATAGTATTGGATAATCCTGAAAGTATCAGCGGCGACAAAATTATCGTGCGTGAATTCTTCTGGTATGGTTGTCCGCATTGCTATGCTTTAAATCCACACATGCAGAAATGGTCTAAAACCAAAGCTAATGATGTTATTTTCTTAGAATCTCCAGCAGCGCTTAATCCAACTTGGGAAGTCAACGCTCGTGGTTTCTACGCCGCTCAATTGATGGGCTATCAATCACAAACTCACAATAAATTATTTGATGCCATCCACAAAGATAACCAACGTTTGTTTGATCAAAATTCATTGTCTAAATGGTATGCAAGTCAAGGTCTAGATCAAAAGAAATTTAACAACTTATACAATTCATTTGCGGTCAGTACCAAAGTAGCGCGCTCAAAAGCAGGTGCCAAACGCTATCAGTTAACAGGCGTTCCAGCCGTTGTGGTCCATGGTAAGTACGTGGTACAGGGTGAGTCTGAGCAAGTGCCTAAAGTTGTCGATTATTTGGTGAAAAAAGTACGTACAGATCTAAAAGCAGGCAAATAGTTTTAAGACAATGGTTTTAGATTCAGTTGCTTAAAAGAATATTGCTGTAAAGGTGTGAACCATGACGCTGAAATAGAAAAGACCGGGCATTGCTCGGTCTTTTTTATTTTTATTTTATGAGGAGTTTATTTGAAGGCGACATGAGTTAGGTAAACAGGTGAGGCAAAGACAATTGTTTCTTGATTGCTTTAAATTGTGTCTGATTAAAATAAATTATTGTAAATAAGAATTGTTATCGTTATCATATGTATTACCCCAAAATAAATACCCAATGTACAGCAATGCGTTGCTGTAATAGATTGAGGATATGCCCATGATAGTTTGCATATGTAATAACGTTAAAGACCGTCAAATAAAAGCCGCAATGGCTTCTGGACTAGATTCGCTACAAGCCTTACAAGAAGCCCTTGATGTGGCCAATTGTTGTGGCTGCTGCGAGCCGATGGTTAATGATCTATTAGAGGAGCATCATGCCAATCAGATTGATGTTGATTTAGTAAGTCAACTGGCATATGCAGTCTAAGGTTAGCGACGACAAGAATGCTTTTGAAATATGAAGAAATTAGAAAGAGTTTTAAATGCTTTAATCTATAGCACGCTTCACTTGTTGTAAGTTATTATTACTTTAGCCTTTTTCTTATAAGTTTCTTTACTTATGAAATAAGTCATCGTCTTAAATCCTTCAAAACCTTAAATTGTCCAATCCTTAACCCTTAGCTATTTAATTTTGATTTAAAAAATCATTAGTTATATTTGTGCTAAGGGTTAACCGTATTAAGATGTCTTCTTTATGTTCTCAGTTCCGAAAATAACATTCTTTATGTCTGTTTTTTGTTACTATATTGAATAGTGCTTACGGATTTAAATAGAGTGGCATCTATTGGTGGTAAATCTAACAGTTAATCTACGATATAAAACAATAAACTAGGATGGATACCATGAACGGCAGTCAAAAAGTTATCGACTATTTAAATTTCTTACTGGGGGGTGAGCTTGGGGCTCGCGATCAGTATTTTATTCACTCAGAGATGTATGGCGAGTGGGGCTACGGTAAGTTATATGATCGTATTCATCACGAAATGGAAGATGAAACTTCTCATGCGCAAGCAATTATCCGTCGTATTTTAATGTTGGGCGGTAAGCCAGATATGACAGTTGATGAAATCAATGTCGGCGATAACGTTCCCCAAATGCTACAACTAGATTTGGATTTAGAATATCAGGTTCAACAACACCTTAAACAAGGCATCGCACTGTGCGAGCAAGAATATGACTATGTCACGCGTGATATGCTTGTGGCCCAGTTAGAGGACACTGAAGAAGACCATGCGCATTGGCTAGAGCAACAATTGCGTCTGATTGACATGGTCGGTCTGCAAAATTACCTACAAAGCCAAATGGGTGACATTCCACAATAATAGTGCGAATGGCTAAGAGCTAGACTCTAAAATATATAGTAGATGAGATAGGGCTTGGCAGTCACTGGTTTAATTGGCAGTTATTTCTAATTAAAAATTATGTGTCATTAATAACTATAACAAGTAGGAGAAAGTTATGCAGGGCGATAAAGAAGTCATTCGCAGTTTGAATAAAGTTTTAGGTTATTCGTTAATCGCTATCAACCAATATTTCTTGCATGCCCGTATGGCTAAGAATTGGGGTATTGAAGAACTAAATGAAGCGTTTTATAAGCAATCTATTGCAGAGATGAAATGGTCAGATGCACTGATTGAACGTATCTTGTTACTAGAGGGACTGCCAAACCTACAAGAGTATGGCAAACTTTTTATCGGCGAAGATGTCGCTGAAATGATTGAGTGTAATGTGCGTTTAGAGAACCAGAAATTTACCACTATTACTGAGACCATTACATTGTGTGAACAAAAACAAGATTATGTCTCACGCAAGCTACTTTTAGATTTAAAAGACGGCAACGAAGAGTATTCTGACTGGTTAGATACGCAGCAAGATTTAATTCGTGATGTGGGTCTTGAGAATTATATTCAAGCAAAAATTGACGACTAAAGAGAACGATAGAGACTTGATGTTTAATTGTCTTAATGTCTAATTGTTAGGATAATAAATAAAGCCAGCTGACTCAGTTGGCTTTTTTAATTGAATAAGCCATTTAGCCGTCATATTGTACTCACAAGCCAGTTAGGGCTATACTTAAAACGCAAGGATAAAAAGGTGGCACCAGTAGCGCTGCCCAAACACAGCAAGATTATTAAATAATAAATAGGAGTAAGTATGGCTGCATTACGTCCAGATGTTGATCCAGAAGGTTTGTTAGAGTATTCAGTGGTTTATACCGATCGTGCCTTAAACCATATGTCTAAAGCCTTTCAACAAGTTATGAATGACTTATCCACTAACTTGAAACAAGTGTATGCGGCAGATGCGGTCGCTATCGTTCCAGGCTCAGGTACTTTTGCGATGGAAGCAATTGCCCGTCAGCTGGCAACCGATAAAGACTGCATGGTCGTGCGCAATGGTTGGTTTAGCTACCGTTGGACTCAGATTTTGGAAAAAGGCAAATTTGCTAAGTCTGTCGCTGCCCTAAAAGCACACCAAGTTGAAGGCGAATCAGAAGCCGGTTCTCCCAATCCTTTCGCCCCAGTGGCCATTGAGGAAGCTGTGGCAGCCATTAAAGAGCAAAAGCCTGCTTTGGTATTTGCGCCACATGTTGAGACTGCATCAGGTATGATTTTAGCTGATGACTATATCAAACAACTGGCAGATGCGGTACACAGTGTGGGTGGTCTATTGGTCATTGACTGTATCGCTTCAGGCTGTATCTGGTTGGATATGAAACAGCTCGGTATTGACGTACTGGTGTCTGCCCCACAAAAAGGTTGGAGCAGCACCCCATGTGCCGGTTTGGTAATGCTAAGTGAAAAAGCGGTTGCAGAAGTAGAAGCAACTGAGTCAGACAGCTTTAGCCTAGATCTGAAGCAGTGGTTAACCATCATGCGCGCGTATGAAAATGGTGGTCATGCTTATCATGCCACAATGCCAACCGATAGCTTACGTATGTTCCGTGATGTGATGTTAGAAGCCAAAGAAGTGGGCTTTGATACCTTAAAAGAGGCACAGTGGGAGCTGGGCAATCGCATTCGTGACCTATTAGAAGACCGTGGTATTCAAAGCGTAGCGGCCGAAGGCTATCAGGCCCCAGGTGTTGTGGTTTGCTATACTGAAGATGATGGCATGCATAAAGGTAGCGCGTTTGCAGCCGAAGGCATGCAGATTGCGGCTGGTGTACCGCTACAAGTGGGTGAACCTGATGGCTTTAAAACATTCCGTTTGGGCTTGTTTGGTCTAGATAAACTAACTGACATTGATGGGGCGGTAGAGCGCTTCAAAACAGTGTTAGATAAAGTAAAGCCTGCCTAAGATAAAGCACAACCTGTTTAACGCAGAGTGCTTTTCATCAAAAAAACACCCACTTATTAAGTGGGTGTTTTTTTTCAAAGTTATTTATCAAAGTTGTTTATCAAAACTTGGGTCATAAACCCTTAATGCATAACTTTTGGCTCTTCATTGGCCATGGATTGGGCGGCGTTACGCAATTCAAACTTCTGAATCTTACCGGTACTGGTCTTAGGGATTTCACAGAAGATGACATGCTTGGGAACTTTAAATTTGGCCAAATGTTGGCGACAATGCTCGATAACTTGCTCACGGGTTAAAGTAGCACCTTCGGCAATTTCAATAAAAGCCACAGGTACTTCGCCCCATTTGTCATTAGAAGCTGCTACCACACCGCAGCTACTGACTTGAGGTAGGCCATATAAGATATTTTCGATTTCAATACTAGAGATGTTCTCACCGCCTGAGATGATGATGTCTTTTAGGCGATCCATAATCTTGATATAGCCATCGGCATGTTTTACCCCTAAGTCACCTGTACGGAACCAACCTCCGGCAAAGGCCTCTTCTGTGGCTTTCGAATTTTTCAGATAGCCTTTCATCACCATATTGCCTTTTAAGGCCAACTCGCCCATCTCCTCACCGTCAGCAGCAACCGGTTCATTAGTACCTTGCTTTAAGACTTCAAAGCCTGTCATTAGATGTGAGGTAGTGCCTTGACGAGATTTTTTGGAGGCGCGCTCAGAGACGGACAGTTGTTGCCAGTCATCATGCTCAGCACAAATAGTCACTGGACCATAGACTTCGGTCAAGCCATAAACATGGGTAATGTGGAAGTTCATGGCTTCCATCTTCTCTAGCATAGCTTCTGAAGGCGGCGCACCGGCCACAAAGCCATTAACCGTATGCGTAATGGCTTGCTTTAAAGCCTCGTCGCCGGTTGAAATCATATTGTGCACAATAGGGGCAGCGCAGTAATGGCTAATATTGTATTTGGCGATGAGTTTTAGAATTAAGTTGGCATCAATTTGACGTAGGCAAACGTTGATACCGGCGCGCTCGGCCACGGTCCAAGGGAAGCACCAACCGTTGCAGTGAAATAGCGGCAATGTCCAAAGATAAGTGCTGTGCTTAGTCATGTCCCAGTCTAAGATATTAGACACCGCATTTAGCGTCGCTCCACGGTGATGATACACCACGCCTTTAGGCTTACCGGTAGTGCCAGATGTATAGTTTAGAGCAATTGCATCCCATTCATTAGCTGGATATATCGTACGGTCAAAGTCTTTTGCGGCTTGCTCGTCATCGAATTCGCCAAACTGAATCAGTTCTTCATAGCTCATTTTGCCAAAAGGTTGGGTCTCAGCAAACGCTCTATCAGTGGCATGAATAAGAATTAAATGAGGGAAGGTTTCTTCGATAAGGTCGATATGCCCAGCAAACTCACTGTCGATAATAAGTAACTTAGCCTCAGAGTGCTGAAGACAAAAAGTGAGGGCGCCGATATCAAGCCGAGTATTTAGAGTACACAGTACACCTTGAGACATAGGTACCCCGAAGGCAGCTTCTACCATAGCGGGGGTATTGGGCGCCATAATAGCCACAGTGTCATCTTTACTAATGCCAAGCTTTCTTAGGCCATGAGCTAAGTTACGACAGCGTGCATAGGTTTGTGACCAGGTATAATGAATTGGGGCGTGTACCAAATCGTCATAAATAATCGAGGTCTTATTGGGATAGACGGAGGCAGTGCGTGCGATAAACTGTACAGGGGTAAGCGGTTGATGATTGGCATCAGTCTTGTCTAGGCCGGTACTATAGTCGGTCATTGATGATAGTCCTTTATCAGAATTTTAGGAGTTCGTATCGCTATCAGAGTGCCTAGAC
>Ga0098070_100330_pt1 | contig 11985 bp, 9 predicted proteins | sample 28_taG_FD_75063 | JGI IMG/M metagenome (GOLD analysis project Ga0098070, IMG submission 75063) | Marine viral communities from Cariaco Basin, Caribbean Sea - 28_WHOI_OMZ | ecosystem: Environmental > Aquatic > Marine > Oceanic | place: Caribbean Sea: Cariaco Basin | collected 2014-11-12
TTACCTAGAACTAACACACCTTACGCTTTTTATCTTTTGTATGTCAGTTCGCAATAGATAGTTCACTTAACAATACCTACTGTCTGAGCGTATTTTAATACAGTTAGTAATTTTTCTCTATTGCTAAAACCCAGCATTCACCAATTGAAACATTTTTTGACAGTAGACATATATTCTGTTTAAACTACATAAGTCGACATTTATTCACTGTATATTATAGTGTATTTATACAGTTTTATGTAAAGCAAAATAATGGCACTTTGATAAAAAACCAGCAATATATTTAAAAAAACAAATATAAAATGAAGTAACAAGGAAATAAGTAGGACGCCGTTATTAGATTCCTTCACTTAGTATAGGTTACACGCCTCATGAACTGGCTACTTAGGATAGAGCTACTTAGAGTTTGCCGCGTTGGTAAAGTAACGTTGGTCTTGGGCGCACTGTTATTTGACAAAGTAAGACGTTACTTGCTTTATAAGAGAGATAAAGACTGTATAGCTTGGTCGCCACGCTCACCATATCCAATCACTTCATTAGATAAACCCAAAATCGCGAATTGTCCGCCCGTGTATAAAGGTTGTCAGGGTTTTACCTTAATTCAGCTGATTATCACAGTTGCGATACTGGCTATTATAGCGATGATGGCAGCACCAGCCATACAGACGCAGCTGGCGCAGATGGAAGCTGAACGCGTCAAAAACCAACTAGAGGATACACTTGCATTAGCCAAAGCTGAAAGTTTTATCAGAAGACAAAACGTGTTGCTGTGCTTATCAAACGCAGGTGGCCGCTGTCATAGAAACAGTGACAAAACCCTTTTGTTATTTATCGATAAAAATAACAACAAGCACTTCGATGCGCAGGTCGATCAGCTGTTGGTGCAGCAGTCACTGAAGCTAAAATACAGTAAGGTGATGTTACGCGTAGGCGGCAGACGCCACTATACTAAGTTTTGGGGAGATAGTGGCAAACCGCGTGGGCACTTTGGTCATATAAAATACTGCCCAACGGCCACTTATAATAAAGCCATGTATCTTATCTCATTTAACCAACGAGGTATCATCAAGCAAAAGCACAATGAGCATCATCCTACGCAGTGTAATAGCTAGGGCGTGCCTTCAATTCACTCGATAGTTATCTCGATAGTTATCTAAGTGCGCTAAAAACGGCTCAATAAAGAATTGTTTTTCTTGCGTGCTGTGACGACGCCGCTCGCTGTATCCTTTTTATATCGGATTGGCTATATATGCATTAGCCGCCTTGATGCATGGCCTGCTTCATCATCACGACGGCCTGCTCTAGTCCGGCAAATACGGCATCTGCGATGAGCGCATGGCCGATGTTTAACTCATAAATCCCTTCTATCTGTGCAATGGCATGGACATTGTCACGTGTGAGGCCATGACCTGCATTGACCAGTAGCTGGTTATTGAGACGTTGCGCAGTCGCAACCGCCGCTTTGATGCGCGCAAGCTCATTTTGCTGGGCATCTACATCACCGGCCAAACCTGCTTCGGCATAAGCACCGGTATGTAGCTCGATGGCATCCGCGCCGCACTCGATGGCTGCTGCGACTTGTTTGTCGTCAGGGTCAATAAACAGTGACACTTTAATGCCCGCCGCTTGTAGCTTGCCGATATAATCGGTCAACCAAGCCAGTTGTCCTGCGACATCAAGACCGCCTTCTGTGGTTAGCTCAGCACGCTTTTCAGGTACCAGACATACCCAGTATGGCTTGACCTCACTGGCAATTTTTAGCATCTCCTCTGTTGCAGCGATTTCTAAATTCATTCTCGTCGTCAGCTGTTCTGCTATCTCATAGACATCAGCATCTTGAATATGGCGACGATCTTCGCGTAGGTGTATCGTGATACCGTCAGCGCCCGCCTTTTCACACAGTAAAGCGGCTGCCAAAGGGCTTGGATAATTGACACCGCGTGCTTGACGCAATGTCGCTACATGGTCAATATTGACGCCTAACAAAGGTTTTTGCAAAGTACCATGAGCGGCGGACAATGAAGAAGTGGTCATAAGACATCCTTTTAATAACGAGACCTAATAGACAGGCATGACTATTGATAGACGTAACGATTGATTGATAAATGTGACTACTGCTAGACGTAATCATTGATAGCGCCGCTGCTGCTGCCACAACAATCGACTTTGCAGGGGCTGATACTCTAATAAATGATCAATCAGATGACGATGTAGTTTTGACCAGTCGTTTAGCGTCGTGGTAGTGATGCCTGACTGCGCCATTGTTATGATATCTGCACCCAAAAACACCGCATAGCCACTGGTACTTGTTAAATGCTCAGACTCTATGGTGTCACGCGATATGGCCAAAAACCCAGCATCTGGCAAAAACCGATATAGTCCCTCAGGCACAATCGCGTCTTGCATACTGTCATGACTGAGAGTCAGGGTAAAACCAAGCTCATCAAATAGGTGCTTTTCAAATTGACGCAAGCATAGACGCAGCTGCTGCTGGGTCAAAGGCTGCTTGAGTTGGTATAGGCTGTTTTGGTAGTGCTGCCACAGTACCGGCATTGGGTCTTCGGTTGGCAAAAGACGCCACAATATCTCGTTGAGATACAATGCCGAATACTGCTGCTGACCCGTGATTGTCTCATAAGGCATGGCAGCAAGCGTGTGAGCGTCATCTACCGCTGTATCATCGGGATGAGCATCTGAAGAGGCTTTTCCATCTCTATTACTATGTACAGCGATGTTGATTTGACTAAACGTCTTTAAATCACGCTTGCTACTGGCAAATAGCTGCAAAGGCATAAATAGCGGTGCGCCTTTTTTGCCAACCCCATGTATGACCCCATGCTGCTGAGAAAAAAGACAATATAATGCGCGCTTTTCTTGATAAGGACGCTGATGCAATAAGTAACCTGTCAACGCTTCGTTACGCATGTCTATTACCTCAGCACCCATGTTTATCAGGTGGCTTAAAAACGGCTATACCTATCGGTATCGCTGCGCATCAATAGCCCAAACTGGTCAAGGCTCGTTCGTCATCAGACCAGCCACGTTTGACTTTTACCCATAAGGTCAGCATGATTTTTTTGTCAAACAGTTGCTCCATATCCTTGCGAGCGTCCATGCCGACTTGCTTGATACGCTGGCCTTTATCTCCGATGACGATGGCTTTTTGTCCGCTACGCTCCACATAGATGGTCGCATCAATAAAGGTACAAGCTTTGCGTGGACGGCCAGTTTTGGCATCTGTATGCGCAGGCTCGTCTTTGAACTCATCAATTTGCACGGTCAAATCATAGGGCACTTCATCGCCTGCACTGCGCATGATTTTTTCGCGAATGATTTCACTGGCCAAAAAGCGCTCTGAGCGGTCGGTGATTTGCTCGGTGTCATAAATAGGCGACGCCACTGGTAAGTGTGAGGCGATCACCTCTTGTAAGCGATCGAGGTTTTGGTTTTTTAGCGCAGACACAGGAACGATATCAGCAAAGTCAAAGCTTTCGTGGAACGTTTCGATCAGGGGCAAGAGCGTACCTTTATCCTTTAAGGTATCAGCTTTATTGATTACCAATACCACGGTCAGATCTGTCTCACCAAGTTTTTGCAAGGTAAGCAGATCGTCATCGCGCCATTGATCCGAGTCGACCACAAACAGCACCAAATCAACATCAACCAAAGCCGAAACCGCGGCTTTGTTCATACGCTCATTGATTGCCCGTACTTCGTTACGATGGATACCTGGCGTATCGACAAACACCGCTTGCATCTCATGGTTTGACAAAATACCGTGGATACGATGTCTGGTGGTTTGCGGCTTGCGCGAGGTAATAGACAGTTTTTGCCCAAGCAAGTGGTTCATCAGCGTCGATTTACCCACGTTTGGACGACCAACAATCGCCACATAGCCCGACTTGAAATCTTCCGCGATACGCGTCTGGCTACTTGGGGCAAAAAACGCCTCAATGGCGGCATCGTTTTCTAATGAGACATCTTCTGACTGACTGATCTCATCTGTGCTCATTGCTACCTGATTTTGGTCTGCGGGCATGGGGGTGTTTTCAGTCATATTGTCAGTATTATCTGCATTGTGTGATGGCAAATCAGAATGATTGCTCATAAGGTAATCCTGTAGGGTTTATCACCAGCCAAACGGTGTTTGATAAAAAATCACTGGGCGTTAAATGGTGCATTATCACCAATATTAAAACATCCATTGCGTTATGGGCTAATAAATAGGTAAACATTTATAATATATGCGGTCAAGACGAGTAAAATCAACGTGGACAAACTGCCTTGCAATAACCATATTATATGTCAGGCTGTGGGTTTATCACTTGCTATAAGCGTTTTTTGGCAGAGTTTGGCAGCTTGTGTAACTGATTAATCATCAGCTCGGCCGCTTTTTGCTCAGCGATACGGCGACTCTCACCAGACTCAGTAATGTCAGGGCATTCATTGATATTGACATGACAGCGCACCACAAATATCTGATGCGGCGCATTCCCTCGAGTTTCTAATAATTCATAATGCGGTAAATCAAATTGCTTGGACTGTAGCCACTCTTGCAAACGGCTTTTGGCATCTTTTAAGGCTTTTTGATCATTGACATTGTCGATCAAATCCCCATACCACGACAATACGCACTGGCGCGTGATGTCCATGTCTTGGCTATCTAGGTAAATCGCCCCAATCAAAGACTCTACAGCATCGGCCAAGATAGAAGCGCGATTGCGTCCGCCACCTTTACGCTCGCCCACGCCTAAAATCAAATGGTTGGAGAGCTCAAGATTTTGCGCGATGATTACCAGCGACTCTTGACGTACTAAAGTGGCTCGCATACGCGTCAATCGCCCTTCATTTTGCGCCGGATAACGATGGTACAAAGCTTCTCCGACGATCATCCCTAGCAGGGCGTCACCCAAAAACTCTAAACGCTCGTAGTTTTTTTTGCTGTCAAAAGAGCGGTGCGTCAGCGCAAGCTTTGGCAAGCTCAAATCGTTGAACACATAGCCTAATTTGCGCGTCAAAACCGCTAATCGTTGGGCAAACTCTGTACTTACAACGTGGTTGTCGACAGACGTGCTATTTTTTTTGGGAGTAGTAACCGCTTGGGAATGCTGCGAAGTTGGTTTCATGCGTGGCTTATGGTTATCCCTTCTGTTTTTACTGAGGTGGTGAATGGTTAGAATGATAAATGCGCTATAAAAATCATCGGCGGCTCAGCTGCGCTACTCTGCGCTATTCATATCGATATCGGCCTCAAAACGATTGACGATATCGACATTGCCAAAGAAGTTATTGGTAACCGCATACTGCTTATGAATCGCCAGTTGACCCGTTTTTTTATTGGTAAAGGTAAAGACATCTTCTGCTTTGGTGTCATAATCAGCGTTGATAGATAGCTGCCGATTGACACGTTCGACGTACTGTCTGGCGGTTTCATTATTATTATTCGACTCTTTTAGCTGGGCACTCAAAGTCTTATTTAACTGGTAATCACCGATGTGAGCGGGTACGATAGCAACGATGAGTTTGGCAGCAACACCCAAAACTATAATGACTAAAACGATACTGGTCACACTTGCACCGCGCTGCGTTGCCAAGCCAGATATCTGCTGCATGATCCTTTTCCTCTACTGGTCCATATTGATAAATCACTATTTTTAACCGCCGCCTACCTATGAGGCGATCGTTGATTAGATAGTAACAATATTAGCACAAAACTATTATCGATAAAAAAACCAATAGCGGCACTGCTGCTTTTTATCAGCAGACATATCATGCTTGTACGCGCTGCCTCAAACCAAACCCTAAGTGAAGAGGCGCTCTAGTCAGCCTTTACGGTTAGTGAATCGTACCGTTACGTGCAAAAGTGGGCAGGTTTAGACCTGGTGGCTTATGCATCCAGATGTAGACCGCTTTGCCCGCTAGGTTTTGTTCGGGCACAAAACCCCAAAACCGACCGTCAGCACTGCGATCACGGTTATCACCCATCACAAAATACTGACCTTCTGGTACCTGAATACGCCACTGTGTGCCCTCAGAGCTGACCACTTCTGGCGCTTGTTGCTGCAAAAAAGGCGCATATTGCGCGCTATTCATATCGGTCAAGTAGCGCACAAGATGCGTCGTATCCCCTTGGGTTTCGGCAAAATACTGCGCTTCACGCTCTTCTTGCTGGCCCATGGCAGCAGCGCTCTCTTCGGTGAGTATTTGACCGGGGGCAATCTGTCCTGGCAAATAAAGCTGAGACGTCAGATCTGTATTGGCCGTAAAGCTGACAGGCTTGGTTTTTACTGGTACATCATTGATCGCAAGCGTCCCGTTATCATAGCTCACCGTATCCCCTGGCAGACCAATCACACGCTTTATGTAGTAAATACTTGGGTTTTCTGGATAGCGAAACACGGCCACGTCGCCATGCTCAGGCTCGCCTGTGTCCAATACTTTATTGTACGTCAAAGGCAGACGCACACCATACGCATACTTATTGACCGCGATAAAGTCGCCTGTGTACAGCGTAGGCACCATCGATGATGAGGGAATATTAAAAGGCTCAATCAAAAATGAGCGTACCACTAACACCACGGCCAATACGGGGAAAAAGTCATAAGCCCAGCGGACCAACAAGCTCTCCTTGCCGCGTCCGCGAGTCTTACGCTGTTTGAGGGTCAACTTATCTAATAGCCAAATGATACCTAAGCCGATGGTTAATGGCACTAAAATTAAATTAAAATCAAAATCCATAATAACTTGCCTATTAACGAGCGGCTTATCTTATTGCAGCATCGATAAGATCAAACCATACGTGACGTATTTTTTATCAAACCTTTACCAAAGCAGCATGTACTCTTAGCTATCTACTTGCAGCACGGCTAAGAAGGCTTCTTGTGGAATCTCGACGCTACCCACCTGCTTCATACGTTTTTTACCCGCTTTTTGCTTAGCCAACAGCTTTTTCTTACGTGATACGTCACCGCCATAACATTTGGCTAGGACATCTTTACGCATGGCTTTGACCGTACTACGACCGATAATTTGGCTACCAATCGCCGCCTGAATTGCCACATCAAACATCTGACGCGGAATCAGCTCTTTCATTTTGGTCACTAGCTGGTTGCCACGGAAGCGTGCTTGGTCCTGATGGACAATCATCGCTAGCGCATCAACTCGATCACCATTGATGAGTACATCCACCTTCACCAGCTTATCGACTTGATAACGCTCAAAGTTATAATCCAATGAGGCAAAGCCACGCGAGACTGATTTTAGACGGTCAAAGAAGTCCATGACCACTTCACCCATCGGAATATCAAAGATCAGCTGGACTTGCTTGCCCATAAAGCGCATATCGACCTGTACACCGCGGCGCTCGATACACAAAGTCATGACGTTGCCCAAGTAATCTTGCGGTACTAAAATCTGACAACGGGCAATCGGCTCGCGGAACTCTTCGATGTTGTTTGGCTCAGGCAATCTCGATGGGTTATCGACATAGATAATCTCACCGTTTTTTTTGACAATCTCATAAATCACCGACGGCGCAGTGGTGATCAAATCCAAGTCATACTCGCGCTCTAAACGCTCTTGGATAATCTCCATATGCAGCATGCCCAAAAAGCCACAGCGGAAACCAAACCCTAACGCATCCGAGGTGTCTGGCTCAAAGAAAAGCGAGGCGTCGTTGATTTGTAGTTTTTGTAAGGCTTCACGGAATTTTTCAAAATCATTGGCATCGACAGGGAACATGCCTGCATAGACCTGCGGAGTGATTTGCTGAAAACCTGGGATACGCTCAACGTCAGGCGTGCTGGCATGCGTGATGGTATCACCCACCGGCGCGCCTGCGATGTCCTTGATACCAGCGATGACAAAACCCACTTCCCCTGCTTCTAGGACGCCGGTGTCGACAGGTTTTGGCGTAAAGACACCGATAGAGCTGACAGGATGAGACTCTTTGGTCGATTTGATATAAATCTTATCGCCTTTCTTCACCGTCCCTTCACGAACACGAACCAACGATACCACGCCCAAATAGCTGTCAAACCAAGAGTCAATGATTAGGGCTTGTAGCGGGGCTTCGCGGTCGCCTGTTGGCGCAGGGATAACATCTACTAACGTTTCTAATAGCTTATCGACGCCTAGACCTGATTTGGCAGAGACACGCGGCGCATCAATGGCTTCAATCCCGATGATGTCTTCAATCTCTTGAATCACGCGCTCAGGCTCTACTTGTGGCAAATCAATTTTATTTAAGACTGCCATAACCTCCAAACCTTGATCGACCGCAGTGTAGCAGTTGGCCACCGACTGTGCTTCGACGCCTTGCGCGGCGTCCACCACCAGCAGTGCCCCTTCACAGGCAGCAAGTGAGCGCGACACTTCATAAGAAAAGTCGACGTGGCCTGGTGTGTCAATAAAGTTAAGCTGATAGCGCTCGCCATTTGGATGGTCATAAAACAAAGTGACCGACTGCGCCTTAATCGTGATACCGCGCTCACGCTCGATATCCATGGAGTCGAGTACCTGCGCTTGCATCTCGCGATCTTGCAAGGCACCGCACATCTGGATAAAACGATCGGCAAGCGTCGACTTGCCATGATCGATGTGGGCAATGATTGAAAAGTTACGAATATTTGCTAATGCAGTCACAAAGCGCCTACTAAATTAAGGGTGATAGAATAAAAGATTCGAGCAAATGCTGTCAGGCGCATGTCACACGGTCACTATCTAAAAAGTCGCTATCTAAAAACTGGCGGCCTATAAATGAGCCATAAAGATCCAGACATTATCAGACCGACATCCGGTATCACTGTCTTTAATCAACCACTGAAGACACCAACCGTTATGCGCAGACATAAAAGCGTATTCTAGCAGTTTTCCACTATAAAGTAAGGCGATTTTATTTGTTGGCAAAGGATTTACCAGTGAGGTTACAAGCCGATAACGCTACAGAAAAAAAGAAGGCAACAGATTGTTGGCTAATTTGTTTATCGCGCCTGTGTCTTTTGCGATATTTCACGTTTATCCCCGTTATTTTTTAGGGCATCTTACTCTCAGAGAACGCCGAATCGTCAGTGTTTTTTGTCGCGCTCAGATACTTATATATCCATGGCGACTTGCCATAAAAAGCACCATTTAGCTGAGTTTGCTCTATCAGATACTCACGAAAGCGCAGATAAAACTCGTTGTCGGGGCCCTTTGGCTGCTGCCAGAATTTATCGAGTGGCTTTTGATCCGTCAGTTTGGGAGTGTCATAGATAGCGCGGCCCATAACTTTGGTCGGTTTTTTATGATATACCGATTGTAGACCCGTGGTGCTATTGATGGTGACCATTCCGATACTGTGCTTCATCAAGGTGGGCAGATGCATATCACAGCCATAAAACACTCGGTTTGCGACTTGGTAGCGCGCCGCCAAACTTGCTACCAACTCACGATAATCCCGATGACCTCGGTCTAGCGGATGATGCTTAAATACCAGCAGCTGCGCAGCATCGGCATGATGGGCAAAGCTTGCGATGGCCTCGTCAATAAACTGCACCACATCACGATAGTCACTGTGATGAGTGATTTGCGAGTCATTATGCACCTGTAAGCTAATCAAAAAATAATTGTTGCTATCTTGCCGCGTTAGCCGCTGTTGTAAGCGCTTGTCAGGTAAGTAGCCACGCAGCTTGCGCCACGGTGCTTTTAGCCAAGCGATTGCCTCTTGCCAGGCGGTCATGCCACGATAATGGGAATAATGCGGGTAGCGGCTTTTATACAGCCAAGTGGCCGCATAGTAAACGACAGCCGCGACGCTCAAGCGATAAAAGCGATTATGCGTATATAGCGGCTGGTCGTTGGCTTTTTTCAGCGCCTTGATATCAGCCGTATTGAGGCGTGAGTAGCCATTGATGCCATGCTCTTGCAAGGTGATGTAATCAGGGCGCAAATAGCCTTCTTCAAATACGAAAAATGAGGTGCCTAGCTGCTCACCGACCCGCGCCGCTTGAGTATGGTGCGGACGGCAGTCGCCAAAGCAGACGATGGCATCGACCCCTTGCTCTTGAATAAAAGCAGACAACCACGACGAAAACTGCGCCAATGTGCCTGTGTATTCGTAAGTGTTGGGATGATGATAAAACAGCGCATCGCCAGCATTAAAGTTAATCTTGCTGACCTTGATATCTTGCGTCTGCAAAAAGCTTGAGAAACGATGAAAAAACCCGCCCATTTTTCCTTGTAATAGCAAGACATGTCGATGAGTAAGCAGATGAGACATCGAAGCTGTCATAGTATCAAATTACCATTAATCAAAGAAAAAGAAGGCCGCATTAAAACAGGCCAATATACAAAAAAACCGCATAAACGACAGGCAATTATACCTAAAAAAGGCATGACTGTCGCAGGGGATTTACGTTGATTGCTGAAATAAGGTTAGTGCGGTTTATTGCTTAGACGCTGTTGCCACTGATAGCGATACTGCATAAAACGCGTCGCGGCGCGGCGTTTTAATTGGGTAGGCGTTGGTAATAAAGCGCGCATAGGGCTCTTGGTGCTGGGAGTAATGAAAGCCTCTGAACTGGCCATCAAAGCATCGTCATCAGGCGGATACAAATAGTCGATGACCTGCTCCACTTGCGCCAGCCCATGGCCATTTGGCAGGCGATATAACGGGTAGCGAATCAGAGTACAATACAATAGCTGCTCAAGCGATAAAGGAGTGGCGCGATTACGTCTGGCCAGATATTGAGATTTTGGCGGCAGCTGCGCGTCGATATCTGTGGTCAGCCCCCACCCTGCATAAAACGGCAGACCATAACACGTCACACTCAAACCGCGAAGCAGCGCCTCAAAGCCTGTCAACGAGCTGATGGTATGCACCGCATCGACCGCTTCTAGGCAGTCAGGCATCGCGGTATCATAAGCGGCCGCATCTACCAGCTGTAAGCTATCAGCGCCTACCTTGCCAGCGCGCAGCCCTGCCTCCACATCAGGATGCGGCTTATAAATGAGATATGCATCAGGATTGTCTTGCCTAACGCGCGCGATCAGATCACGGTTTTTTTTGATCATTGATCCGCAGTGCTGCACAGAGAGATCATCTTCTACTTGTCCAACGATGAGGAGGCGACGCTTGCCAGACTGCTTTGCCTGTATGAGCCAGCTGCCATCACGACTTGCCTGACGACTGATGCTCGCACCCACATTGTATTTACTGACTCGCTGGGTGAGCAGTTTGGTTTGTAGGTTTTGGACGCGCTGACGCTGCGGCTGACTTAGCGGCTGACAGTGGCGTAGCAGCGTCTCCAAATCCGAGGGCGCGGTGGCGTCGTAATAGATGCCTTGTCTGTCTATCACCACAGATAAAGGCGCCAGTAGCGTTGCGCCCAGACCGTTGGAGCGGATAAAACCATCTTCCATACAGTAGATAGCTGGGCTATCTGCACCAAAACCTATCTGCTTGCGCTGGCGTTTTTGTTGTACCTGCTGCCGCTTTGCTAAGCCCCAAACCAGTAACGGCTGCTGATAATCCACCCGTAAATGATCGGGATGCAGCAGGTTTTTTAGGCGAGGTTTTGGTTTTATAAATAAATCAGTACGCGGCATATCCACAAAAGCCTTAACGAATGGCAGCTTCCAGCGGCTAAATTCATAAACCGTCAAACGACCTGCCAGCTGCGACTGCCAGTGACGGTTAGTCACCAGCCACTCAATCGCCGTCTCTATGTCGCAAGCTTTGCTGCTCGCAGGATCGACATAGTGACTATAATCGACATAAGCGCTATAAAACAACACCTCTAAAGTTGCGCTCACGTTTCTCGCCATATTGGCTTTAGACGTCGTTTGAGAAAAAGCTGGTGGAAACAAGGCCGAATTAGGCTGGGGGGTCGACGGCGGCAAACCCTTCGCAAAGTTTTGACGACGGTGCATGACAGTATGATACAAGCGTTTGGGCGCACCGCTATCATCTGTCAGCCCCCAGCCACTATACCAATTGACCCCAAA
>Ga0098070_100331_pt1 | contig 11917 bp, 11 predicted proteins | sample 28_taG_FD_75063 | JGI IMG/M metagenome (GOLD analysis project Ga0098070, IMG submission 75063) | Marine viral communities from Cariaco Basin, Caribbean Sea - 28_WHOI_OMZ | ecosystem: Environmental > Aquatic > Marine > Oceanic | place: Caribbean Sea: Cariaco Basin | collected 2014-11-12
GCTAAGTTTAAGATGACCGGCATCTTGCTCGTCTTTAGCAGATGTATCTGGCATAAGATGACCGCGCTGAGCTTTCATCTTATTGGCGGTCTGCCAAGTACGAATAATGACTTCTCCCACACGTCCCATTGCCTGCGAGTCACTACTCATCATGGAGATAGCGCCTGTGTCGTGCAAAATATCTTCGGCAGCAATGGTCTCTTTACGAATACGACTTTCAGCAAAAGACACATCTTCAGCAATGGCAGGACTCAAATGATGACAGACCATCAGCATATCAAGATGCTCATCGATGGTGTTCACCGTAAAGGGCCGCGTAGGGTTGGTAGAGGAGGGTAGAACGTGCGATTGGCCAATGGCTTTTAAGATGTCAGGTGCATGACCGCCACCAGCGCCTTCAGTATGGAAAGTATGGATACAGCGTTCTTTAAAAGCACCCAATGTACTTTCTAAATAGCCGCTTTCATTTAAAGTATCAGTATGAATAGCAACTTGTACATCATACTCATCGGCTATGCTTAAGCAGTTATCGATGGCTTGTGGCGTCGTACCCCAGTCTTCATGAAGCTTTAAGCCGACGGCACCCGCTTCTATTTGCTCAACAATTGGCTGCGGTAAGCTGACATTTCCTTTGCCCAAGAGTCCAATATTCATCGGTAGACTATCGGTCGCTTTTAACATACTTTGAATATGATAAGGCCCTGGCGTACAGGTAGTGGCTAAGGTACCTTGAGCGGGTCCTGTACCCCCACCAAACATAGTGGTGACCCCTGACATTAGGGCAGTTTCACACTGTTGAGGCGCAATAAAATGAATATGGGTATCGATACTGCCAGCGGTCAAGATTTTGCCGTCACCGGCTATAATTTCAGTCGCAGCACCAATTGGTAGGGTAACTCCAGGTTGGATATCTGGATTTCCCGCCTTACCAATGCCACTGATACGTCCGTCTTTAATAGCAACATCAGCTTTATAGATACCCGTATAATCAACAATAAGTGCATTCGTAATAATCGTATCTGCCACCTCATTAGCCAACAGTTGCGACTGTCCCATGCCATCACGGATAACCTTACCGCCGCCAAATTTGACCTCTTCACCGATACTGACATTAGCGGAAGACTGGGCGTTAGATTCTGGAGACTCTAAACTGCTGTCTTCACTACCACTAATTAAGATAGAGTCAACATTAGAGTCTAATGAATGCGTCTTGTCAGTATCAATATCATGATCAATCTGACTGGTTAAATCGTATTCAACTTCAAGCCAAAGGTTGGTATCGGCTAATCTTACTTTGTCTCCCGTTGTGGGGCCAAAATGCTCAGCATGGATACGTCGGTCGATAAGTTTTTGGGAGGTACTTCCCGTTCTTTTAATGTCTACAGGTCCCATAACACGTCCTGCAAAGCCATAAACTTCTCTTTTACCGGCGATAGCGACTAATTCAACTTCACGAGCCTGACCTGGCTCAAATCTTACAGCAGTACCCGATAATATATTTAAACGATAGCCCTTGGTTGCCTCTCTATCAAAGCTTAATGCATCGTTAACTTCATAAAAATGATAGTGAGATCCTATTTGAATAGGACGATCACCCGTATTGACAACTTTTATGGTTTGCACGCTGCGGCCTGCGTTTAAAATCATTTCTCCGGCTTTTATTTTATATTCGCCTGCTTTCATAGTGTTCCTTAGTTTTCATGTTATGCAGTCTCTAGGGGTCTGGAATGAGATTAATATGCTGCTACAACTTTAGTTTTCGATATCAGAAAATAGAATTAATGACACAATAGACCCGCTATACGATAGGATTGTGCACGGTTACAAGCTTAGTTCCATCAGGAAAAGTAGCTTCAATTTGTACGTCCTGTATCATATCCGGAACACCTTCCATCACATCATCAGCAGTAAGATAGGTTGTGCCTTCACTCATTAGCTGCGCCACGCTTTTACCGTCACGAGCGCCTTCCATAAGTAGCATGCTGATATAGGCGATAGACTCAGGGTAATTAAGTTTAACCCCACGATTTTTACGGCGTTCTGCAACCATGCCAGCAGTAAATAGCATTAATTTATCTTTTTCAGTCGGGTTTAATTGCATGGAATATCCTTACTATTTATAAGTTGGTAAAGTTATATAAGAAACTCATATCTATGGACCAAAAAACCTGTATAAGAAACTTATAATTAAGTAGACGAATTTTTAATTTTTAAAAACTGTGTCACTTTAAAAAGTATTAAGTCGTTGAAGAAAGAGCTTTAAAGCAAACAGAGGTTAGTTAAAGATTAGGTGAATTAAAGGCCAACTAAGTGTCCCAAATTCTTGGGCGATGAGGCTGCAATTGATACCATTTTTCTCTCAATAGTTCACGAACCTCATAAAATGCTTCAAAACAAGCCCGTACATCTCCGCCTATATATCGGCAGTTAATCGCTTGATAGTTATGAGTACTTTCAATAGGCAAATTATGTTGATCTATTAACTCACGTAATTCAGTGATGGTCTCATCTAAAAACTGTCCCAACTTCAAAGGGTTACTTTGTGCCTCGCTATCTAATACATCTACGCTAGGTACTGCCCAAAATGATCCATGCACATGTTGTTTGTTTAGTCCAAGCGGTGACTGAAACCAACGAGAATTTGCAACTTGTTGGGTATGTTCGCTAACCAATAGCTGTCCGTCTCTCCATATTTGCAAACGATTGTTATATTGACCATTAGCAAAGGTCTCGTTATAAGCTTGGCGACCAAAAACAGCGATATCCCAAGTCATTAAACTGGCTGTGGGCGCTAAATCAAAATGGCTACAGGCATTTGACACCGAATAATCAAAGTAAATACTTTCTTGAGGTAACCATTCTAGAGTAGCATTATCAGCCAGTTGTACTCGGATGTTTTGTTCTGCTTTCGGCTTGGATTTGATAGGGTTAGAGAGGGATTGTTGACTTTGTAACTGAGATTGTGGTGAGTTAGTAGATCTTAGTGATTCACGTTGTCCATACCATTTACCTGCCCCTGGGGTGGTAATAACGGCATAACTATAAGGTTTCAAATCGAAAGTCATGGCCAATTTATCACCATCAGCGATTCCTGCGGGAGGATATAGCACATAAATGTGGCAAATGCCGGATTGGGATATTCGTTTTTTAGGTGATGTGTAGATTGTCTGATGGGGATTTAAGGAAGAGGTTTGATCAGGGGAGGGGCATTCAATATCTGTCTTTTCAGGTTCAGGGTACAAGGGGCGTTGTACCATTAATGCGCCTTCATGTAAGCGGTGGCATAACCGAGTTTTTTGGGAACTGACACGATAGTCAAAGCTAAGTTCTAATGAGGATTGCCAAGTCAAAGTAAAGTTCCTAAAAGAAGATAATCTTTATGGTAGGGAATTTCATTATAGATGAGTTATATAATAGGGTGAGACAGTTTATATTTTTTGTTTTGTTAATTAATCTTGTTACTAGGTTTCAGGCATTGATTAACTTGTGGTCAACTGCTTATAGAGAACTATATGCTTTTTCAATTGTCTGCCCATTAATCTAAATATTATTTTAGGCCAAACAAATAAATACCTATTGTGAGCAATCATAATAGATATTTATTTGTTTTTATTGACTTATTTTAATAATTAACACTTGCTGTCTTTAAACTTTATTTAAGCGCTTTTTTCCAACGTTTTGCAAAGTGAGCAAACGATGCCATTGTGTTGAGTTGAGTGTAATACATCAGGGCGTTCATATTGCTGTTCACATTCTACGCAATGATACAAAGTAGCCACTGGCGTACCTTCCATATCAAAACGTGATTCTTCAATACCATCGTCATTTTGTTTTAGATAGTATTTACCTTTAGTAATAATAGCCATTAAAGGGGTCAGTACAAAGCCGACTACCAAAGCAATAATAGGAGAGTATGGCGCTAGGAAATCGCCTAAGACCCCAAAGAATGCCAAGATAGATAGGCCTGCTGCTACACCAAATGCCACCAAACCAACTGGGTTAAAGTCATACAACATACCGCGGCGGAATTCAGGCTCTTTCGGAGACAGTCCCAGTACATACTTATTGATTGCAATATCAGTTGAGACCACCACAATCCAAGCAATCGCGAAGTTAGAATAGAAGCCTAGGATTTTACCTAGAGCTGAGAACATATCCATTTCCATTAATAACAAGGCGATAGACACGTTGAAAATAACGAAGATAATGCGACCTGGATAGTGTTTGGTTACTCGAGCATAGGCACTGGTCCAAGACAATGACCCAGAGTAAGCATTGGTAACGTTAATTTTAATTTGTGAAATAACTACTAAGATAACAGCCAAAGCAATGGCAAATCCACCGGGAATAATATTTTGGAATACTGATGTAAACTGCTGTACCGGCTCAGTAATGACATTGTCGGGTAGCATATTGGCCATTAAATAGAAGGCCAAGAAAGCACCTGTAATTTGTTTGATGGCGCCTAACACCACCCAACCTGGTCCTGCTGACAGCATGGCAATCCACCAAGACACTTTGTTCTCTTCCGTCTTAGCAGGCATGAAACGTAGATAGTCAATCTGCTCACCGATTTGCATAATCAGTGCCAAACAGACGCCTGCACCTAGCATAACCGCAGACATATCGAGACCTGTATAGTCGCCATTACCGGAGAATGCGGCCCAGTCATTGACCATACTTGGGTTTTGGAATACTAAATAGGCTACGGGGCCGACCATCAGAAATAGCCATAGTGGGGTCGTCCAGACTTGTAATTTACTAAGTGCCTTCATACCAAAGACAACCAGAGGGATTACCATGACACTAGATAGAAGATAGCCTAACCATAACGGTACCCCTAGCCCCATTTTAAGACCTTGCGCCATAATAGCGCCTTCTAATGCGAAGAAAATAAAGGTAAAGCTGGCAAAAATGATACTGGTGATTACCGTTCCATAATAGCCAAAACCTGCGCCCCGCGAGATCAAGTCCAAATCAATATTATAGCGAGCCGCATAGTAAGAGACCGGAATACCGGTTAAAAAGATAACCACTGCGGCCAACAAAATGGCCACAACTGCATTGGTTGTACCATAGGCCAAGCCAATACTGGCACCAATGGAAAAGTCAGCCAAATAAGCGATGCCGCCAAGTGCGGTAATGGCCACCACACCAGGGGTCCATTTACGAAAGCTATGTGGGGCATAACGTAAAGTATAATCTTCTAAAGTTTCGTTAACGGCAGAATTCGTAGGTTCAGCTGGGTTTAATGGCACGTCATTAATAATTGGAGCGGTATCTTTAGGGTTCATAGTACACACCTTATGGCTCGATTGAATGATAACTTAAACCTAGAGAAACTAACGAATATGTTGGCTTTAAGATTGGCTAGGTTTAAGAATAAAAACAAAGGGTTAACGGGTTAACTTATTGAAAAAGTTGCAAATTGTGTACCACGTTAAAAATAAGACAGTCGCTATTATTTGCACCTAATTAAGGCACGAATGCGCCATAGTGGACGATATATCGCCATACTGCGGATACAATTAAGGAAACCTATACCTTTACGAGGGCTTACTTTTAAAAGTAGAGTGCTATGTTAGAATCACTATATAAATTGATAGATAAGAAGTTCATTCTCATTTTGGCCCATGCCAAGTCAAATCATCGAGTTTAAAAGGTGTTTTATAAACCTGTACTATTTATAAGTCATCTTGTTTAAAAAAGGATGTTTCATATGTCAGCGTTAACATTACAAACTAAAAACCGTTGTTTTAATGGTGAGCAGCGTTATTACTCGCATCAATCCTCTGTGACCAATACAGAGATGAGCTTTAGTATTTATTTACCAGATGAGGCCCTTGTTGGTAAGACGTGCCCAGCGATATTGTATCTTTCAGGATTAACCTGCAGCCCAGACAACGTCACTCATAAAGCACACTTCCAACAAAAGTGTAGTGAACTGGGTATGATATTTGTCGCCCCTGATACTTCACCTAAAGGCGAGAACGTGGCAAATGATGAACGTTATTTTGTGGGTCAAGGTGCCAGCTATTACGTGGATGCTACTGAGCAACCTTGGGCAGATAACTTTAAAATGCACAGTTATATTGCTGAAGAGTTTTATGACTTGATTCGCAGTCAGTTTGCCATAAGTAGTGTGGGCATAACTGGTCACTCAATGGGTGGGCATGGCGCCATTATGTTTGGCTTTAAATATCCCAGTAAATTCATTAGTGTTTCAGCAATTGCCCCTGTTTGTGTGGCCAGTGAGTCCGATTGGGGCAAAACGGCATTTGGGGAGTACTTCGGTCAAGAAAATGATCAACAGCAGGCTTGGTCACAGTTTGATGCTGTGACGGTGGTAGAGAAGGCGGGCAAGCAGTATCCACTAATATTAGTTGATCAAGGCGCAGCAGATGATTTTTATATTGACGGTTATTTACGCCCTGAAGCCTTACAGCAAGCTTGTCAAAAAGCAGAGCAACCCTTAACTTTGCGTTATCATGCTGGCTATGATCACAGTTACTATTTTATTCAAACGGTGATTGAAGATCATATTGAGCACCATTATAACGCCGCATTAACTCATGGATAGTTATATGACTGTCGACTTAGCTTTTGCTTTGTCTATTTTTAATCAAAAGTTTTTCTTTTAACTAACAGCTTTTCGTTACTAGTTTAGAATGAGGGTGGGGCCAGCGATAGCACCACCTTTTAAATCGTAAAATGCTAATTTAGACTGCTCGTCTGCCATAAATAGGTATGAGTTTTAATGGCATATAATGTGCTAAATAACATTATTAAGTATCTTGACTATTGGCATATCTTAAAATATACTCGGTGCTACTCAAGGGGAGTAACTTCTCACTTTATTATTAAGTTTGTGGCTTATCGTCATTCCATAAGGCATCGTTAAATCAATAACGTTACTTATCGGTAAGTCAACTATTATTAAAATAGTTAGCCAGACCTTGACCTGTTGTTAATCATTTGTGATTGGCATGGGTCAAGGTTTTTTGCATTTTAAATCACCTTCACTTGTCGCTCATCACAAGATTATCAAATTTTGATGATATCTTTTAGGAGCGATTATGTCACTTGCCAGTTTACCCACGACGGAAGCATTGAGTATTGGTAGTCCAATACTATATGCAATTTTTTTCTCTATCGTAGCCATCTTATTATTAGTCGATTTTTTTACTTTCAAAACACCTTTAAATGGTGAAAGTGTGTCTATGCGTCAAGCAGGCATTTGGAGCGCTATCTGGGTTGGTGTATCGGCACTATTTGCCGCAGGACTTTGGTGGTATTTACAACAAAACTTCGGTATTAGCCTAGCGAATCAGAAAGTTACTGAGTTTGTTACAGGTTATTTATTGGAAAAATCATTAGCAATTGATAACGTATTTGTGTGGTTAATGATTTTTGCAGCTTTTGCTGTCTCGCCGGCTATGCAACGTAAAATTTTATTATATGGCGTAATTGGTGCCATTATTATGCGTACGGTAATGATTTTTGCGGGTGCTTGGCTTGTCAGTGAATTTAGTTGGATTTTATACTTATTCGGTGCTTTCTTGCTCTATACCGGGTTTAAAATGTGGCAAAATCACGATGTACAAGAAGATCCTAAACAATCGGGCATATATCGATTTTTACAAAAACATTTACGTTTGACGGACGAAACCCATGACGCATCCGGTCAAGAACGATTTGTATTGATCAAAAATGGGGTCAAATATTTTACCCCGTTTGCGGTGGTGTTGGTTTTAGTAGAGTTATCTGATGTGATTTTTGCGGTGGATTCGATTCCCGCAATCTTCGCAGTGACGACTGACCCGTTTATTGTACTAACGGCAAACTTGTTAGCCATTTTAGGATTGCGTGCCATGTTCTTTTTACTATCAGGATTGGCGGATAATTTCCACTTATTACCGTATGCTTTGAGCGTGATTTTGATATTCATCGGTACTAAAATGCTATTACTTGATGTATTTCATGTGCCTATGGCGATTTCTCTTGGCTTCATTATATTGGTTTTAACCGTGACTGCATTTTTATCAATAAAATATCCTAACTTAGCCAAATAGCTTAGTAATTACTAAGGTTTAAATACGTTAATGTTTTTTAATTATGAGAAGATAAACCTTTATATAAAGGCTTATCTTTTTGAGTAAACCTAATGACATGGAAAACCTTATTTGTCTACTTTCGACACATGATTGAATGACTTTTTAGGAGCCATCGTTATTTAGTAATTTTGACAGTAAATTAAGGCTAGTGGCACTGTTATTTAGCCTCAATGATAGAGTCATGTCTAAATCTAATGAAAGGCTTACACCCCAAGTTTTAAGCCTTGAGTTTTAGGCTTTAAGTTTTAACTTTAATATGAGCTTTAAGCTTTAATATGAGTTTATTTCGGCATTAATATACTTTTAAACGATACATAAATTAAAAAGCATTTAGGAGAAACTATTGTCAACAAAAGACACATTACCCACTATGCAAGCGGATATGGACAGATTACTGAGCCAGAAGGCTGATTTGACGCATGAGCCATCTATAAGCACAGACAGTTGTGTCCCTGATGTCACTGTTCTTGATGATATACAAATCTCACGTATTATTGAAATGGCATGGGAGAACAGAACACCATTTTCGGCTATTGAGCGCACGTATGGCCTTAGTGAACCCGAGGTTATTAAACTGATGCGAAGTCAATTAAAGCCGTCTTCTTTTAGGATGTGGCGTAAACGAGTATCGGGGAGAGTTACTAAGCATCAAAGCAAACGACCTTTTGAAGTTGGACGTGCTTACTGTAAAACCCAGTATAAACCTCGTTAAAGTTTGATAGAATACAGATACTCATTAAACAAGTTTGCAGCCTAACGTATTCATGTATTAATTGTCCTAATATTATGTACTTGCTGTACTGTCTTTCAAATAATTATTAGAAGCTATATTCATAAGCTAAAGCCAGATTATTTTTGGTATAAAATAAGGCACTACCAGACGAGATTGGGTTGAATCGTCGTTCTATTCACTCTGAATTTTGACAAAGTATTGCGTTATTTTAAGCAGCAATAATCCAATATCGCTTGTAAGTATGAGTTTCTACAATCCTCGGTAGCCTATTATGATTTGTCCTGAAAAGCCCTATCTTATTGCCCCCTCTATTCTTTCAGCTGACTTTGCACGTTTGGGAGAAGAGGTTGAGAATGTCCTAAAATCTGGCGCTGATGTCGTGCATTTTGATGTTATGGACAATCACTATGTGCCCAATCTCACCTTTGGTAGTATGATATGTAATGCCCTACGTGATTACGGTATCGATGCCCCCATTGATGTGCATTTGATGGTTTCACCAGTAGACAGCATGATTGAGCAGTTCTTGGAAGCAGGCGCTAGTATTATTACTTTTCACCCAGAAGCGACCAACCATATCGACCGCTCATTACAGATGATTAAAGACGGTGGTGCTAAATGTGGCTTGGTATTAAATCCTGCTACACCGTTACACTATCTTGATTATGTTATGGATAAGGTCGATCAAATCCTACTTATGAGCGTGAACCCAGGCTTTGGTGGTCAGTCATTTATTGAAGGTACCTTAGATAAAATTAAACAGGTACGTCAACGTATTGATGCCAGTGGCCGAGAAATTCGTCTAGAAGTGGATGGTGGGGTGAAAGCCAGTAATATCAGAGCCATTGCTGAAGCAGGGGCAGACATGTTCGTTGCTGGGTCAGCGATTTTTAATCAGCCTGACTATAAACAAGCCATTGATGCTATGCGTCATGAATTAAGCCTTGTAGGTACTGCCCAAGCCTAATACTGCCTTGGGGTTAACAGAAACCTCATACCTGAACTGAAATTTGATCGATTAAAGAGGCGCTATGACAAACGATAAGTCTAGAAATGATAAGCCTATAAATGGCGGGCTGAACTCTGAGCTTAATACGAGTAATGTTACCCAAGATTCGTTGACTGCGAAGCCAAGCTTAGTGCCTAAAGCATTTACGGTTGGTTTGGCTATCTTTTCTTTGGTGCTTAGCTTGTCAGGTTATGTCTTTCGTTATATAACCGGTGACTCTATCAGTGCTATTTTGCGTCATGCTGCGGTGCTGGTGCCGGCCTTTGTGATAGGCGTTCCGCTTGCTTTTTGGATTGGTGCCTTGATTATGAATAAGGTAAAGGGTATGTATATTCAAAGACGTAATGCTTTTACCTTAGGTTGGCTTATTTCCTGCGTGACCATGCTTTGGTTGATGGGTACTTATAGCTAACTGCGATATATCGGCGTTAGGCAATATATTGTGGTTAAGCTAAACTCTTATGGCATAGCAATATAAATGGTATAACAATATAAAAAGGAACTCACTTGTCGATTTTTGATCGCAATTCATTTTATTATCCTTATCCTGAGAATATACCCAAGGGGCTGATTAAAGCGTTAATTATTGGCTGTCTGTTAATGGGACTTTCGGGTCTGCGTCATGCGGAAGGTTGGCAAGGCTGGTTGGCAGTGTTTGAGAATTGGCTGTTGATGTTGGTTATTTTTCCGACCGCTACCGCCGTAGTGGCCCTCCCTTTCAAATACCGCGACCCAACCTTTGAACTTAAAAATGCTTATTATCTAGGAATGTTTGTGTCATTCTTATTTCAAATGGCTAAATTAAGGTATTGGCGTTAACGCACTTGTTAGCCCTTTGATCTATAGAGCTTTCTTATCAGGCATTTATAAGATAAAGGGTTAAACATCCCAGTCTTTTATTCAAATAAACTATCCAAATAAGCTGTAAATAATAGGTTTAAATACCGTTTGCAACAATTAGACCTTGAAATTTGGGTCATTAGCGTCCATTGTTAATAGATACACATATGCTATATGAGGTGAATAGGGCATGGTATTTGATTTTGAAAAAGACAACATTGACGTTGAGATTGATGCAGACACAGGGGAGAGAACTACCCGAAAAGGTCGCGGCTTTGCTCAAGAAACTATATTGGAATTGGTTGAAAACGATAAGGGTCAAATCGTCCTACGTGATTCTTCAGATGCTGAGAATCCTTTAGTCACTATTGCTTTCTCTGATAAGATTAAAGATATGTTAGGCCGAGAGGCACATATTATTGGCCACAAAATGATTCATGCTGCGGTACAAGAAATGATGCAGAAGCAAGTCAGCCAGTGGCATGCCAATGTCTATGATGAAGAGCCTGAGCACTATAGTTAAGTTGAGATGTAGTTAAAATAAAGGCTAGTTATAGTAAGCGCTAGTTAAACTGAAGGCTCATTAGCCATTGGTGAAGTTTGGCAATGGCAAAAGACTAACTAGAGCCGATTCCATAGAGTTCTTGAATAGCATGACATTAAACCAGTTTAGTTTTAAGCACTATAATAAAAGCATAAAAAAGCGGGTTATCCTAAGATAACCCGCTTTTTTTGTGCTAATAAATCAAAAAATTATTTGATTTTAGCTTCTTTAAAGATAACGTGCTGACGTACTTTTGGATCAAACTTTTTGATTTCCATTTTGCCAGGCATAGTACGTTTGTTTTTAGTAGTGGTATAAAAATAACCAGTACCAGCGGTAGATACTAACTTAATCTTGTCTCTCATGATGCATTCCTATTAATTTGTAAAGTAAGATGGCTTAGTAGAAAGCCATCTAGTTAGTCGATTAAAAGACTATACTTTTTCACCTTTGGCGCGTAAATCAGCAAGTACTTTATCAATACCGTGCTTATCGATAATACGCATGCCTTTAGTAGAAACACGAAGACGGACAAAACGGTTTTCAGATTCTACCCAAAAACGATGGTTGTGTAGATTTGGCAAAAAGCGACGACGGGTTCTGTTAAGCGCATGCGAAACATTGTTACCCACCTGAGGGCGCTTTCCTGTCACTTGACATACTCGAGACATGACGGA
>Ga0098070_100337_pt1 | contig 11729 bp, 9 predicted proteins | sample 28_taG_FD_75063 | JGI IMG/M metagenome (GOLD analysis project Ga0098070, IMG submission 75063) | Marine viral communities from Cariaco Basin, Caribbean Sea - 28_WHOI_OMZ | ecosystem: Environmental > Aquatic > Marine > Oceanic | place: Caribbean Sea: Cariaco Basin | collected 2014-11-12
ATCTCTTCGCACCCATCACGGGTGCGTGGATTGAAACTGACCACCAATGCAGACAAAACCCGCTTTATGCTTCGCACCCATCACGGGTGCGTGGATTGAAACATCAGCGTCATAAGTTACGCCATTTACTGTAATATTCGCACCCATCACGGGTGCGTGGATTGAAACTGCTGGGCGGCGGATCATTTCAGTTTGTAGGCCTTCGCACCCATCACGGGTGCGTGGATTGAAACAATAGTTGCGTTTGCTTTACGCATTTGCTTGATTTCGCACCCATCACGGGTGCGTGGATTGAAACGGATCGGGGCCAGGTCTGTAAGCAACTCCGTCCTTCGCACCCATCACGGGTGCGTGGATTGAAACTGCCTTTACCGTTCGGCTTTTTCCAGTCACCGCGCCTTCGCACCCATCACGGGTGCGTGGATTGAAACCTCCTGCCTTAGTGGCTTAGTTTTGGAATTGTTTCGCACCCATCACGGGTGCGTGGATTGAAACATGCACTCATTATCAGGCAACGGCACATTTTGATTCGCACCCATCACGGGTGCGTGGATTGAAACCCCTTACTATTGATATAACGCCCCTTTGCGAGTTCGCACCCATCACGGGTGCGTGGATTGAAACGATATAAAAATCCTGATGCTGTTGATTATCCTGTTCGCACCCATCACGGGTGCGTGGATTGAAACCTGCGCCCTGCTTTTGACAACAACATAAACGTTTCGCACCCATCACGGGTGCGTGGATTGAAACTTTAGTCCTCGGATAGAATCAATCACACCTCTGTTTTCGCACCCATCACGGGTGCGTGGATTGAAACTGAATGGTCGCGCTACTACGTGCTCGTGCTGATGTTCGCACCCATCACGGGTGCGTGGATTGAAACACAATACACAAGGTTGCAGACGGTGCTTACAATGTTCGCACCCATCACGGGTGCGTGGATTGAAACGTGCAGACAGGGGGCGGCCCACTAGCTGACTTTTTCGCACCCATCACGGGTGCGTGGATTGAAACATGCTCCATTAGTCGATTAAACAGGCTTTCAATTCGCACCCATCACGGGTGCGTGGATTGAAACAATACGTGACATATCCTCTTGGTACGGTGATATTTTCGCACCCATCACGGGTGCGTGGATTGAAACTTGGTCTCTTTGCGCTTGGCCAGACCGCGACCATTCGCACCCATCACGGGTGCGTGGATTGAAACTTACAATCCAAACAAGCCCCACACTCGTTGGTATTCGCACCCATCACGGGTGCGTGGATTGAAACTTGCGTATCATCGCCATCACTTGATGCACTGCCTTCGCACCCATCACGGGTGCGTGGATTGAAACTTATCGTCAATCTCGTCTGATAGCTTAACGTCTTCGCACCCATCACGGGTGCGTGGATTGAAACTTAAATCCGAAAGATTCCAATCACCTATTGGTTTCGCACCCATCACGGGTGCGTGGATTGAAACTACATATTGGGCATAATCTAAATGAGCGTAACGCTTCGCACCCATCACGGGTGCGTGGATTGAAACCTTAACGTCCATAGTATCTACTTCCACTTTGGTTCGCACCCATCACGGGTGCGTGGATTGAAACAATCCAACGGCTGAAATCGCTAAGCAGTGGAATTCGCACCCATCACGGGTGCGTGGATTGAAACTATATCACGCACATAGCCATACGGTATGCCAGTGTTCGCACCCATCACGGGTGCGTGGATTGAAACACGTACAGCGCCTAACATCATGCTATTAAAGGCTTTTCGCACCCATCACGGGTGCGTGGATTGAAACAATTTGAGGATCAGCCATAGCCCAATCAAAAAATTCGCACCCATCACGGGTGCGTGGATTGAAACCTGTGTGAACGTGTTCACAACCTTACCTGTCATTTCGCACCCATCACGGGTGCGTGGATTGAAACACCCATAGGCGTATCCATCGCCCTAGCCTCATTTCGCACCCATCACGGGTGCGTGGATTGAAACATCAGTAACAACAATGTATGACGGCAAGACCTCTTCGCACCCATCACGGGTGCGTGGATTGAAACACTTAACTTGTCAAACATTGGTAAAACTCCTTTTTCGCACCCATCACGGGTGCGTGGATTGAAACTTGACCCTGCCAATAATGCTGTGACATATACAAATTCGCACCCATCACGGGTGCGTGGATTGAAACTTACCAGTTTTAAGACTATGTATACTTACAACAATTCGCACCCATCACGGGTGCGTGGATTGAAACTTTTGTGCGTATTCGTACTACTCGTAATTATGTCGTTCGCACCCATCACGGGTGCGTGGATTGAAACCCATTAATTATATGGGCGCATCGACTAACTTATTCGCACCCATCACGGGTGCGTGGATTGAAACATCCGCATTTATGGCAGCTGCAAGTCTAACAATTCGCACCCATCACGGGTGCGTGGATTGAAACGAGATTGAAAAGCTCGACAAGGCGATAAAAGCCTTCGCACCCATCACGGGTGCGTGGATTGAAACACGGCTATGCAGCTCAACGTCGCGTGACGCGTCGCTTCGCACCCATCACGGGTGCGTGGATTGAAACATGTTACTCTGCTCCCGGTGGCGTGGAGTGCTTTCGCACCCATCACGGGTGCGTGGATTGAAACCTGGCTACAATGTGGCCTTACACGTCCATGATTTCGCACCCATCACGGGTGCGTGGATTGAAACTAGTTTTTCTAAAAACCAATCTAGCTGCTGCTGCCTTCGCACCCATCACGGGTGCGTGGATTGAAACTTTGTCGTACTGACGATTTCTAGCGGCTATCTCTTCGCACCCATCACGGGTGCGTGGATTGAAACCGATCTTTGTGCGAGCATTTGCGTCCTATTGTATTCGCACCCATCACGGGTGCGTGGATTGAAACTTACCATAACTAAAGTCACCTAAGTGATAGACGTTCGCACCCATCACGGGTGCGTGGATTGAAACTGATTGTGCCATTTAGTATTCCTGACAGCTCCTTTTCGCACCCATCACGGGTGCGTGGATTGAAACACATACTCATCAAAGTACGCATCACCCTCAACCATTCGCACCCATCACGGGTGCGTGGATTGAAACATGCTTGACCGCTACCCACGTTACAGCACTGATTCGCACCCATCACGGGTGCGTGGATTGAAACTTGTGCTGGTAACTCAGATAACATCAACATATCTTCGCACCCATCACGGGTGCGTGGATTGAAACGTCTGATGTAGTGCCACCACTTTCATCTTTAAGTTCGCACCCATCACGGGTGCGTGGATTGAAACAGCATCAAAAGCCGCGATATTTTCATAGTTCAATTCGCACCCATCACGGGTGCGTGGATTGAAACTAGCAGACGCACGAAAGCCGTGCGGCGTATGTCTGTTCGCACCCATCACGGGTGCGTGGATTGAAACTAGCAGACGCACGAAAGCCGTGCGGCGTATGTCTTTCGCACCCATCACGGGTGCGTGGATTGAAACGCATTAAACTGATTTTTTGCATAAAACTGGAACTTCGCACCCATCACGGGTGCGTGGATTGAAACCCATTACGGATAAGCTCTTGGCTTGCATACTTTATTCGCACCCATCACGGGTGCGTGGATTGAAACCATTTATTCGGCTCCAAAAAAAAGCCCCAATTTTCGCACCCATCACGGGTGCGTGGATTGAAACCATACTACACATCGGGGGCAGGCCTTGGTGTAACCTTCGCACCCATCACGGGTGCGTGGATTGAAACAGATGGCGAATCTGTGAGTGCCTCAGCTTTTGCTTCGCACCCATCACGGGTGCGTGGATTGAAACAGGCAGACCTAGCTGATGCGTTTGATAGCGACCTTTCGCACCCATCACGGGTGCGTGGATTGAAACCACCCTAGCACTGGTCATGTTATTGACGGTTACTTCGCACCCATCACGGGTGCGTGGATTGAAACACAAGGATAGCGGTGTAAATGTTGAGGTTGTTGTTCGCACCCATCACGGGTGCGTGGATTGAAACAAATCAGCGGTGACATTCCAAGCCCAACAGGTTTCGCACCCATCACGGGTGCGTGGATTGAAACTTGATGTTATTAAGGCTGTCATATCAGGCGATTTTTCGCACCCATCACGGGTGCGTGGATTGAAACAAAAATGAGTAGTGCAGAGATTGCCGATCATATTTCGCACCCATCACGGGTGCGTGGATTGAAACCTCGACTGGGCCGCCGCCATTCATTGCTGGATTTTCGCACCCATCACGGGTGCGTGGATTGAAACTCTGTCGAAGTAATCAAGCTGCTCAGGCGTCATTTCGCACCCATCACGGGTGCGTGGATTGAAACTTGGATTTTCCTATCAAGGCAAAGGTTGATATGTTCGCACCCATCACGGGTGCGTGGATTGAAACACTATTGGAGACCATGACGCAAAGCTAGGCCATATTTCGCACCCATCACGGGTGCGTGGATTGAAACCTATTGATGATGTTGCAGACATACCGCAAAGCTTTCGCACCCATCACGGGTGCGTGGATTGAAACGAACGGCACGTTTGATGATAACAACTTGTCTGCTGATTCGCACCCATCACGGGTGCGTGGATTGAAACTGTTGATAAAACAATCGAGCAAGCGTAAACGTGGTTCGCACCCATCACGGGTGCGTGGATTGAAACACGTAGCATCGACTTGAGCATTGCTATGTTTTGCTTCGCACCCATCACGGGTGCGTGGATTGAAACAATACAATCATCTATGACGATGCTGATGCGTCTGTTCGCACCCATCACGGGTGCGTGGATTGAAACATCTAACCCATCAAACACTGACTGGTCTAGTTGTTCGCACCCATCACGGGTGCGTGGATTGAAACCAGTAAATAATAATATTAATGCTGTGGTCGGTTTTCGCACCCATCACGGGTGCGTGGATTGAAACTACTCGATACCAATGAGGATTATCAGAGCAAGATTCGCACCCATCACGGGTGCGTGGATTGAAACTGCATCAGCCGCACATAGTATCGGCACTCCAATTCGCACCCATCACGGGTGCGTGGATTGAAACTCAATCTCGCTCAGCGTCTTTTCGTCCACCTGTTCGCACCCATCACGGGTGCGTGGATTGAAACATCACGCCACCTCGCTTTCTTCGACCAATTCATTCGCACCCATCACGGGTGCGTGGATTGAAACTGTAGGTTACTGATAAATATAGCATTAAGACTATTTCGCACCCATCACGGGTGCGTGGATTGAAACGTGTCGATAAAACAGGTTAATGCGGGCCGCAATATTCGCACCCATCACGGGTGCGTGGATTGAAACTTGTTCCACCACGACTCAATAGGATAGTGGAACTTCGCACCCATCACGGGTGCGTGGATTGAAACTTACCATAACTAAAGTCACCTAAGTGATAGACGTTCGCACCCATCACGGGTGCGTGGATTGAAACATTGTGTCAGCACTAATCTCAATATCCGGATAACTTCGCACCCATCACGGGTGCGTGGATTGAAACTTTGGTCGAAAAGGGTATCGTAAAAAATACGATTCGCACCCATCACGGGTGCGTGGATTGAAACGTGACATATACAAAGATGACAGCGAAATACTAGTTCGCACCCATCACGGGTGCGTGGATTGAAACTACTATCGCGCCGATTTTGTACTTCACGATTGTTTCGCACCCATCACGGGTGCGTGGATTGAAACCAGTCGCTAAAGCGGCTAGGTGATGTGCCTAGTTTTCGCACCCATCACGGGTGCGTGGATTGAAACGGGAAGCTCGCCTAGATCAATAATGTCACCAGTTTCGCACCCATCACGGGTGCGTGGATTGAAACGTGGTGTGTGTGTGTGTGTGTGTGTGTGTGTGTTCGCACCCATCACGGGTGCGTGGATTGAAACTCGTCATAGTTATTGCGCTTATAACCTGCGCCATTTCGCACCCATCACGGGTGCGTGGATTGAAACAAACTATTGCAATCTATGCCAAACAAGATGGTATTTCGCACCCATCACGGGTGCGTGGATTGAAACCAATCCTCTCCAAACCAAAACACCAGCCCCTCATTCGCACCCATCACGGGTGCGTGGATTGAAACTGCACGCCTGACTCGTGATTGGACTGTGTGGCATTCGCACCCATCACGGGTGCGTGGATTGAAACAGGAATAGGTCAGGACATACACACGTAGGCTTATTCGCACCCATCACGGGTGCGTGGATTGAAACTTACCGATCATTACTACCCCTTGCCTTGCTTGTTCGCACCCATCACGGGTGCGTGGATTGAAACATACTGAGCCTCATCGTAAATAATCAAAATGGGTTCGCACCCATCACGGGTGCGTGGATTGAAACGTATTGCCGACTTTTACAGTTACCGCGTGATGATTCGCACCCATCACGGGTGCGTGGATTGAAACCATACTACACATCGGGGGCAGGCCTTGGTGTAATTCGCACCCATCACGGGTGCGTGGATTGAAACTTTAATGTGCTGCTCAATATCTGCCTGTGACATGACTTCGCACCCATCACGGGTGCGTGGATTGAAACGGTAAGTAGTGGCTCAATCTCTGGCGGTGCTGTATTCGCACCCATCACGGGTGCGTGGATTGAAACATAATCCCACCTCGCTAGCGGTCAGCGGCTCGCTTCGCACCCATCACGGGTGCGTGGATTGAAACTTAGCGTCAGCACGTTTGCCTGTCTTAGTTTCTTTCGCACCCATCACGGGTGCGTGGATTGAAACAAGGCACACAAGCCAAGCGCGACAGCCTAGTAGTTTCGCACCCATCACGGGTGCGTGGATTGAAACCCGTTACGGCCTTCAACACCAACAATCTTGATTTTCGCACCCATCACGGGTGCGTGGATTGAAACCACAGTCAGTACATGCAAGCGCCTACAAAATTAGGTTCGCACCCATCACGGGTGCGTGGATTGAAACGTTTAGGATTTGAACGGCTTTTGGTGAGTTGTCTTTCGCACCCATCACGGGTGCGTGGATTGAAACATTAACGATGACCATCTGCCCATGTACCCAATTTCGCACCCATCACGGGTGCGTGGATTGAAACATGCCCTGACCACCGCGTAAGAGTTGACTAAATTCGCACCCATCACGGGTGCGTGGATTGAAACTACCAACGCTTTGAGCCTGACTTGGAGCTACACTTCGCACCCATCACGGGTGCGTGGATTGAAACATGCTTGACCGTTACCCGCGTTACAGCACTGATTCGCACCCATCACGGGTGCGTGGATTGAAACTACTGATGTTATGGAACCTGTGAATTATAACGTTTCGCACCCATCACGGGTGCGTGGATTGAAACATCGCTACCCCCTTCGCCTAGCTTTTTAGCCTTATTCGCACCCATCACGGGTGCGTGGATTGAAACACTGTAGCGGCCATAACTGCCTGCGCGTGGATTTTCGCACCCATCACGGGTGCGTGGATTGAAACAAATTGTACCGATGACGGAAGCACCCAATCAGCTTCGCACCCATCACGGGTGCGTGGATTGAAACCTGCAAAATTTTGGAGAGTTTCCAAAGTAGTATTCGCACCCATCACGGGTGCGTGGATTGAAACGAGATTTTACGCAAAATATAACGGAGACATACATTTCGCACCCATCACGGGTGCGTGGATTGAAACATCAATGTATTTGCTGATAGTTTCACGGCGCTTGGTTCGCACCCATCACGGGTGCGTGGATTGAAACTTATTATCCTCATTAGTAAATAGATGACCTGTCTTCGCACCCATCACGGGTGCGTGGATTGAAACACAAAGTCAGTCAAAGAGCTGCAATTTGTGCAATTCGCACCCATCACGGGTGCGTGGATTGAAACGCTTACAAGGCTCTATAGGGCTGTTTAGGGGTGTATTCGCACCCATCACGGGTGCGTGGATTGAAACGGTTTGATTAGGGTAGTCAGATGGAATACCTAGTTCGCACCCATCACGGGTGCGTGGATTGAAACATATTTAGACCTTTGATTAGTTTAAGTTAGTAGTTTTCGCACCCATCACGGGTGCGTGGATTGAAACACAGACAGAGACCCCTCTGTCACCTTGCAAGGGTTCGCACCCATCACGGGTGCGTGGATTGAAACAATATGAGAATAAATAGCGGTCTTAAAGATGATTCGCACCCATCACGGGTGCGTGGATTGAAACTAAAGCAGAGTCCACACGTTCCAATGATAGTGTTTCGCACCCATCACGGGTGCGTGGATTGAAACCGCACTCTTTGAACTCATAATCAAAACCTCGCTTTCGCACCCATCACGGGTGCGTGGATTGAAACTCCAAAGGCTCATGCTGAAGTGCTGGCAATCTTTCGCACCCATCACGGGTGCGTGGATTGAAACCCAGTTTGGAGCATGGTTGTGACTTGCGTGAAGTTCGCACCCATCACGGGTGCGTGGATTGAAACGGGTAGAAACTGCGTATTAAGCAAGGACAGACTTCGCACCCATCACGGGTGCGTGGATTGAAACCATATAAAATACTCAAAGGCGCTGTTCCACGCTTCGCACCCATCACGGGTGCGTGGATTGAAACGGCATCGTCGACCCGTTTGAGAACTGGCAGTTGTTCGCACCCATCACGGGTGCGTGGATTGAAACCGCTAGTTGGCTCATTTCGTCCGCTCCCGTACTTTTCGCACCCATCACGGGTGCGTGGATTGAAACTACAAGGTTGTGTCCCGTCGAAGTTTTTGTAGTATTCGCACCCATCACGGGTGCGTGGATTGAAACTATGAGCTAAGCAGCAAGTTTGCTTTGCCCAGTTCGCACCCATCACGGGTGCGTGGATTGAAACAATTCGTCCATAGCATCAACGCTTAGATAATCATTCGCACCCATCACGGGTGCGTGGATTGAAACTGTTTATCGCATTTTTTCTATTTTGAAAGCGATTTCGCACCCATCACGGGTGCGTGGATTGAAACTACCCTTTGGCATCTTTAACCCCCGTAATAGTTTCGCACCCATCACGGGTGCGTGGATTGAAACAAACGCAGTCATTGAGCAGGCGATAAGCGAGAATTCGCACCCATCACGGGTGCGTGGATTGAAACATCTGGATTTCAAGACCGTCGCCGCCGGTTATCATCGGTTCGCACCCATCACGGGTGCGTGGATTGAAACATCGCTGTTTGGGCTTGTCTTGGTGCGTTTGTTTTCGCACCCATCACGGGTGCGTGGATTGAAACTGTTTTCTATCAGCGTCCACGTTGACCATTCAGGCTTCGCACCCATCACGGGTGCGTGGATTGAAACGGGCTTACTGGCTTTCGCCTGGTTCGCCTTCTTTTCGCACCCATCACGGGTGCGTGGATTGAAACTAGCCTTTCTAGGCAGATATGAGGAGGTAGCATGTTCGCACCCATCACGGGTGCGTGGATTGAAACTCGAATGGGATTTGATGAACACCATCACGCGCCAATTCGCACCCATCACGGGTGCGTGGATTGAAACCATGACGAACAGCTGAGCATCTGCCAGCAAAAATTCGCACCCATCACGGGTGCGTGGATTGAAACATAAAATATCCCCCATTGGACTTTCACCAGCCCATTCGCACCCATCACGGGTGCGTGGATTGAAACGCCAGTAGTTACGCCCAATGATGCGGCTAATGCTTTCGCACCCATCACGGGTGCGTGGATTGAAACACAATGTTGATTTATCTAACGCTCGTAAGATTATTCGCACCCATCACGGGTGCGTGGATTGAAACGTCTGTAACGGCAATCTATGGCGATTTATCCTCGTTCGCACCCATCACGGGTGCGTGGATTGAAACTTTACGAGCCTCTACACGATGCGGTAGGTTGGTTCGCACCCATCACGGGTGCGTGGATTGAAACACCATTGCTGGCATCAGCCAATCGCTTCAACGCATTCGCACCCATCACGGGTGCGTGGATTGAAACAGGGACTTGAGCCGACAACGGGGACGCTGTTTGTTCGCACCCATCACGGGTGCGTGGATTGAAACTGCCAAACAATCAATAACTGGCACATCGTAACCGTTCGCACCCATCACGGGTGCGTGGATTGAAACCATTGGGTACTGTGGCAGGTGGTCATCATTAATATTCGCACCCATCACGGGTGCGTGGATTGAAACCTCAAGCGACAAAAGACGAGCTACGGCGCAAATACTTCGCACCCATCACGGGTGCGTGGATTGAAACTTCGTAACCCAAAATCTCAGAATAATACTCTTTGTTCGCACCCATCACGGGTGCGTGGATTGAAACAACCATAGATTTATCACAGACCATTTTAAATATTTCGCACCCATCACGGGTGCGTGGATTGAAACATCGACATGATAGCGTCCGCGACCAATGCACATTTCGCACCCATCACGGGTGCGTGGATTGAAACTGTGTAGTACCAGCCCTGCCATAGCGGTGTTGTCTTCGCACCCATCACGGGTGCGTGGATTGAAACTGCATTGACCCTGCCGTGTCAGCGGTGGCCGCTATTCGCACCCATCACGGGTGCGTGGATTGAAACTTTTTTGTAAATAACGTGCATTACGTTTACTACTTTCGCACCCATCACGGGTGCGTGGATTGAAACCGCAAAACATACCTGTTATTGGTGCTGCTGTGGCTTCGCACCCATCACGGGTGCGTGGATTGAAACACAAAAGCAATTTGAGGCGGTTTGAAGTTAGCCCTTCGCACCCATCACGGGTGCGTGGATTGAAACAATGCAGACGGGGAGTCTATCTGTAAACGGGCTTTTCGCACCCATCACGGGTGCGTGGATTGAAACATCCAACAGTTAGAGAATGCTACTAACGGTGTTTCGCACCCATCACGGGTGCGTGGATTGAAACTCAACAGTCGCATTGATAGCCGTGTAGGTCGACCTTCGCACCCATCACGGGTGCGTGGATTGAAACAGTGTTTTCAATAACAACTCTATGCTGCGTCTTTTCGCACCCATCACGGGTGCGTGGATTGAAACTGCTATTAACCGCCAACCAGTCAACGATGTCGTTCGCACCCATCACGGGTGCGTGGATTGAAACTGCTATTAACCGCCAACCAGTCAACGATGTCGATTCGCACCCATCACGGGTGCGTGGATTGAAACGATAGAGATATTGCGGATTTCATCATTAGCATTCGCACCCATCACGGGTGCGTGGATTGAAACCAGCAGCTCAAATCCAACTTTGTCACTGGCTCTTCGCACCCATCACGGGTGCGTGGATTGAAACGCGAAAGCATCAATGGCGTATTTAGTGAAAATAGTTCGCACCCATCACGGGTGCGTGGATTGAAACTTTGCCGTTTGTTCATCTAGCTTATCCTTACGATATTCGCACCCATCACGGGTGCGTGGATTGAAACACCGAGGCGTGTAAAATGCTCGGCATTAGTGATTCGCACCCATCACGGGTGCGTGGATTGAAACTGATTCGGCAATTACCGATGATTTAGGTTTTGTTCGCACCCATCACGGGTGCGTGGATTGAAACGGCTTCTTTAGCAAGCCTTGCTTCTTCGCGTGTTTCGCACCCATCACGGGTGCGTGGATTGAAACTAATATCGATGGTCGTGCTGTCATTTCTGGGCTTCGCACCCATCACGGGTGCGTGGATTGAAACAACTCAGGTGGTAAATATAAAACAAAGGTGCGTGTTCGCACCCATCACGGGTGCGTGGATTGAAACTGCAA
>Ga0098070_100338_pt1 | contig 11663 bp, 10 predicted proteins | sample 28_taG_FD_75063 | JGI IMG/M metagenome (GOLD analysis project Ga0098070, IMG submission 75063) | Marine viral communities from Cariaco Basin, Caribbean Sea - 28_WHOI_OMZ | ecosystem: Environmental > Aquatic > Marine > Oceanic | place: Caribbean Sea: Cariaco Basin | collected 2014-11-12
TATTTACAATGAAATGAGACCGCACTTAGCATTAGATATGGAAACGCCTAACGCAGTGCATAATAGAAAAGGCCAGCTTCGAGAGCTGGCCTAATAACTGTCAACCTATATTAGGACGACACATTTATTTCAATGAAAGAGGCTAGTGAACAAATACTGGTCCGCCGGACAGACCCCACACCAAAACTGAACCTGTCATTAGAATAACGAGCAATACTAGCCCACATGTCACTACCGAGCTTGAGTAAATGAACCCTTTATCTTCTGGCATATGCATCAAAATTGGCACGCCAGAGTAGAGCAGGTATACCGAATAGCTAATACCGACTAACAGCGCCGTCATCACTACCCAGAGTTCTGGGTAAAGACCTGCGAAGCCCACCATAAACAACGGTGTAGCCGTGTAGGCCGCAAGTTCCAGCGACTGCGTATAAGTTGGCGTCGCATCAAACGCTTTAGCCAACTCATGAATAAGTACGGCCAATGCGACCACGCCTGCAATTAAGCCAAAATACATGCCTATACCCATCATAATTGCGGTATTTTCGCTAAGGCGAATTATGTCACCTGCGCCGATACTCCAGCCAGTATGGGCACTGGAATAATAGGCCACGAGTGATGGAATGAGAGATATAAAAGCGATATGGGTAAGCGCGTAAAAATAGGTTTCGTGTTTGGTATCAATGGTTTGCCACTCTTCTTTTGGATGAGTGTAAATACCAATTAAATGATTTAAAATCATAAAGTCCTGCCTTGTTCACCAACGTTATTATTTTAAAAAATATTGTTGTGAGGCAGGGAGAACACACGGACTAACCGTAAAACCAAGGAAACACAAACACAGCGCAAAGCGCTAAACACTGCCGTTAACAATATGTTTACAAATTGAGTGTGCAGCAGAATGACTAAGCCGTCAACATAAATTGATTAATTTATAAACGGATGCAAAGCGTTAACTTTAGCGTGGTGCGCCTGAGTGGAAACGCAATTCGTCATCGTCGCTTTCAATCAATGATCTTTCAACGTTTCCGAAGTGGGCAACGCGCTCTGAAATATCAGTTTTAGCGATTTGCCCAGCCAGCGTTAGGTAGTCTTCAAAGTGTCTGGCCTCAGAGCGCAACAGCGACACATAGAACTTGCCTAAATCTTCGGAAACATACGGCGCAAGTTTGGCAAAGCGTTCACAGGAGCGCGCTTCAATGTAGGCACCACAAATGAGCTTGTCGATGAGCTTTTCAGGTTCGTAAGTGCGTACGTGACGCAATAAGCCATTTGCGTAACGACTGGATGTTACCGACTTATATTCAAACCCCAACTCGTGCATAATTTCTAGCACTTGGTAAAAATGATGAAGCTCTTCTTTAATTAGCATGACCATTTTATCAAGCATGTCTTTTTTAAAAGGGTCTAGCCCTTCTGTGTTAAATACATTTTTGGAAAGGTGCTTAGTATTAAGCGATTGCCAATCGCCTTCGTGGCGGTAAGTGAAGTCTTCGTAAGGTTTCAACCAGCCCAGCAATACCTTACTGGTTTCTTCATCGGCCACATAGCGGCGAAGTAGGTACATAGCCGACTGAGCCGCTTTAAGCTCGCAAATTAGGTGGTCAGTAAGGATAACGCGAAGGTTTTCCTCTTTCTGCGCTTCGTCTATCCACGACTGAGGCGTCTCGCAATGTAAAAAGGCATTGATTGGTGAAAGTAGAGACGTGACTTCAGAAGTGGAGGTTACAGACATGTTGAAACTCAATTTTAAGTGCTACGGTTTTTCAGTTACATTTGAATTTGGCTGCTGCCAACGCTAGTTTCGGCAGTTTCGGTTTATAAAAGCACAAAATTCAGCGTATCTGAATTGAACCGCAATTTTACTTGATACCTACAAGCCCTTACAACTTAAAATAGAGGCCAATAAATTACAAAATGAATTATCTTGCCCATCTTTTCTTAGCCCGACCAACTGCCGATTCTCAATTCGGTAACCTACTCGGTGATTTCAGGCGGGGTGTTGATATTAAAGAGTTTGGACAAGCGGTACAGCTAGGTCTTAAAAACCACTATGAAGTCGATAGGTTCACCGACAGTCATACCAGCGTCTTAGCAGCAAAGGCGTTATTTCATAAAAGTCGTCGGCGCTTTGCACCTGTGGCGCTAGATATCTACTTCGATCACTTGCTAATTAAACATTGGGCGTCGTTTACAGCACAGGGTTTTGACGACTTCAGGGAACAGAGTTTCGCATTGTTAGAACAGCGATTGCCCACTATGCCGAGAACGATGCAGCACAGTGTTGGGCATATGATAACCCATGACTGGTTTGAAGATTATGCTAAAGAAGAGGGCATTGCTAAGGCGATTGCTGTGGTTGCTAAACGTATTCGTTTCCCCAACACGTTTCATCATGCTGTGGATGATATTAATACGAACAGAGACGAGATTGAAGCGAGATTCTTAACGTTTTTCCCTGAACTCATTACACACATAAAAATCAATGGCCCTGAGAATATTTGAAAGGCTTAACCGTGTTACAGAAATGTATCGAAGAAATTGGTCGTTTTGTCGTTCATTGCTAAGCTGTCATGTGAACAGCGATATAGTAAAGCGTGCAATACAAAGACAACACAAAAAAGATAAAATTAACGACACTCAAAGATAATAATGATGAATATTCAATCCTTAGTTAGAAATACATCGCCCGTATTATTAAGTCTGGGTAAAAATAAACACAAAGCGCAATCGCACTCGACCCTAGCATGGTTAACGGCAGCCTTAATTGCTTTTGTAAGCTTAACTACCAGTGCTTCAGCGCAAGAAGAAAGCGCATCTGCACATGCTCGTTCAATAAAAATTGATAGCAGTGTAGTGACAGAGCACGAAACTAAAATCCTAGGCAAGCGTGTAAAATACAGTGCCACCACGGGTACTCAACCGGTTTGGAACAGTAAAGACGAAGCGGTTGCCACTTTGTTTTACACTTACTATCAGCGCACTGACGTAAAAGAGAATACTGAGCGCCCGCTTATTATTTCTTTTAACGGTGGTCCAGGCTCTGCGTCAGTGTGGATGCATGTAGCCTACACAGGCCCTCGTATTCTTAATATTGATGATGAGGGCTATCCAGTTCAGCCCTATGGTGTTCAAACCAATCCTTACTCCATTTTGGATGTGGCAGACATTGTGTTTGTTAACCCAGTGAATACAGGGTACAGCCGTGTGCTGCCTAAAGCTGACGGCAGCATGCCATCGCAAGATGAACAGCAGAAAATGTTCTTTGGTGTAAACGCCGATATTAGCTATTTGGCAGACTGGGTGAATACTTTTGTAACGCGTAATAATCGCTGGCGTTCACCTAAATATCTTATCGGTGAAAGTTACGGCACGACGCGTGTGTCAGGATTAGCATTAGAGCTTCAAAATCGCCAATGGATGTACTTAAACGGCGTTGTGCTTGTATCGCCAACCGATATTGGTATAGAGCGCAACGGGCCGGTAAAAGCCGCTAATCGACTGCCTTATTTTGCTGCCGCGGCGTGGTATCACAATAAGCTTGAACCCGCGTTGCAAAACAAAGATCTTACTGAGCTATTGCCTGAAGTTGAAGACTTCACCATCAATACGCTTATTCCTGCTCTGGCCAAAGGTGGCTTCATTGGTGAAACGGAAAAGCGCGATGTGTTAAAGCAAATGGCGCGCTATTCTGGGTTAAGTGAAGCGTCTATTGCGCAAAACAACTTAGACGTGAGCACTGCATTTTTCTGGAAAGACTTACTGCGCGAGGAAGGGAAGACGCTAGGTCGTTTAGACAGCCGCTATTTGGGTATAGATGCTAAGCAAAGCGGCGACCGCCCTGACTATTGGGCTGAGCTAACATCATGGCTTCATTCGTTCACGCCCGCTATTAATTACTATTTGCGTGAAGAGTTAAACTACAAAACTGATATTAAGTACAACATGTTTGGAAACGTGCACCCATGGGATAGAAGCAATAATCAAACGGGTGAGAACTTGCGATTGGCCATGGCGCAAAACCCGTATCTGAATGTGATGATTCAAGCTGGCTATTACGACGGCGCAACGAACTACTTTGATGCCAAGTATACGATGTGGCAGCTCGATCAAAGTGGCAATTTAAAAGACCGTTTGAGCTTTAAGGGATATCGCAGTGGCCACATGATGTATCTGCGTCGCGACGACTTAAAACAGTCCAACCAAGACCTACGCGAGTTTATTAAAATGAGCACACCAGGCAAAGGCATACCTGCTGAATACAAGCGATAGTACGTCTGAAAATCTAAAGACAAGGATGTCAGGTTTTTTTACATTATATTAAACTAATTCATTATTTATTTTTTAAGCTTCTGTATTTAAAAGCTATTTTAGATTTGGCTTACACTTTGCTAAATCGGGTCTGCTAAATAATGAAATTCTTATTAACATAAACTACAAGGACGTATACATGAAAAAGTCTTCGCGTTTTTCATTATCCCTGCTGGCGAGCGCAGCGCTAGCATTCTCAATCTCAAGCACCACAGCCAATGCTTCAGTGCTCCTTTCCGGCTGGGAAGGCTCTACTGAAAGTGGATTTGGTAACTTAGCGATGAATGGTAACGACGACGGTTCATCGGGCGCTATCGTATTTGACGCATTTGAATCGCTTGCCTTCGATAGTGGCGTAAATTTCTTTGGTACTTCATACGATAGATTCTTCATTAACAATAACGGTAATATTACCTTCAATGGCACTGTGAGCTCTTTTACGCCAAGACCCTTCCCAATAAGCAACCAGCCAATGATCGCGCCATTTTGGGGCGATGTAGATACGCGCTGTGCAGAGTGTGGCGACGTGTTTATCGGTTCACCGAATGAAAACACGCTGGTAGTGACATGGAACGATGTTGGTTACTACAGTCAAAACAGTAACCCCACAAACACGTTCCAATTAGTGTTAATTGATCGAAGACACAGGTGCGGGAAATTTCGACGTTGAGTTTAGATATGAAGATATCGGCTGGACTTCAGGTAGTGCGTCAGACGGCGTTCCAGCACAAGCGGGTTATGACGCGGGAGATGGGGAAAACTTTTTCACTGTGCCGGGGTCTCAAACCGCCGCTATCGCTGATATAGACGAAAGTAACAGCAACACGGGCACGCCTGGTATTTGGAAGTTTGCTATTCGCGATGGCGTACTACCGGGTGATACTCCAGAAAACCCTATATTGCCAATTGTTAATCCAGAAACACCTACAGACTATGAATTTGAATTCTCTATCGATGATCCAGATGAACTTGTATTCATCGACCCAGATGTAGCAGTAGGCTATGACTATATTGTAAATAGTGGTCCAAACATCGCGTCAGTACTTTTGCCTGAAGGTTACGACGACAACATGTTTGACCTATTTCTTTGGGACAATGTTCTGATGGATTGGTTCGATACAGGCACAGATATCACTGGTGGTGAGGAGTACGACTTCAATACCCCAGTTGACCGCTTCAGAATTATGGGAATTGATGTTTCGAATATGCTCGAGCCTACGCCTGACGCATTTGTAACCGGCCTCACTTTCGATGGTTCTGGCGTTGTTAATATGAACCAGAATGCCGTTACTGTGTTTGTACCTGATCCTGTATCTGTGTCAACACCCAATACTCTATTTCTAATGCTAAGTGCAATGTTTGCTACGCTTGTCATAAGAAAGCGGAAGCAATAAAGTTGTCATAAAAGAGGGGGAGCGTGCGCTCCCCGTTTTGCTAAGAGGTGAAAGTGAAATATTTAGTAGCAGTTAGTTTAGTATTTGCATCGTTCTTTTCATGGGCTGTAACCACAAGTGACTTTGGTAGTTGGAGTTTGCTATGTAATGATTCATCTGTGTGTACGCTCAGCCAGCTCGTTGCCAAAGACAAAGAAGCAAAAAAAGTGCTATTGGGCGTCAACGTTGACTACTCCTATTCGCAAGATTTTCCAGTATTGAAAATAAAGCTTCCAAAAAATACACTCACAAAAAATGGTGTAGGAGTAAAAATAGACGATTTTGCATCCATACAAGTGCCATTCTCAGGCTGTGACGAGAAGTCTTGCCAAAGTATAGTGAAAATCGACAATGAACTTTTGAAACAAATGCACAATGGACAGACTATGCTAATAGCGTTTCAAAAATCTGAAAACCAGCAAGTTACCTTACCCATATCATTGACAGGTTTTGAGGAAGCTTACGTACAGCTAAATCAAAGTATTCAAAAGTAAATGCACAGATACTCGTCTATTTTTGATATTTTGACACGTTGAATGCGGCTAGCTGCGCTAAACATTCAGCGCAGCGCTCTTTCAGCATATCTCTGAATAGTCTTACTGCTGGAGTAATAGATTGGCGGCTAGGGCAAATCAGCCAAAGCTGTTTCGGTTTAGGTTGATATTCGGGCAACAAGGTTACAAGTCTACCCTTTAAAATGTCGTCGCACGCATCTAAGCCAGATTTAACAGCAATACCTTTACCCGCGACGGCCCAACGCTTTACTATTTCTCCGTCGTTTGCGGTTCTGTTGCCTCGCATTTTTATCTTCAGCGGTGTCCCTTTGTGAAAAAACTCCCATTCGTTATATACCTTGTCATGTAGTTGGTAAAAAAGCCCGTTGTGTGTTTGCAAGTCTTCAAATTTTTCAGGGGCACCATGAGAGCTGATATAAGATGGGGAGGCAACAAGTAAACTTGGTACATCACAAATTTTGAAACCGTATACATTCGCATCGGTTGGAGTACCGTACCTTAGCGCTAAATCGACGGGATCGCGATAAAAGTCGATGTTGCTGTCACTCAGGTTGAGCTTTACGGTTATTTTGTCATGCAAATCCATAAAGTCATCTAGCCACGGCGCAATCACATTTCGGCCTAAATCAGACGATAAACCTAACCTAAGCTCGCCCTCAATCACGCCTGTATCACCCTTTAAGTTCTGCTTGGCATTAGCCAGCATTGACATGGCTTCTTGGCACGTTGGCAAAAACCTTTCACCCGCAGACGACAGACGTAGTGAGCGTGTAGTACGAACAAATAATTCGGCACCAAGGGCCTGTTCTACGCGTTTGACCGCAGCACTTGCGGTTGCTGTACGCATATTCAAATGTGTCGCTGCTGCAGTAATGTTTCTAAATTCAGCAACTTTTATTACTACATTCAAGTCGTCGAGTAACATGGCTTTCAAAAACTATTTGATAATGTTTCTTTTATTGTGCTGTTTATCCAAATTTAATCAAGAGTATGATGATGATATTACTCAAAGGAGAGACAAATGATGAAAGCTATTGGTTATACCCACTCACGTGGTATTAATGAGCCTAATGCACTGGTGGATATTGACATCGAAAAGCCCAGCGCGTCGGGTCGAGATTTACTTGTAAAAATAAGTGCGATAGCAGTTAACCCGGTCGATTATAAAATTCGTCATCGCGTTAATCCTAATGGAGGTGATCCCAAAATTCTGGGGTGGGATGCAGTAGGTGAAATCGTTGATATAGGCGCTGATGTTACCGAGTTCGCAGTTGGTGACAGAGTTTACTACGCTGGCGACCTTACCAGAGTCGGCTCAAACGCAGAGTTTCAATTAGTTGATGAACGTATTGTCGGTAAAGCGCCTAAGTCTCTGTCAGACAGCGATGCTGCGGCACTTCCTCTAACCACAATCACAGCGTACGAATTGTTGTTCGATCATCTTGCTCTAAGGCAACAAAGTGAAAAGAGCGATGAGGTTGTGCTTGTGGTAGGCGCAGCTGGTGGCGTGGGTTCTATTATGCTGCAATTGCTTAAAGTACTAACGGGGGCTACCGTGATCGCCACTGCCTCGCGTGAAAGCTCAAAAAGCTGGGTTCAGGAGTTAGGTGCCGACTACGTAGTGGATCACAGCAAGCCTATGGCTGAGCAAATCAAGGCCTTAAACATTGGTGAAGTGACTCATGTCGCAAGTTTAAATAATACGCACCAGTACATTGAAAGCTTTGTTGAAGTTATGAAGCCGAAGGGCAAACTAGCGCTAATTGACGACCCAGAAAGTCTTGACGTAGCCAAGCTTAAGCAGAAGAGCTTGTCACTTCATTGGGAGTTCATGTTTACGCGCTCAATGTTTGAAACTGATGATATGGCAGAACAAAGTCGTCTTCTCACACACGTAGCAGGGCTCATCGATGAGGGAAAAATTAAGACTACCGTAGGCAAACACTTGGGGAAAATTAATGCTGCCAATCTAATAGAAGCGCACAAAACTCTGGAAGAAGGGAGTGCTATCGGCAAGCTCGTACTAGAAGGTTTTTAGCCTCTTACCTCCATTTATCTCATAAGTTTATTCGCTTTTCCAACGCGAAATTAAAAGCGATTTAGCCACATTGGCTTAGGGCGAAATGACTGCCCTAAGCCTTGCCCCAATTCATGTAAAACTTTCTAGCGTTTTTGTAAAAGTGACGACTCATATAGCTGTCATTTTATTAAGTGTTTGATAATTAATGGTTTAATCCATGGAATCTAACTTGCTGTAGAGGGTACGCATAGCATTAAAAACAATGTGAAATGTGTTCAATCTTAAATGACAAGGAAAAATCATGGCTGAATCATTCAAATATGAAGGAAAAAAGGGAAAAGGCGGCGAATTACATCAAAAAGCAGGGGATGGGTATCCGACTATGACGACAGCCCAAGGCTGCCCTGTACATGATGACCAGAACTCTTTGAAAGCTGGTGTACGCGGACCAACAGCTTTAGAAGACCACGTAATGCGTGAGAAGATATTTCATTTCGACCACGAGCGCATTCCAGAAAGGGTAGTTCATGCAAGGGGCTATGGCGCCCACGGTTACTTTGAAACGTATGAGTCACTTTCGGATATAACTTGCGCCGATATTTTTCAAGAAAAAGGCAAAAAGACCCCAGTATTCACTAGATTTTCTACCGTAGCGGGTAACCAAGGTTCTCCAGATTTAGCGCGAGATGTACGTGGTTTTGCTGTCAAATTTTATACCCAAGAAGGTAATTGGGATTTAGTTGGCAACAACATTCCTGTTTTCTTCATCCAAGATGCTATCAAGTTTCCAGATCTAATTCACTCGGCTAAACAAGAGCCTGACCGAGGTTTTCCTCAAGCGCAAACCGCGCACGATAACTTCTGGGATTTCGCAAGTTTAAGCCCAGAGTCTGTTCACATGCTGATGTGGGCTATGTCAGACCGTGCTATTCCCCGTTCATTCCGCTTTATGGAAGGTTTCGGCGTTCATACTTTTAAGCTGATAAATGCAAAGGGTGAAATGAAATATGTTAAGTTTCACTGGAAACCGAAGCAGGGCATGCAGTCAGTTGTGTGGAACGAAGCACTCAAAATCAACGGTGCTGATCCAGATTTTCACCGACGGGATCTGTGGAACTCTATTCTTGCTGGTGACTTCCCAGAATGGGAGTTGGGTATGCAGATATTCGACCAGGAGTTTGCAAATAATTTTGAGTTTGACGTTTTGGACGCAACCAAGCTTATTCCAGAAGAGCAAGTACCAGTAAAAATTGTAGGTAAAATGGTACTTAATAAGGTGGTAGATAACTTCTTCGCTGAAACTGAGCAAGTTGCATTTTGTACACAAAACATTGTACCTGGCATAGATTTTACCAACGATCCACTATTGCAGGGGCGTAATTTCTCTTATCTAGATACGCAGCTAAAACGTTTAGGTAGTACCAATTTCACTCATCTACCCATTAATGCGCCTAAATGCCCGATGCGTCACTTCCAGCAAGACGGCCACATGGCGATGCATAATCCGAAAGGGCGCGCCAATTACGAACCGAATTCTTGGGAAGCTGATGAAGATAATCCGCGCGCGTGTCCTGCTCATGGATTCCAGTCACATAATGAAGAGGTTTCTGGTGAAAAGGTTAGACATCGTTCAGAAACTTTTGCTGACCATTACAGTCAAGCTCGTCAGTTTTATATTAGTCAAACTGAGACTGAGAAGGAGCATATTCGCGATGCATTCGCTTTTGAGCTATCTAAAGTAGAGCGTTTAGCCATTCGTGAAAGAGTTGTTTCACATCTGCTAAATGTTGATAAGGATTTGGCTAAAGCGGTTGCTGAAGCGCTAGGTTTTAACGAAATGCCAGAGCCAGCAGAGGCTGCAATGGAAACTAGAGAAGATCTTGCTGAATCCGATGCGTTAAGTATTTTGAAGAATGCGCCGGATACGTTTAAAGGTAGAAAGCTGGGTATCTTAGTAAGTGATGACCTTGACGGTGAATTACTTGGTAATGTAAAAACCGCCTTAGACAATGAAGGCGCTATGTACGAGATTGTTGCACCGCAGATTGGCGGTGTTACGTGCGATAAAGGCAATTCAGTAGATGCACAGCAGAAGGTCGATGGCGGACCGTCAGTATTGTACGATGCAGTTCTGTTGTTGATGTCTAAGTCAGGAGCCGAAAAGTTAGCTAGCAAGCCTGAAGCAAAAGACTTTGTTTCAGATGCGTTTGCTCACAACAAGTTTATCGGCTACACAGATGCTGCAATGCCACTTATCAAGGCAGTTGGCTTAGATAGCATGATGGATGACGGTTTTGTGGACCTTAAACAAAAGTCAGCAGACGAATTTATTAAGACATTACGTAGTATTCGTTACTGGGCTAGATCTTAACCCAGCCTTTGTACTTGTTTAGAAATAGAAGGGCGCTTTTTTGAGCGCCCTTTTTTATTGCGTGCCCCGTCCTGTAATTGACCAGTCCTGAACTACGTTAAAATTAAGAACACTTCTTTATAAGGACACTAAATAACTCTAAATCTATGTGGTTCTGTACTTATTTTTCAATGGTAAGAATGTTTTACTGACAACAATATCTTAAAACAGTTTTACTGTTATCTATATTCTAAAAATAGAAATCAAATTTGAAATTTTTGTTTTAATTCAATTGTCTATGCCTTTCGTGATGCTTTTGGTTGCAATGAGCGAATCTTTAATATCTTGTTCCTTCGGCATGGGTCATGCACCCATAAGAGTGTGTATATTCATTAAGGAGGAACAAATATGTCAAAGCAAGACCAATACACAATGACCGACCCTCGTACTCAATATGATAACGATGGAACCCATTACAACGATGACCAACCGGATCCTGCATTAGATAAAAAATTAGACCCGTCAGCTGACCATGGCGAAAATACTTATCGAGGGAGCGATAGGCTGAAGGGGAGAAAAGCGCTGATAACAGGCGGAGATTCCGGCATAGGTAGAGCAGTTGCCATCGCTTTTGCTAGAGAAGGCGCTGATGTCGTCATTAATTACCTTCCCTCTGAACAGGAAGATGGTGATAAAACCGTTGCTATTCTAGAAGAAGCAGGCGTAAAAGCTAAGGGCATAGCCGGAGACATTAAAGACGAAGACTTCTGTGTTTCCCTTGTGGAAGAGGCGAACACCTTTTTGGACGGTCTCGATATTCTTGTAAATAACGCCGGCAAGCAGAAGTTTGTTGAAAATATTGAGGATATCACTACAGAGCAATTTAGAACTACGTTTGAAACTAACGTTTTCGCTATGTTTTGGATTACCAAAGCAGCAGCTAAGCATATGCCCCCAGGTGGTAGCATTATCAATTCTACATCTATTCAGTGTTATCAGCCTTCACCCGGCCTTCTGGATTATTCATCAACTAA
>Ga0098070_100339_pt1 | contig 11637 bp, 8 predicted proteins | sample 28_taG_FD_75063 | JGI IMG/M metagenome (GOLD analysis project Ga0098070, IMG submission 75063) | Marine viral communities from Cariaco Basin, Caribbean Sea - 28_WHOI_OMZ | ecosystem: Environmental > Aquatic > Marine > Oceanic | place: Caribbean Sea: Cariaco Basin | collected 2014-11-12
CCTCAAGCTCACTTGTCACCGAGTGGCTAAAAGGCAAAAGCTTGGACCAAGCTGGCGAGATTAAAAATATGGACATCGCTGAAGAGTTGGCTTTGCCACCAGTAAAAGTGCATTGCTCTGTACTCGCAGAAGACGCCATCAAAGCGGCTATTAGCGACTATAAAGGCAAGCATGGTACCGCTGAAGAAGCGACCAGCTAAGCTTACTGGCGTATGCACTGTTTTATTAGCAAGGCGTCAGTAGAACTCTAATAGATTGCTACTGACGCCATAAAGGTGACAATAACGCTACTGTAATTGTCACCTTTTATTTTCTAACTGGCGCAAACACATAAGTCTGGTAGATTTGCTACTAGTCTCATATTCGTTATTAATAGCCGTCATTGATTTTATGGTCGATGACATCATATTGAAAGATATCTTTATTATTGATAGTCAATGGGAGTTGGCATGATTGAAATGACAGAACGCGCCGCCCAGCATGTTCGAGAGTTTTTGGACAATCGCGGCAAAGGCGAAGGTATCCGTGTGGGCATTCGTACCGCAGGCTGTTCAGGCTTGGCCTATGTCTTGGAGTTTGTAGATACCCCTGATGACAATGACACACGTTATGAAAGCCGCGGTGTGAGCATCTTTATCGATCCGAAAAGCTTAGTCTATTTAGACGGCTTATTGATGGATTATGAAAAAGAAGGCTTGAACGAAGGCTTTAAGTTCACCAACCCCAACCAAAAAGGCGAATGTGGTTGCGGTGAGTCGTTTACTGTTTAAAGTTGCCCACCCTTAGCCATTGGCCCATTGGCCCATTGGCCCATTGGCCATCATTATGACTGAGGCCTACTGGCCTTTAAGCATGTTGTATTTTGATAAAAAATGTCGTTTGCAACATTTCTATTATTCAGTTGGTAGGCTATACATCACCCAATCTGGCGCTTGATAGCCCACTGGATATGATAAGCACTGGTATCTCAGACACTTTATAATAAATAAAAGCAAGGCGTATGATATGACAGACATCACCGCAGAAGCACAGTTTGATAACTTTTTTGCTCTATTTGAGCAGCCCGCTCAGTTTGAGATTGACCAGGTCCGTCTGGATCAGCAGTTACGTCTACTACAAAAACGCTATCACCCTGATAATCTGATGGTAGATAGCACCAAAGACGTGACGAGTGTGACGGAGGCCAAACAGCAATCAGAGCAAGCTTCAGCACTGATAAATCAAGCATACCAAACCTTAAAGGCTCCTGATAGCCGCGCCGCCTACCTATTAGAGATGGCAAATCAGGCTCATAATCTTGAGCACTCAATTGCCGATTTAGATTTTTTAGAAGACGCCATGCAGATGCGTATCGATCTAGATGAAGCGATCGAAGATAAGGATCGGACAACGCTTGCGCAGCTACAACCCCAGATTACCACTCGTCTGAGCAAACAGTCTGAGCGCTTTAGCAGTGCCTATCAAAAGCAAGACTGGCAGACCGCGATTGATGCCACCCAAAAGCTTAAGTTTTTGGTAAAACTCAATGCCGATGTGACGACTGGTCTCGATGAAGTCGCCAGTACTGAGCACTCTGATGACGATGATTTATATGTTTAGGGTGTCTAGATAAACATACCTTCAATATGTAAATTTAAAGATTGATATTTATCATCATTCGTCATCATAATTGCGCTATTTCCTTTATTTATTTTATCTTTGAGTGATTTTATGTCTTTATTGCAAATTGCCGAACCCAATCAAAGTGCCCAACCTCATCAGCATCGTTTTGGTCTAGGTATAGACCTTGGCACCACACGCTCACTGGTCGCAGTCGTACGCTCAGGCAAAGCGCAAGTCTTAGAGGCAGGCGCTGACAACGATACGTTGATGCCCTCTGTCGTCTACTACCCCAGCACTGGCAAACCCATGGTAGGATATGATGCCTTAGCGCATTTGGCCGATGACCCAAAAAACACCATCGTATCTGCCAAGCGCTTTATGGGTCGTAGTCAAGCGGATATTAAGTTCTCTCATCCTTATGAGTTAAGTGGTAATGCAGACGACATGCCAGCTTTTGTCACCGCCCAAGGTAAGGTATCCCCTGTCGAAGTCTCAGCACGTATCCTAGCCGCCCTCGAGCAGCGCGCCGCAAGCGCATTACCTGCCGACAGCATCGAAGGGGCGGTGATCACTGTTCCCGCTTATTTTGATGAGGCGCAGCGCCAAGCGACCAAGGATGCCGCACAAGCTGCTGGTATCAATGTGCTACGTCTGTTAAATGAGCCCACGGCAGCCGCTGTCGCCTACGGCCTTGATAAGCCTACTCAAGATAACACGCAAAGCCATTACTTAATTTATGATTTGGGTGGCGGTACCTTTGATGTCTCTATCTTAAAGCTCACTGATGGGGTTTTTGAAGTCTTAGCAACTGGCGGCAACAGTGCGTTAGGCGGTGATGATATCGACCGCTTGCTGACCAACTGGTTGATCAAACAATTAGGTATCGACCCAAAAGACGTCAGTCGGCACGACAAATCAATCCTTGCCCAGCGAGCCAAAGCATATAAGCAAGCTTTGACGGACGCAGAGCAGGTCGCTATCGACATTACGGTCAACGGCCACTCTTATCAAGGCTCCTTACGCCGTGACGATTTGTTGACCATTGCCGAGCCTGTCAATCGCCGTACGCTTAGCGTCTGCGAGCAGGTATTACGCGATGCCAAGCTATCTATTGACGATTTAGATGAAGTCATCTTGGTGGGCGGCTCAACCCGTATGCCAGCTGTGCAACAAGTGGTGAGCACGTTTTTTGGCAAGCAGCCACTTTGCCGCTTAAACCCAGATGAAGTCGTCGCCTTAGGTGCTGCACAAACAGCGCATCAGCTGGTCAATGGCGATAGCGACAACACACTTTTATTATTAGATGTCACTCCTTTGTCACTCGGTCTTGAGACCATGGGCGGCCTAGTTGAAGTACTTATCCCACGTAATACCCCTATCCCTGTCAAAAAACGCCAAGTATTTACCACCTATCAGGACGGTCAGACAGGCATGGTGATTCATGTGGTTCAAGGCGAGCGCGAAACTGTCGAAAACTGCCGTTCGCTTGGACGTTTTGAATTATATGGTATCCCGCCGATGAAAGCGGGCTTTGCCCGTATCGAGGTCACCTTTAGCATTGATGCCAATGGTCAATTGACAGTCAGCGCGCAAGAAACCACCACCAAGACAGAAAGCAAAATTGAGATTGTGCCTTCTTATGGCTTGTCAGATGAGCAAAAAGAGCAATTGCTTATGGCGGGGTTCCAATACGCTGAAGAAGATAAAAATGCACGCTCTTTAATCGAGACCAAAGTAGAAGCAGAACGCGAAGTATTGGCGCTACAGTCTGCGCTGCAAGAGTTTGCAGCCTTATTGACCTCTGATGAACAGCAAGCTCTAACGCAGCAAACACAAGCACTACAAACGGCACTAAGCACCGATGATCTAACTCTCATTGAAGCCGAACAAGCCAAGCTCAAACCGCATAGCGATGCATTTGCTGCTCGTATTATGAATCAAAGCGTCAAGGCCAGCATGGCAGGTACCAGCGCTCAAGATTGGTAAAAACGCGTATAGAATTTATCTAGATACGGCTTAGCCATAATAGATGTGATGACGTGTAACAGACCTGATATATTTTTAAGTTTTTATTTTTTAATTGATTAGCACAGGACAGATAATTTATGCCAAAGATTACCGTATTACCTCATCATGAGATTTGCCCCGAAGGCACTGAAGTCGAGCTAGAAGCTGGCCAGAACCTATGCAAAGCCCTACTAGAAAAAGGTATTAAGATAGAGCACGCGTGTGAGATGTCAAAAGCCTGTACCACCTGTCATGTGGTGGTGCGTAAAGGATTTAATAGCCTAGATGAAATGGACGATATCGAAGCGGATCTTTTAGACCGTGCTTGGGGGTTGGAGCCAGACTCACGTTTGTCTTGTCAGGTGATGCTAGAAGATGACGACTTGACCATCGAGATTCCCAAATACACGCTCAACCATGCTAAAGAAAATCACTGATAACATACCATTAATAACATATAGTCAAAGCCATCATAAAACGCCAACGATGACTGCGTATCATGGTTGGCGTTTTTGTCTGCTCACGGACAAGCTGACATATTAAATATGAAATTAAATATGGTCATACAGATGTCAAATCAGTAAAAGAGTCGCTATTGATCGTTATAACGCTGGCTTTCTGCTGCAATAGCATTTGCTACTTTTTCTTGCTCTTGTTCGATACGCTCGAGAGCGAGGTTTAGACGCTCTCGGATGTCTTGATAGTCTTGATCTTTCATGTCTTTGAAATTTAGATGCAAATTAAATCCTGGTAATGTATGGTCCACCCATTTTGATAGCTGACCTTTATTGGCATCAGGATCGAGGATTTGCCAAGCATTGACTTTTTCGTCGAAGCCTTTTAGCTGAAACGCACCTGCATGCTGACATTCATAATTGTGGCAAACATAATCATAAGTACTTTCGCTGACGAGTATCTCATCTTTGCCCGCGCTACTCTCCAGCCGCGCCGCGAGATTGGCCTCTTTGCCAATCAATGTATAGCTTAAGCGATTATTGCTACCAAAGTTGCCGACATGACAATAGCCTGTCGTGATACCAACGCGTATATACAGCCCTGCAAAACCCATTAGCCGCCACTTATGCCTCAGGGTACGCATCTCACGGCGCATGTCTAGCGCCATTGCCACACAGTCAAGCGCATCTTGACGCGCACCTTGACTGCTAGGCTCTCCAAAAAAACACACCATCCCATCGCCGACGAACTTATCAAGCACAGCGCCATGCTTATTGGCGATGACCGTCATGCAGTGCATATAGGTATTTAAAATATCTGCCAGATTGTCCGAGCTTAAACTATCAGACAGCTCTGTAAAACCCACAATGTCCGAAAACATAATCGTCAGCTTAGCACGTTTGTTTGACACACTAACGGGCGCATCTGTTTTTACAATTGGCTCCCAAATCTGCGGTGGCACAAAACGGGTCAGCTTATTGATGACTGAAACCATGGTACTCAAACGCCCTACCGCTTGCTGCGCGCGCTGTTGGTGACCCATATACTTTTGATACACATAGCGAAACTGACACAGCATCACCGCCATACTGGACAGTAGCACCACTGGCGTCAGCCAACTGTCATGGCAGTCCATCTGCGTGCTGTTTAAAATCACGCTGACATAATAAAAAACAATCACAGTCACTATCGAGACAATGACCAGTCTAATTTGGTTTTCAGGACTACTAATAATAATACGTAGCGCAATCAAAGCTGCCAGACTGATCGACATGACCGTGCACAGCTGTATCGAACCTATGACCGCAGACAGCAAAATAATGACGATATTGGAGGTCCAAAAACTGGTCTGACGGCGATAGTTATATATCAAAATCAGCAAGCTTGGCAGGCTAACGACGATCAGCAGTGCCATCGAGGTGGCACTAAAGTCAAAATGCAGGGCAAGAAGCACAACCGTTAGGATCAAGACAAACACTTCTGGATAGTCGAATCGATAGATACCATTCGTCTGCGATGAAAATTTCGGTCTCAACGTATCTAAAAGAAGCATATGAAGTGTTCGCTTAATAAAGCAGACGATCGATAAATATTAGGAGAAGGAAGATAGCACAATGACAGTTAATGTCGTTATGAGCATACTATTTTCAAAACCCAAGCAACAGGCAGACAAACCCTTAGCCGACTACCACACCTCGCCAGCACCGATGACACTTTAGGTTTGGTATAAGGCAAGCTAAAAGACTATTATACGTTTTCATTTTTATAAAACCTACGTTACTGATACGCAAAACCCTACCGTTGGTCACTTAATGAGCAAGCCATAATAAGCAAGTTTATAGCCTTACTTGGTACTTGGCTGTCTTACTGCACCCTAAAGCTGCTTGAGGCACCAGAGTAAGTCTTAATCTTGCCTGTCCAGCCGCTTTTCCAGTCGCCAGCATGGGTCAGTCGATATGTCCCTGCTGGCGTATCGGCACTGATGCGCCAATCGATAATCGCCTTACTATATGCCGCACCTTGACGCTGCCAAGTATAAGTGGTCTCAAAGTCACGGTCGCTCAGATAGTCCACCCATTGACCATCTTGGTAACGCTGCACCTTAAGAAAGCTGTCTTCGGTACGTAGGTTGTTTTTGGGGTGCGCTGCGCGAAATACCGCCGTAGCGACTTCCCTACTTTGGTAACATCGAAGTGACTATTCCGCCGACGATAGCGTTGAAGTTTTGCTGACTATAGCCCGCTAGTGTGTCATCCGTGCTGGCGATTTGATACAGCTGCTGATGCGAGTAGCCAGCATTTCCCACGTGAGTATGCGTGGCGGCAGGCATCACGTTATCGTCGTTATACAAGTCGCCAAAATCTGCTTGCAAGCGTTTGATGACCTCAAGCTTGACCGCGGTAAACATCGCGCCCATATCCGCTGAGACATAGACAACTCGGTTGCCTGCATTGCTATCCGCTTCGCCGACAATAAAAGCATGAGAATATAGACGATCATTGATACCCTGCACCACCTGACCTGCAGCATAGCCAAACATGCCCGTTTCGGCTGCAGCTCCTGTGATGTCGGCTTTACCAGTACCGACAAGGTAACGGGGCGCGACCGATTTAGCAGCAGCGCTGGCGCTAAAGTTTGACGTAATAGAGCGGTTAGATGGGTCGACATCAGTCGTGATGGTTTGTGTCGCAGCAGGCGACATGGCGGTAGGCTCAGTAGAGTCTGTTTCACAGGCCGTCATACCCAGCAACGCGGTACAAATCGAGAAAAACAACATAGTAGGTCGTCGTGACGAGGGTGGTGAGATAGAGGAAGTAGCCATTTGTTGTCCTTAACATAGAGTGAAACTTTAAATCAAACAATCCTGATTTAAAATTGAAGGTCTCAGCACTTCGCACCGCATCTACTCTGATGTGACGCAGCAAAGACACTGAGCTGACAAGCTGGCTATATCCATTTAGCCAACTTACACTCTAATATAACGACTGACAGACAAATGTAAAATATTTTCGTAAAGCCATACAATAAACGCATTAACACAGAGAGCTATGCTTACAGACAAACGCTCACGCCTATGCGTATTTAACCGTTTATTACCAAAGGCTTATTGCTAAAAGACCTATTGCATCTGCCAATCAAACGGCATTTGATGATGACCACGCAGCGCCATCATCAAAGTTTGCTGCATCTGCGCCAGTACTTCTTTGGTATAAGGTACAGCAGGGACGCCCCACACTGGGTTGGGCCACTGCATATCGTTTTGATAACGAACGATATGATGAAAATGAAGCTGCGGTACTTGATTGCCCAGCGCAGCCACGTTCATCTTGTCAGCCTGAAAAGTCTTGGCAAGTTGGCTGGACAACCAGCTCGACTCACGCAAAAACTGCGCTTGGTCGGCCTCAGACAGCTCATACAATTCTTTGATACCAGAGACACGTGGCACCAATATCAACCAAGGAAACTGACAATCATTGATTAAACGGCAGGTCGATAATGGGAAATCTCCCACCAAAAAACTGTCGGCTGCAAGTTTATGATGAAGTTGGAACATAATGACGGTTCTCTTGTTATGAAGGGGATAACGCTTAAATACTAAAAAAAAGGGTGACCAAGACCTATCGGATGCTATAAGCCATAGAGCAGACACAGAGTATCTGCTATTTTATCAGTTATCCAGTAGATAAAATAGCGACTTAATAGATTGGCTACTGTTTTACTGTGCTGCTACCTAGTAGATGAGGCGCTTGATACGATGACTGGCGTCACTCAAAGCGCTAAGCGAGCTCTGTCACCATATGCTCGCTAAAGTAGCGCAGCAACTCCTCAAGCACAGTCACGCGTTGCTGCGGCGTGGCCAGCTTATTGGCATCTTGATAGCGAATGCCAGAGGCGCCATTCATCCGGTAGCGCTGTCCATCTTTTTGAATAAGCTGGATAATTGCCAAGGCGTCAACTGGCGTATCAGGAGCAAACTCTAACGTCATGCTGTTACTATTGGCATCGATTTTGTTGATCTTCAATGGCTCGGCCTGTATACGCAGTCTATGGATGGCAAATAAATGCTTGGTCTGATCTGGCAGTGTGCCAAAACGATCAATCATCTCGGTACGGATATCGGTGAGCGCCTCAAAATCATCAGCATTACTGATGCGCTTATAAAATAGCAAACGCTGATGCACATCATGCAAGTATTCTTCTGGTATCAGCGCTGAGCTATGCAGATTGATCTCACTGGTAAGTGACAATGGGGTATTCAAATCAGGCTCTTTGCCCGCCTTGATGGCCTTTGTCGCACGCTCTAGCATATCCATATACAAGCTAAAGCCAATGGCTTGCATGTTACCGCTTTGCTGCTTGCCCAGTATCTCACCTGCCCCGCGAATCTCCAAATCCTCACTCGCCAGCATAAAGCCTGCACCCAATGTATTGGCGCGTTCAATGGCGTGCAGACGGCGCTTGGCATCGCCTTTTAAGCCTTTGATAGATGGCACGAGCAAGTAGCAATACGCCTGATGATGACTACGACCTACGCGGCCTCGCAGCTGATGCAACTGCGCCAGACCAAACTTATCCGCGCGCTCAATAATGATGGTATTGGCATTCGGTACGTCGATACCGGTCTCGATGATGGTCGAACACACCAGCACATTGAACTTTTTATGATAAAACTGCTCCATAATCTGCTCAAGCTGGCGCTCTTGCATCTGCCCATGCGCGACCCCCACTCTAGCCTCGGGCACCAGCTCACGTATCGTCTCTGCCATGCGCTCAATGCTCGCCACATCATTATGCAGCAAGTAGACTTGCCCGCCGCGTAATAGCTCACGCAAGATAGCCTCTTTCATCAAGGCATCGGTCTTTTGCATAACAAAGGTTTTGATCGCCAGACGACGAGCAGGCGGCGTGGCGATAATCGACATATCACGCATGCCAGATAGTGCCATATTAAGCGTACGAGGAATCGGCGTCGCTGTCATCGACATACTATCTACATCGGTCTGAAGGGCTTTGATACGCTCTTTATGGCGCACACCAAAGCGGTGCTCTTCATCAACAATCATCAGCCCCAAATTGGCAAACTTCACATCAGGTTGCAGAAGTTTATGCGTGCCAATGACAATATCGACCTTACCCGCGGCAAGGTCTGCCAATACCGTATCTTGATGCTTTTTGCCACCAAAACGCGATAGTGTCTCGATACGTACTGGCCAATCGGCAAAACGGTCGCGGAAATTATCTTCGTGCTGACCTGCCAGCAGTGTCGTTGGCACCAATACCGCCACTTGATAGCCGGCACTGACCGCAATGAACGCCGCGCGCATCGCCACTTCTGTCTTGCCAAAACCCACATCACCGCAAATGAGGCGATCCATCGGCTGGTTTTGTCTCATGTCCTCCATCACCGCATGGATAGCATTGGCCTGATCGGCGGTCTCTTCAAAGGCAAACTGACTGGCAAACAGCTCGTATTGTGAAGGGTCAATCTTGAAGTGAATACCGACTTTGGCCTCACGCCTTGCTTGCATATTGAGCAGCTCAGCGGCGACATCGTGGATTTGCTCCAGCGCTTTTTGTTTGGCTTTGTCCCACTTGCCGCTACCTATTTTGTGAAGTGGCGCAAGCGCAGGGTCACCGCCGCTGTAGCGACTGATCATTTGTAAATTGGCAACGGGTACATAAATACTGGCGTCGTCCGCGTATTTTAGATGAATAAATTCTTGCTCGCCATCGCCCACATCTAAAGTAATCAGCCCATTATAGCGACCGATACCATGCTCGATATGCACCACTGGACTGCCTTCGGTGATCTCTGTGACGCTTTTGACCAAAAACTCTTCTGACACCCCGCTTTGGCGGCGGCGACGTGTTTGTAGCACTTGCCTACCAAACAGCTGAGTCTCACTGATCACCACCAAACGCTCAGGAATATACACCCCGCGCTCGATAGGCGCCACCGTCAGCCCTACCTGCGGCAAGTTATTATCATTAAGGGTTGTGACCTTATCAGCGGCCAAAAACGCTTCAAAGCTATCATACGCTTTGGTGTCTATCTTACCCTTAAACAGCTCTATCAAAATCTCACGGCGCCCTGCTGTTTCGGCAACGATCAGCACCGGCGTCGCTGTTTGTGCTTGCTGTAGCAAAAACTCTAGCAAATCAGCCAATGGTTCTGCTTTTTGGTGATTGACCGCCAGCTGCGGCGGTTGTTGCGCCGTGAGTGTGACCAACCCTTGCCGATTAGAGGCAGCCTGTGCGGTCGATGAGGCATCATTGTCTATCGCCGCGCGCGTCTCATGCGCACTGAGCATCACTCGTGGATAGTGGTTAAGATGCTCGTTTAAGGTATTTGATAATAAATATAACAATTCTGGGGCGACAATGGGTTTGTCGATATCGTGCCTGCGCTCTTCATAACGGCGCTGAATCTGCGACCAATAATCCGCTTGTGTTTCGTGGATTCGCTCATCGATGATAAACAGAGCGTCATCTGGTAAATAAGCAAACAAGCTGCTGTCAGCTTGCCAGTCATCCAAATCAAAAAACAATGGCTGATAGTACTCAAGCCCGCTACTGGCGATACCCGCCATCACATCTTTATGCAGCTCAGACTTGCGACTGCTGGTATTGGGAAACATCGCAGCAAAGTTGGTCCGAAACGTCTCACGCCCTTCATCGAGCGGAAATTCTTTGGCAGGTAGTATCTGAAACTGCTGAATAGGTTTTGAGATATCAGGTAGTTTATGCAGTAGCGACAGTGACTCTTTGCCGATGCTACTGTCGTTACCACTCATCATGTTTTTTAGATCGTCGACGGTCAGCGTACGCTGCGTCTGCGGATTAAAAAAGCGAATGGTTTCGATTTCATCATCAAACAAGTCTAAACGTAGCGGAAATGGCTGCCCCATGGCAAAAATATCGACAATACTACCGCGTACCGCAAACTCGCCTGGCTCAAAGACGTTTTCGACCGCACGGTAGCCTGCCTTTGCAAGCAGCTCGCGCTGGGTATTGATATCAAAGCGATCACCGACACTCAAATCAAAATGCTGCCCTATCAGCCAGCTTGGCGGGGCGACCCGATGCATGAGCGCCTGCACCGAGATGAGCAGCACGCCTTTAGTGGGCATATCGGTCAATAGGTTGATACGCTCGCTGACGATGTCTTGATGCGGGGACAGCTCATCGTAGGTCAGCGTCTCCCAATCAGGAAACACATAGGCATCGATGCCGCAAAACGCCAGCTCGGTTTCTATCTGATTGAGCTGGTTTTGATCGCGCGTTACCACTACTTTTAGACGCTCGGATACGTCCCATACTAACGCTTGCATCAAGCTTGCCAGCCATAGACTACTGACCGCACCATAAACAGGGGTCAGCCAGCGCCGCTCGGCATGAGTGATAGGAAACAACTGCTGGTTAATAGGGTCAAACGCGTCAGTCAAAGCAGTGATAGGCATAGAGGATAAGATCAAAGTTAAGAGTCAGAAAGCTATTATACGAATATTTATGCAATTACCAAAATTTATGCCGTAACGGTTTGTCACTCAGCACATCACGCACAAAAACCTC
>Ga0098070_100340_pt1 | contig 11545 bp, 8 predicted proteins | sample 28_taG_FD_75063 | JGI IMG/M metagenome (GOLD analysis project Ga0098070, IMG submission 75063) | Marine viral communities from Cariaco Basin, Caribbean Sea - 28_WHOI_OMZ | ecosystem: Environmental > Aquatic > Marine > Oceanic | place: Caribbean Sea: Cariaco Basin | collected 2014-11-12
CCATTACCATGATTGTCTTTTGCCATAGCAGGCAGGCAAATCAATGAGCTTGCCGTAATGCCAGCGATGGTTAATCGTTTTAGATTGGCCGTCTTCATAATGTTATCCTTAAAATATGCGTTTGAATAATAGTAATGATATGGATTTTGGACGCACCCTACTTCTCATATAAAAAATTTTTATATAAACATTAGCTTACGTTAATTATGAAGTCGGTTCGTAATAGATGCGTTGCTAGCTTGTATGCCTTTTGACTATCAGTTTATTGGATAAGACAATGCTTTAAGAGGCTAATTCTTATGGTTAAATACTCAAAACCACGCTTATGACAGTGGTTACGACAATGCCTAATAGTCTTACTAAGTACACCTATGACGAATGCGCTTTAATTTTTTATTGCGATAACTTACATTGCTGTCATAATATGGACGTAATAATCATGGATTGATTACTTTGATGTTCGCCCGTTATCTCAGCATGTACATAATATTGACTCGGGTAACCTGCACTTCTTTAACCGACGAGCCAGAATAACATGACCTTTGCTACTACTTTACGCTTTAGCCTATATGGTGCCGCCATGAGCGCTGCCCTTGGACTACTGGGCTGCTCAGACGCTACCGACACCGCCGCCGATAGTGCTGGTACTGATGCCGATAAACCTGCCAAGACCTTGGCCATCACCCAGATCGTCGAACATCCATCGCTAGATGAGATGCGCCGCGGTATCATTGATGAGCTGGCTGATAATGGCTACATCGAAGGTCAAAACCTCACAGTAAACTTCCAAAGTGCGCAGGGTAATACTGCCACCGCAGGGCAAATAGCCAAACAGTTTGCCGGCGACAACCCTGATGCCATCGTCGCCATATCGACGCCCTCGGCACAGTCAGTGGTAGCCTCTACCAAAACCGTCCCTGTGATTTATACCGCCATCTCAGACCCTGTGGCGGCAAAACTCATCGACGCCAATGACGTGCCTATCCAGTCAAATGTCACTGGCCTATCAAGTGAGCTGCCTATCGAGCCGCAACTGGACAATATCAAAAAAATCGTCCCCGATGCCAAAACCATCGGCTATGTCTATAGCCCAGGTGAAGTCAACTCTGTGGTGGTGCTCGATCAGCTCAAAAAAGCCGCGCCAAATTATGGCCTTACCATCTTAGATGTCACGGCCAATCGCCCAACCGATGTCGCCATGGCAACGCGCAGCCTCTCAGGTCGTGCCGATGTCATTTATACCTCGCTTGACAACAACGTGGTATCCGCCTTTGAAGCCATGGCAGGCGCAGCCAACGAGCTGGATATTCCGGTGATTGCTTCGGACGAGTTTAGCGTACGACGCGGCGCGACCGCCGCACTTGGGGTCAATGATTATGATTTTGGTCGTACCACAGGCAAGATGGTCTATCGCGTGCTAAATGGTGAAGCCGTGAGCGCCATTAAGCCTGAGGTCATGAACACCTTAACCTTGTACGCCAGTCCAAAGCATGCCGCTGAGCAAGGCGTAAGCTTGAGTGAGGATTTGCTAAAAAACGCCATCAATATCGACAAAAAAGCACAAACCACTGCGCAGTAGTCATAGGGCGTGTGATGCAGTGATTGTATGACACAGTCAACTGACGTTATCCTTTACCCATTTATTAAATAATGTACGGACACATTATTATTTTCAGGAGTGAGAGCTATGTTTTATCAAAACCGTTTTGGTCATTTCAACTTCAGTAAGGCGCTGTTATTAGGCGGCGTTTGTACTGCGATCTTAACTGGCTGTAATCAGACAGCCCAAGACACCGATAGTGCTGACGGTGCGACAGACAGTACCGCCACGCAAATGAAAACGGTCGCCATTACCGCCATTGTCGAGCATCCTGCCTTAGATGACGTACGTAAAGGCGTGATCGACGAGCTCGATGAAGCAGGTTTTAAAGACGGTGAAAACCTAACGGTTAACTTTCAAAGCGCACAAGGCAATACGGCAACAGCCGGACAGATCGCCAAGCAGTTTGTCGCGGATGAGCCAGACGCTATTGTCGCGATCGCCACCCCATCCGCTCAGTCTGTTGCAGCAGCGACCAGCACCATTCCGATGGTGTTTTCGGCTGTGACTGACCCTGTCGCCGCCAAGCTAGTACCGAAACTTGATGGCTCAGGCACCAACGTCACTGGCGCATCAGATGCGCTACCCTATGAGCCGCAAATCGAGCTGATGCGTCAGATCATCCCAGACCTAAAAAACGTCGGTTACGTCTATAGCCCAGGTGAAGTCAACTCAACCATCATCCTAAAAAACCTAAAAGAAAAGCTGACGCCACTTGGTATCAATGTGCATGAAGCGCCAGCACAGCGTAGTAACGACATCGCCATGGCCGCCCGCAGTCTTGAGGGTAAGGTGGATATGATCTACACCTCAACAGATAACAACGTGGTGTCGGCTTATGAGTCGCTATACCAAATCGCCAAAGAAAGTAAGATTCCGCTGATTGCCTCAGACACCAGCTCAGTCGAGCGCGGTGCGGTGGCGGCGTTGGGCGTCAACTACTACGATCTTGGCCGCGAAACTGGCAAAATCGTTGTGCGTATCTTAAATGGTGAAAAAGCCGGCGCTATCCCTGTCTATACGCCGCAAGCGCTAGATTTGTATGTCAGTCCAAAACATGCGACTGAAGAAGGCATTACTTTATCACAAGCGGTTATCGATAACGCCAAAGAAGTGATAGAATAACGACCTTCTATCTTTGACGTCACATAGCAGCGTCTATCTATCAGCAAAACCACCAAACAGACAGCGAGCGCTATTCATGGCTGTCTGTCGTTGGTTTTGTCCGATCGGCCTATATAATTAAAACCAAGGTAGCTTATGATCGTTATTCATCGTGATATGTTTTGGTTTACCCTAACCGCAGATTGTTTAATCTGTTAAATTCACCGCTTAGCTGTTTGGCGTTTATATGAGTGTGGCAATCGCCGCGCATTTATGTGACTCTCTCGCGCCGGACACTTGGTTATGACTTACTGATCTCTTATGTCTTTAATTGCTTTTTTTGGTGCGCTTGAAAGCGGTCTGATTTATGGCCTTGTTGCACTTGGCGTCCTGATCTCATTTCGTACGCTCGACTTTCCTGATCTGACGGCTGATGGCAGCTTTCCGCTCGGCGGCGCTGTCGCTGGTATCTCTATCGTCGCTGGTATCAACCCATGGCTTGCTTGCGCGTTTGGTATGCTCGCAGGATCAGTCGCAGGTATCGTCACGGCATGGCTCCACGTCAAGCTGGGTATCTTGCAGCTACTTGCCAGTATCTTGGTGATGGTCGCGCTATACTCTGTCAACTTGCGCATCATGGGTGCGCCAAACTTACCGCTCCTTGGTGAGACCACTGTATTTAGCAGCTTGGTAACCGATGGCAACGGCTATTGGATGCGCTGCTTGATCATTGGGGTGGTGATCTTACTGGCCAAGCTGTTTTTAGATTGGTTTTATAACACTGAAACTGGCTTGTCGATGCGTGCCACAGGCTCCAACCTACGGATGGCACAAGCCCAAGGTATCAACACCTCATGGATGACCATCATCGGTATGGCCATATCCAATGGTCTAATCGCACTGGCAGGTGCTTTGTTTGTACAAACACAAGGCGGCGCGGACATCTCTATCGGTATCGGTACCATTGTCATTGGTCTAGCAGCCGTCATCATCGGTGAGACCATCATTCCTGCCAAGCGTATCTGGCTGATTACCTTTGCTGTTATCGTCGGGGCGGTACTATATAAGCTGTTTATTCAGGTGGCGCTATCGAGCGATACACTACGTAGCATCGGCTTTGGTCCGCAGGATTTAAACCTAATCACCGCCCTACTGGTGGTACTGGCACTGGTACTACCAAAAGCCAAAACCAAGTTTTTATCTCGCAAGGCTCGCGCTTAATAGTGGGTAAAGTAGCAATACAAGCTTGAAGTGACTGTCTTAAAGTGACAATAAGGAATAACGACTATGATGCAAGCCACAGATTTGCGGTTAACCTTTAACCCAGGCACCCCTATCGAAAATCCGGCGCTACGCGGCATCAATCTCAACATTGCAGATGGTGAGTTTGTGACGGTGATTGGTACCAATGGTGCTGGTAAATCCACGTTTTTGAATGCTGTCAGTGGTACCACACGTGTCGATAGTGGCTCAATCTTACTCAATGGTATTGATGTCACCAAAAAAACCGCGCATCAGCGCGCGCACTGGGTCGCTCGCGTGTTTCAAGACCCGATGGCGGGCACCTGCGAGGCGCTCACTATCGAAGAAAACATGGCACTGGCGTACAAACGTGGCGGCAAGCGTGGGTTGAGCTTTGCCTTAAACCAAAATAACCGTGATTTGTTTCGCGAAAAGCTGTCCGTACTTAAACTGGGATTAGAAAACCGCTTAACTGACCGCATGGGATTGCTATCAGGCGGGCAACGTCAGGCAGTTAGCCTCCTGATGGCCTCGCTCCAGCCTTCCAAAATCTTATTACTAGATGAGCATACGGCCGCACTTGACCCGAAGACAGCGGCGTTTGTCTTGGAGCTGACTGATAAGATCGTCACAGACAATAGCCTTACGACGATGATGGTCACCCACTCTATGCAGCAGGCGCTGGCGCACGGCACGCGTACGGTGATGCTACATCAAGGCCAAGTGGTCTTAGATGTTGCAGGAGACACTCGTCGCGGCATGACCGTCCATGACCTGCTCGATATGTTCGAGCAAACCCGTGGTGAAAAGGTCGAAGATGATAGCCTGATTTTAAGTTAAGTCATTGATATTATGCACAGTGCTTATTTAAAAACAGGTCCCAGATAGCTGGTAAATAGACCGAAAAATGAGTCACCAGTAAGGACATGCCCTAAGGGTCAAGCAGCACCAGCTTTTGAATCAGTTCACTGACATGCTGCGCTTGCATCTTTTTCATCACTTGTGAGCGGTGCACCTCGACTGTGCGCACGGCAATATCTAAGTGGTCGGCGATGACTTTATTGATATTACCTTGTAGCAGCTCATCGGCTACCAGCTTTTCTTTATCCGTCAGCTGAGCATACAGTTTGCGAATCTCGTACAGTTTGGCACGCTTGATGGTTAATGCTTGCGCCTGTGCCAATGCTTGCTGTAGACGCTGACTGCCTATGGGTTTTTCTAGATAATCGGCCGCGCCCTGTTTGAGCATATTTACCGCATCCGCAATTTCGCCATTACCTGTCAAAGCGATGATCGCCATAGGGCTATCATGATTATTCAGATACGCCTGTAGCGCCTGCCCGCTCATCTCCGGCATCATCAAATCACTGATGATGACAGCGGGACGATAGATATCTACCTGCTGCAAAAACGCTAACGCACTCGGCCATCCTTGCGCTTGCATTCCCAAGCTCCCAAGTAAAAACTCACAAGAGAGGCGCACGCTTTCTTCATCGTCGATGATATGGACGACAATGGGCTCGGCGCTGGTTTTTGGTACATGGTCGGACGATATCATAGGCATATCTTGACCGTGCTCAGAGATGTGTGTCAAAGGGGAGAAAATCATATAAACCTTTTTGGCCCAATTGAGTGATGATAAATGATGGTGTTTTTAAATGTAGGTTGCGCAGCATCGAAGGCATGCAGCACGTACGTAAAACTTATACCCATCACGCTTCATAATTTATAACCGTTTTCTGTTCAACTGGCTATATTACTGCCCGTTCTTTCTATCAAGTACAGACAGCGGCAAATAAAAAGAGACTTGCGCGCCTATCGTATTTGCTGGCGGCTGGCCTAGATGCGTGGGTAGCGACTGCAGTTTACCCTGTAAGGTACGCCGAAAGCGATAGGTCTGAGCGTTTGCCACAGGATATTTATCGAGCTCTGCGGCTACTTCGATATTACTTAGCGCTATCTGTGCCTCTATGGACTTACACAGTCGCTGACAAATCATCAGACCCAGCCCCAGACCATCCGCTTTGCTCGACTGTGCGGCATAATATCCAGATGCAGCGTCCTGCTGATGGGACTGAGCCAGTTGCCGCGTATCAAACCCTCCTGCGTCGTCACTGACATGCAGCGCCAGCCACTTTTTGTCATCGCGGCTATCTATCTGACAGCGTAACGAGATACTTGTCGCACCTTGCTGGGCGGCATTGCTCATGGTATTGATGAGCAGTTGATCTAAGAGCAGATGCGGCAGGGTCACGCCTTTATAGTCAGTTATCAGCCAAAAATCGATACCGCTCGCTTTATCACCCAATAATAAAACACACTGCCGATAGGTCGCTATGATGTCGACCCTCACGTCATCGGTGGCGCTCCGCTGCGAGCGTCCCGCCCAGCTGCGGATATTATTGACGACCGCCGCGACACGTTTGGTCTCATAGACGATCTGCTCTAAGGCATTTTGTGTCATTTTATTATTTGGCTCTTTATTATTTGTCTCTGTCTTATGCTGATGCCGTATCAGCAATCCTTGTGCATAGTTTTGAATAGTTGCCAGCGGCTGATTGATTTCATGGGCGATAGCACCACTCATCTCACCAATGACCGCAAAACGCTCTGATTGGCGCAGCTGCTCATCATAGTCACGAATGAGACGGTTTTGCCTCAGTATTTTTTGGCGGCGACGCCAAGCCAGCCAGCTCATCCAGCCATAGTTGATGGTCGATATCAGAATAATAAACACCAGCACGCCGACTCCCAGCCGATGCGCTTGTATCCAGTCGAGCAAATGAGCGCTGAGCGGTTTTTGGGCTGGATGACGCTGCATCTCATATAAGACACGCTCAGCCTCCATACTAGACTCTGGAGGCAGCCAGCGCAGCCCTGCCGTAGACATTGGCTCTGTTGGTGGCGGGGCAAATACCTGCTGACTGACTTGCCGTACCAATGCCGCAGGTGCTTGCTCAGTGGCGGCCAGCGTCCAGTTGGGATAGATCGCTGTAGAAGACTGGCAGTTTGATGCGGTCGCGACTGGATGCAGTAGACGATATTGTTTGGCATGTATTTTCCCTTGCCGCGTCATCTCCTCCATCAAGCATAGCGGCACGATGGCAGCATCGACCCTGCCATGGGCCAAAGCCTGCAAACTCCGCTCAATCGGATAGCCGGTGAACTGTACGTGATAATGACTGGGCGTGATGCCGTTTTGCTGTAATAAATGCGCGCCCAGCAAATATCCACCAAACGCATCGGCATCGACTGCGGCCACCGTACGGCGCTGTAAATCTGACAAACGATATATGTCGCTATCGGCTGCCACCCATAAAGCACTGGCTACCGCTTCCATCGCGCTGGGCTGTTGCTGCGCTATCGGCTCAGGTATTTGGCGAAACTGCTGAGCCAAGCTAACCGTCGCTTGCGATGCACGTTGGGTGAGCGTATGTGCCCGAAAGCCTTGCACCTTATCATCGACCGACAGCGCCTGCTCAGACAAAACTGTCGGTGCCTGCAACGTAGCCAGCCAGCGCCATTTGGTGGTATTCATTTTTATAAACTGGACTTGCGGACCCAGCACAAATGCAAACTGTTTGGCTTGTATTTGCTGTTGCCAGTTTTCTAATGCCAACGGCACTAATACCACCGTGTCCTCGGCGAGCTGCCGATTGATATCATCTAGCCATGGCTGCCAGCGATCTTGCGCGGCTCTCTCACCTTGCGGCGCCAGCACGCCCAAATAATACGTCTGCGCAAATGCTGTCGCGACACCTACCCCACTATATAACGTCATCACAAGCAGCAAAACAGCGCCAACAGACGCATGCCACGTCGCCTTATTTTTAGAGCCTTTGTACATCGTGCTCACTTCCCACTGGACCTATCAGTCGATATTATAAACCAAAACCCCAATTATAATGTGGTTTTCCACAATATCGCCATTGCCGCGCCTGCCATATACTCAATCATCATAGTATAACCTTTAAATCGTCATGTGCACCGTATGCAATCCTAGGGCACGGTGTGCTGGACACAGCTATCTTATGGAGGGTGGACGGATGAAAAATAAAAAGTGGCCACTGATTATCTTGATCGTCGGTATTATCGGGCTGGTCATTGCCTTTATTATTGGACAATTACTGCCAAATATGCGCACCAGCACGAGCAATATCGAGGTCGATATCACCGACCCGGCCTTAATAAAAAAAGGCGCGTACATCGCCCGTACCGCAGACTGTGTCGCTTGTCATACGACGCTTGACGGCGAGACTTATGCAGGCGGTCTACCGATGCTGACGCCACTTGGGGCGATTTACTCAACCAACATCACCCCCGACAAAGACACGGGCATTGGCAATTATAGTTTTGATGATTTCAAAAATGCGGTCAAACACGGGGTGCGCCGTGATAACAAAGCCTTGTATCCTGCGATGCCCTACCCGTCTTATCAGCTGATGCCAGATGAGGACGTGGCCGCGATGTATGCGTTTTTTATGTCTGACGTCAAACCCGTTCAGCAAGCCAACCTAAAAAACGAGCTACCACCAGTGGCCAATTGGCGCTGGCCCTTAGCCTACTGGCAGGTGTTATTTGATCGTAAGCGTGAATTTGTCCCTGAGACGGACGATGCGCTCTTGACCCGTGGTCAGTACTTAATCGAAGGCCCTGGACATTGCGGCTCTTGTCACACTAGCCGCGGTATCGGCTTTCAAGAGGTCGCGCTCAGTAACGCGGACTCCAACAAATATCTAAGCGGCGCGGTCATTGATGGCTGGCGTGCCAAAAGCATACGCGGCGAGCATCGCGGACTTGGCACGTGGACAGTGGCAGAGTTAAACGACTTCTTTAAGACTGGCCGTACCGACACCACTGCCGCCTTTGGTGCCATGGCGGAAGTGGTCGAGCACAGCACCCAATACATGACTGACGACGATATCAACGCCATGTCGTCCTACCTCAAAACCCTAAGCCCTGCACCAAACAAAGAAGAAACCCTGCCGAATAAAGCAGACACCACCACACAAAAACTGTTAGATGGCAACTATGACTCACGCGGCGCAACCCTCTACGCAGAGTATTGTCAAGTTTGCCACCGCGCCGATGGTCAAGGTGTGGCGCGTATCTTCCCCGCCCTTGATGGTAATAGCGCGGTGTATTCTAAAAACGCGGACTCCGTCTTACAAATCACCTTAAGCGGCGGCCGGATGCCCAAGACCCCTTATGATCGTATGGCATTTACCATGCCTGAGTTTTCTAACTTAAGTGATGCGGATGTGGCCGAGGTGGTCAACTATGTCCGCAACAGCTGGACCAACCAAGCGCCCAAAATCGACGTCAATGACGTGGTAAAAATGCGCGCTTTTCTCGCCAAAAAACCAAAAACCAGTACCGATATCGCCCCAGACCTAAGCATTGACGCTGCAGAAAAAGGAGCAAACCAATGACCCATTTACTATTCATATTGCCGCGCGCCACAGTTTATGCCGTCTTAGGTGTCATCAGTATAAGCACTGTCAGCGGCTGCTCCAATCCTGCCCCTGCTGAGCGCAATGCACCTGAATTTAACACGGTCACAGCCGACGATGCCAACGAAGATATCGGCACATATATCCTACCGCAAGACACTGCCATCTTATATGAGCCAAATGCTGAGGAAATATTTTATGGCAAGCGGCTCCTTAACGAAACCAAGCGCCTGCTACCAGAGCACGTCGGCGCGCAGATGAACTGTAATAGCTGCCATATATCACAAGGCAAAGTCCCGCTTGGCGACCCCTATATCAACAGCTATAACACCTACCCACGAGTGATGCCGCGTGCTGGCAAAGAAATCGATCTAGAAGCCCGTATCAACGGCTGTTTTCAGCGCTCAATGAATGGCAAACCCTTAGACCGTGAGTCACCTGAGATGCAGGCGATGATGGCTTATATGAAATGGCTGTCACAAAACACGCCAAAAGAGCACAAAGTCGATATCAAAAACGCAGGCGCAGTCGATACCTCATTGACACCGGACCCTATACGCGGCGAGCAAATCTATCAGGCACAATGCGCGACTTGCCATGGCGACAATGGCGAAGGGCTCAAAGACAGTCGCGGTGACATCGTCTTTCCGCCATTATGGGGCGATGAGTCCTTTAATATCGGCGCAGGCATGGCTCGCACCTATAAAGCTGCCGCCTTTATTAAATACAACATGCCCATGGGCATTCAGACCAAAGGGCTATGGGGCCACGGCAATGTCCTAAGCGATCAAGATGCTGTCGACGTGGCGCATTTTTTTACCCATCAGCCGCGCCCTGATTTTGCAGGCAAGGTCAATGACTGGCCCAGTGGTAAAAAACCCAAAGACGCGCGCTACTGATCGTCCTAAACGCGGTATTCTCCGTGGTTGTCTTTAGCTGTTGATAAAACCACTCTAACAAAGCAGACCTTTAAGAAAACGCGCTTTTCTTAAAGGTTTTTTGTTATCTATGGTTACTACTGCTACACACGGTACAGCGGGCATTATATAGTGATGAGATACCACCATTATGCCGCCATTTATCGATGAGGTCTGTCATGCGCAAAATTCCTGTTTACTCCCACCCTGCTGCAGGTTGGCCTGCGCTGATCTCATCGACTCAAAAACTGATGGACTATCAGACATTTTTGCGAGGCAGTCTTAGTGTCCTAAAAAGCAATCAACCTCAGAGCGGATTTGACTGCCCTGGCTGTGCATGGCCTGACCATAAATCACACAAGACCATTGATGTCTGTGAGAACGGAATCAAGGTCATTGCCAGTGAGACCATGACACACAAAGCAGACGCTGATTTTTTTGCAAGGCATACCGTGACCGAGTTACAAGGATGGTCTGGCTATGAGCTTGAACATAGTGGTCGTTTGTCAGAACCGATGTACTATGATGCCGCACAAGATCGCTACGTCCCTATTCCTTGGGAAGCGGCTTATGGCCTAATCGCTGAGCAGCTAGGACAGCTTGACTCACCCAATGAAGCACTATTTTATACCTCAGGGCGCGTGACCAACGAGCCAGCCTTCTTATATCAGTTATTTGTACGTTGTTTTGGCACTAATAATTTGCCTGATTGCTCAAATATGTGTCATGAACCCACATCGGTTATGCTCAGTAAGCAATTAGGTATCGGTAAAGCCACGGTCATGCTAGAGGACTTTGAGCACGCCAAGCTGATATTGATGTTTGGACAAAATCCAGCGACCAATCACCCGCGCATGCTTGAAATGCTCGCTCACGCCCATGAGCAAGGGTGCCGCATCATCTCGATTAATCCGATGCGCGAGCAAGGCTTGAGTAGATTTAGAAATCCGCAAAAGCCCACGCATATGGCAGCAGGTCAAAGTGATGATATGGTCGATGATGTCATTCAAATTCAAATCGGCGGTGATGCAGCGCTGCTAACGGGTATTGCCAAATGGCTGATTGAGAATAATAAAATTAATACCGATTTTATTACAACGCATACCTCAGGGTTCGAGCCATTAAAACAATGGCTGACCGAGCAATCATGGACGGATATCGAGCAAGGCTGCGGTATCGCTCAGACAGAGATTATCAGGCTTGCTAAGTTGGTCGCCGATAGTCCAGCG
>Ga0098070_100341_pt1 | contig 11453 bp, 9 predicted proteins | sample 28_taG_FD_75063 | JGI IMG/M metagenome (GOLD analysis project Ga0098070, IMG submission 75063) | Marine viral communities from Cariaco Basin, Caribbean Sea - 28_WHOI_OMZ | ecosystem: Environmental > Aquatic > Marine > Oceanic | place: Caribbean Sea: Cariaco Basin | collected 2014-11-12
AACAAATCGTCTCCATACATATGACTGTACAAAACTTAGAATTTCTAGAAAATCATCCTTAGAGATAATCTTATTAGAATAATCTTCATATACTTTTATTAAAAATGGATACGCCACCTTAATTTCTAGCTGATCAATATATTCAAGCTGTCTACGTATCTCTATATCTGTTTCATTTTTCGGGTTAATAAGCTTATTATAAAATTTAGCAAGTGATTTAATTGGGGAGAGAATCGCTTCCAACTCTAAAATATCGGAAGTTGGAAATTTGCTTTTAAACTCTTCATAAACTTTATTCTTATTTGGGATTTTTTTATTAATCAATGTTAAGTAGTCTCTAATAAAATCAGATACTTTACTCGCATTTTTTTCTTCATCTTTCGCAAGTGATTCAATCAACTCCCAATAATCTCTATAAATTCTATCCTGATTTTTCCGATCTAAATCCATTAAGATATAATTTCGAATCAAGTCGGCTTGTGATAACTCCAATCCTGTCGAATTCAAACTTTCAAAAATTCGTTGTGGATTGTCTTTCTGTCTTTCAAGAGAAATTTCAACAATCATCAATTTTGATAAACCGTCTAAAATTATTGGTAAATTATCTTGGTTAATCTCACCTCTAAAGTATTCAAAATTATCAATAATTCTCGAATATCCACTGAACTCTTCTGTATTATCAGCTCTCAATAAGTAATTTAAGGCATCAAGGTTCTGTGGTGTAGGCTGTAATTTCGTCTTTTCACCTTCTGGAGCAAACTTATTAACCAGATAAAGCTCATATATTCTTGTCTTCAGATTTTCGTCATTTAACTCAATAGCTAAATGATATATAGCTAAATATATTAAAGTTAAGGTTGTTAATCTTTGTTGACCATCAATAATAGAAAGTTCTTTTATATCAGTCGATGTATAAATATCATCATGTATGTAGACAACACTACCAATAAAATGTGCATCTTCAAACCCTCTGCCAACATGCTTAATATCATCTAGAAGTTGTTTGCACTGAGTAACAGACCAATCATAATTTCTTTGATAGATAGGAATGACAAAGCGTGTTTCAGTTACTGAGAGAAATTTCTGTACTTGTGTTTCACTGGCTTTCATAAGGCACTCGACTAACAAAAGATAGCTATTAAAAGAAGTTAAAGTTATTTAAATAAATATATCAAATCATTATAGGTGTAAGTTTAGAGATACGCTAGACAGTTCATCCTTCTAAAGCCTGTTATAACACCGTTTATCCATTTCAATACCTCCCTATTAACACATTATATTATTATCTGTATGGAGTTCCTCATTAGCAGAAACTTCCTCCAGTTATCTGCAATAGAAATAAAACCTCTCATTTACCAACTAAATAATAACTATCCATTAAATCAGCTCACTTCCTCTGCTAAAGTAACTCATGTAATTATCAAAAAACTCAAATAAAGAGAATAAATAATAAGGACACTGCCATGACCCTACTCAAAGCCCTAAGTCTAACCTGCCCTATCGTACAAGCACCCATGGCTGGCGGTGCAACGACACCAGAGCTAATCGCAGCCGTCAGTAACTTTGGTGGATTAGGTAGTCTAGGAGCTGGCACTACTGCACCGGCGAAAATTCAGGAACAAATCCAGCAAATTAAAGCCTTAACCGATAAACCCTTCGCGGTAAATTTAATGGTGCTGTCAGAAGCTGAATCGACCACCTTTGATGTGCCGATACCTGAGTGGCTCCAAGCCTATTATAAGGAGCAAGGTATTGAGCTAACCCTGCCTCAAAATCCAGCCCAACTATTTGAAACCCAGTTGCAAGTTCTACTAGATAACCCGGTACCGGTAGCAAGTTTTACTTTTGGTATTATCAGCAAAGAACAAGTGGCCGCGCTACAGGCAGTAGGCACCAAGGTTGTGGGCACCGCAAACCACCCGGAAGAAGCCAAAGCTTGGGCCGATATCGACGCAGATGCGGTGTGTGTACAAGGGGTGGAGGCTGGTGGACACCGAGGTGGCTGGCTACCTCAAAGCGAACAAGACCTATTAGGCTTACTGACTTTGATTAGCCAAACCAAAGCTGTCACTGACGTGCCTTTAATCGCAGCTGGCGGTATTATGACGGCGCAAGCGATAAACGCCGTACTTAGTGCAGGGGCTGACATGGCGCAACTGGGTACCGCCTTCTTAGCGACAACCGAGAGTGGGCTGAGCAGCGCTTACAAAGCTGAACTATTAAAAGCTGCCACAGGAGAGCGTAGCAGTCGTACTTGTCTAACCCGTTTATTTTCAGGGAAACAAGCTCGGGGACTGGTGAATGATTATTTGATCAAATATGCAGCGTATGACAACGACAGCCTACCTGCCTACCCTCAGCTCAATGCGATGACCCAGCCTATGCGTGGCGCTGCGTCTAAAGCAAACAATACTGACTATATGTCACTTTGGGCCGGACAAGGCGTGGCACTAATTCAAGCTGAGCCAGTGGCGACCTTGATGCAGCGATTGGTCTCCCAGTAATAAAAAAGGCTAACAGAAACCCGCTTCTGTTAGCCTTATCCTATATTTCCATATACCTTATTTTATTACTGCTTTGGCTGTTGCTTTAGCGACTCTCGAAAGGCTTTATAGTCATTTGCCGACTGTTTTACAGCTTCTACCATCGGCGCATGCCCTATCTCTGGCATCATAATAACCTTCGCTTGTGGGATGAGCTTCGCTATGTAATCAGCCGTCTCGGGTTTAATGACTTGGTCTTTCTCGCCCCATACGACTAAAGTCGGTATCTTATGTTTCGCGATAATTTTAGCTTCGTCTTCCATACTATCGTCAACGATTTGTTTTAATATCTTGGCCTCTAACTGTTGGTTGTCTATTCTTTCTTGTGCCATTATCGCTTTAAATGTTTTTGGAAGATAAGGAGGTTTATTCATGACCAACTGCATCATGTTTTCAAAATCTTCAAAGTTTTTTACCAATAATGGGTTGTCATCTAATGTGCCACTTTGCAATGCTTCGGCCATACCCACTGACAAAAACCCCCCTGTATCTATCAACCATAGGCTTTTAACTTCTTCTGGATACAGACTTGCATAGGCGGTACTGATCGTTCCCCCCATTGAGTTACCGCCGACATGCAGGTTAGAGGCCAGACCTTTGGCTCGCATTAATTCATGCAGGCGCTGAGCTTGCGCTTTAGCCCGGTAATCTGCATCCATAGGTTTGTCAGACTCACCAAAACCTAGCAAATCAGGGATAATCACATGATAGTCTTTAAACTCTTTCGCGATAAAGATAAAGTTGTCTTTATTAGCCCCAAAACCGTGAATCAATAACAAAGGTTCACCCGAGGTGTTTCCATTTTCTGCATAAACCAAAGTGTCGCCTGTCGACAGTTTGAAAGATTTAATCGTTAAGTCAGCTTTGTTGCGTTCGTGCTGTACTAGCTTTTGGGTGGTGGCGACTGTTATCGAGTTTGGGGTTGTGCAGCCGATGACGGACAAAGCCAACATTGCTGCAAGCCCTTTTTTTAATAATGTCATTATTGCCCCTTGGTTAAATAAGTTATTGAATGATTAGGGTATTTAAAATACCTACCACAGTCATCAACCCCGCAGACCAAAGGTCCACTGAAAAAGTGACCGTTCTATTAGTTAAAGCTAAGATTAATAATACCACTTCTGATTAATATTACTATTGTAAATTATCAGGGTATCTAGGCGGACCATAAGACAGATAGTAGAGGGCAGAAGAGCGTGGAATAGGCAACCACCTACCCTCTATAGATTTGATTTAAAGCAATCTAAGATAGTAAATTCAATTATTTAAAATAACGGTTATATAATGTGCCGTATTCAGAGTAATCTACTCCACAACATGTTGTTTTAGCCAATGCTTAAATCTAATTCGCTGTAGGAAACGCCCCATGACAAAGTCTACTAAAGCATCTCGGAAGCCAGCAAAAATACGCATGAGTATTAAGTTTTATCGTCTTATCTTCACCGGACTGATGGCCCTACTCATGTCTTTAATTATTTCGGCATCACTGATATTGGTCAAAGAAGGCTATACCGATCTCTTCTTTGACCATCTACTAAACTCGTGGAAGTTGGCCTTTGTTTTCGCCTGGCCCAGTGCCTACATCTGTGCCTATGTGATACAGACTCATGTGTTGAGTCGCATTGATTTTTATTAAAAAGCCCCTGGCGACTGAGTCACAAAGGGCTTTTTTATTATTCTAGTTTCTATGACATTTTACTCTGACATAGCACCTATAAGCTGGATAGGGAAAGTAACCACATCAAAGGCCAAGGCGAACGGCAGTAACACTAGCTTTTCAGCCGCGTTATTGCCACTACGTGCTGCAGTCTGAGACTGAGTATAAATAGTCACCGGATATGGTTTACTTAAGGCACTGTATTTAGATTGAATCAAACTTAGATTACTAACAGCTGGGTAAACTGCCCCTTTAATAGGTACAGTAAAGCAGAAGCGTTGAGCACCAATGCGTTGGTCACTGGCATCGGTACATTCTTTGCCGCCATTTTGTAAAAAGAACTGATAGTCGCTGCGCTTAAACTCATCTTTTAACTTGGCATACGACATTTTCATCTCACCCTGAAAATAGCCATCGTTGCGGGGTGAGTAGAAAGTCATATCACTGTCCACTTGGATGTTTTTAGGCGTTAAATTGGTCAAAATATTGACCATTTCAGGACCACCTTGGGTGAGCACATAGCTATTCTTTTCACCGACAATAACCACACTACTCGCCGGCATATTGGGCAATGCTTGAGCAGGTCGACCGAAGGCCACCAACTGATCGTCGACCAGCACTTGTTTGGACGAGTTACGGCTGCTTTGACTGCTCTTAGATTCCATTAACTCAGTAGTAGCACACCCTGAGCTTAGGAGTAGCATAGCCAAACCTGTGGCTCCCAGTACTGTCTTTACCCCACTCGAACTTAAACCAGCGCCCTGCTGAGATTTACTAAGTTTTTTCATAGAAGCTTCCTTGTGTCGATTACGCTGTTTTGATATTAAATCTAACAGTACTTAGTGATTAACTTGGTACTTAATTCAGTCTCTAAATTAGTGTTATTTAGTGAATCTAATATCTATCTTAACCCGTTACTCTTCACTTGACTGTAGGTATTCAGTGCCCGTTTATTTACAGCCACTAAGCCACATTACCGTTAAGCCACTTCACCACTAATCGTGGGCACTTTGTTTTTCAGACAGGCCACCAGGTGATCTGCTCTCCCCTCTAATACCGGTTTGGTTTGAGCACAGCCATCATCAGCGATAGGACAGCGGGTACGGAACACACACCCTGAAGGCGGATTAATAGGGCTAGGTAAATCCCCTTCCAATAACTGAATAGTCTTGTTGCGCTCAACTTTTGGGTCGGGAATGGGAACCGCAGACATTAACGCTTGGGTATAAGGATGGGTTGGACTACTATAAATAGCTTTATCTGTTCCCAGCTCAACCGCATTGCCCAAGTACATCACCATGACTCTATTAGAGATGTGTTTTACCACGGATAAATCATGGGCAATAAAGATAAGCGCTAGACCCATCTCTTGCTGCACTTCTTGTAATAGGTTAATGACCTGCGCCTGAATCGAAACGTCGAGTGCAGAAACCGGCTCATCACAGATGATCAGCTTTGGCTTTAAGATTAGAGCACGGGCAATACCAATACGCTGACACTGACCCCCTGAGAATTCATGCGGATAACGGTTCACTTGGTTGGCAAGTAGACCCACCTTGCTCATCATTGCCCGCACTTCTTGCTCAACTTCGGCTTTTGTCATCTTAGGATAATAGGTACGTAATGGCTCGGCGATAATATCCCCCACGGTCATACGTGGGTCTAAAGAAGCCAATGGATCTTGGAAAATCATTTGCATGTCTTTGCGAGTCATGCGCATCTGTTTTTTGGAAGCACCTCGTATCTCTTTACCATTAAACTTAATACTGCCCGAACGTGCTTCAACTAAGCCGATAATGGTACGTGCCAAGGTAGATTTACCACACCCTGACTCGCCGACCACGCCCAGGGTCTCGCCAGCATATAGGTCGAAAGAAACCCCATTGACCGCTTTTAAAGTCGCTGGCTTTTGCCAAAAATAACTGCCTTTTTGTTTGATATCAAAGCTGGTCACCACATCTCTAACTTGCAATAAAGGGGTGTCATTCACCACATCGATACGAGTGCTAGAAGTTTTATCGTTTGACTGTTGCATGAGTTACCCCTCTATCCCAGTGATGGTTTTGTCTTGAATGATATTTTCCTCACCTAACTCCTGCACCTGTTCTTGCGCATCTTGCGGCTCTGTATTGGCAACATCCTCAGGCTTCCAATGACAGGCACGTTGACGGTCATGGGGTAAGAACTCTAATGGTGGTGCCACGTTATAACAAACGTCCATCGCATAAGGACAACGCTCATAGAACGGACAGCCAGGTGGCAAGCTCAATAAGTTTGGTGGGCTACCGGGAATGGTTTCCAACTTACCGCTTTCATTATCCAAGCGGGGAATCGCCCGCAGCAGACCTTTGGTATAAGGATGGGTAGGATTGTAAAAGATATCTTCCGTTTCCCCATACGCCATGGTACGTCCAGCGTACATGACCAGTACTCGGTCACAAATACCGGCTACCACGCCTAAATCATGGGTAATCATAATAATGGTGGTACCAAAGTCTCGCTTTAGCTCATTCATCAAGGTGGTTATCTGGGCCTGTACCGTTACATCTAGAGCGGTGGTTGGCTCATCAGCAATTAACAACTTCGGACGACATAATAGTGCCATCGCAATCATCACCCGTTGACGCATACCGCCTGAGAACTCATGTGGATACATGCCAATACGCTTACGTGCTTCTGGGATTTTTACCGCATCGAGCATTTTGATGGCTTCTTCCCAAGCCTCTTTTTTGCTCATACCTTTGTGCAAAATAAGCACTTCTGCCAACTGATCACCGATTTTCATATACGGGTTTAACGAGGTCATCGGATCTTGGAAAATCATCGATACCTGCTCAGCACGTATCTTATTTAGCTCTTTTTCAGAAAGACCCAATAGCTCACGACCTTCGAACAAGACTGACCCATTGGTGTGGCCATTTTTTGCCAATAAGCCCATCATGGCAAAGGCAGTCTGTGACTTACCTGACCCTGATTCGCCAACGATACCCAAGGTTTCGCCTTGGTGTAGATCAAAGTTCAGACCGTTTACCGCAGTGACTTCACCATCTTCGGTGCTAAATTTTACCGACAAGTCTTTTACCTGTAACAATGCCGGTGCGCTTGAGGAAGCATGACCGTTTGGCCCACCTTGTCTTTGACTGTCTGGTCCTACATTAACGTGTTGTACTGTCATAATAAATATACCTGTATTGGCTGTCTGGCTATCAGATAATTAGATGTCGCTACTTTAATTAGCAAAATATAAGTTAGGACGGTATAGCGCCGTATTAACGGTCTTTAGGGTCAAACGCATCGCGCAAGCCATCACCAATAAAGTTAAAACAAAATAGCGTCACCACTAAGAACACCGACGGTATTAAAATCTGCCATGGAGCAACTTGCATGGTCTGAGACCCTTCTTGCAATAGTGCACCCCAACTGGTCATCGGCTCTTGAACCCCAAGGCCTAAGAAACTTAAGAAAGATTCAAATAAAATCATGCTGGGTACCAGTAATGAGGCATAAACCACCACCACACCTAAAACGTTAGGCACAATGTGACGCATAATAATATTAAAGCCAGAAACACCGCCGACGTGCGCCGCTTCGATAAACTCTTTACTCTTCAAGCTTAAGGTTTGGCCACGTACAATACGTGCCACGTCTAGCCACGATACCAGACCAATGGCCACGAAGATCAGCATTAAGTTACGGCCAAAGATAGTCACTAGTAAGATAACGAAGAACATAAACGGAAAGGCGTTTAGAATTTCCAAAAAGCGCATCATAATCGCATCGATTTTTCCGCCTAAGTAACCAGAAGCGGCACCATAAACCGTCCCAAACACTACGGCTACTGTAGCCCCAGCAATACCTACCAACAGTGAAATACGACCCCCAATGGCGGTACGTACTAGTAAGTCTCGGCCTAAGGAGTCGGTGCCAAAATAATGCTTATTTTCAAATGACGGCGCACCTTGCATATAGCCCCAGTCTGTTTCTGCATAGCCAAAAGGGGCAATCATAGGCACAAATATTACAAACAATGTGACCAAAAATAAGATAACCAAGCTGGCAATAGCCGCTTTGTTCTTATAAAAACGACGCCAAGCATCTTGCCATAAACTGCGTCCCTTAATGTCTGATGCAGTCGGCACTACAATATCAATTGGCTTATCAGCGATAACACTCATAGTCATCCTTGTTCTTAAATGGGTTACTTTAAATGGGGGTGTTTGAAAGTCTAAGTTACGGTTTAGGCAACCCCGAATTTGTCTCAGCAGGGTCACCTCAGCAATACTTAATACTTAATCTGTGGGTCAATAACCGCATACAAAATATCGACGATGGCGTTAAAAGCAATGGTCAGAACCCCAACCAAAATGGTCAGACTAAGCACCATGCCATAGTCGCGGTTTAATGCACCATTGACGAACAATTGACCGATACCTGGTAAACCAAAGATGGTCTCAATCACAATAGAGCCGGTAATAATACCCACAAATGCAGGGCCTAAATAGGAGATAACCGGTAGCATCGCCGGACGCAGTGCATGCTTTAATACGATACGCTGCATCGGCAAGCCCTTAGAGCGCGCGGTACGAATATATTGACTGTTCATCACTTCAATCATCGAGCCACGCATAATACGAGCGATACTGGCGGTATAGGCCAATGCCAGTGCCGTCACTGGTAAGATAAGGTTTTGTACTGCCCCATCGTTCCAGCCACCGCCCGGTAACCACTTTAAAGTAATGGCAAAGATTAAAACCAACAATGGCGCTTTCACAAAGCTTGGAATAACCACCCCAATGTTGGCGAAAGCCATCACGATATAATCAATCCATGAGTTTTGCTTTAATGCCGCCACAATACCGAAGATAAGTCCCAACACTACCGCTAAGATAAAGGCATATAAACCTAGCTCAATTGAGACCGGTAGGGCTTGTGACAATAGCTCATTGACGGTGTAGTCTTTGTATTTAAAAGAAGGACCGAAATCGCCCATCAAGATTTGCTTCAGATAATTGACATACTGTAGCCACATGGGGTCATTTAAATGATATTTAGCTTCGATATTGGCCATAACCGCAGGCGAGAAACTACGCTCACCGCTAAAAGGGCTACCTGGGGCTAACCGCATCATAAAAAATGACACCGTAATGAGGATAAACATAGTCGGAATGGCTTCTAATAGTCGCCGAAATATAAGCTTTAGCATAAACCCTCTGTTTTAAGTAATCCTACTAGCATAATGGTACGGTTAATAACGATATGGTGAATAAACAGACAATGCTGTCATCAAATTAATGCTTGGCAATCGCCACGTCTTTCATGTGCCACACATCTAAAGGGTCATTGTCTGGGAAGCCTATTACGTAAGGTTTCACCAAGCGCACCCCAACATAATGGTACATATTTAAGTTTGGCATATCGGCATCAAGCTGAGCTTCGGCTTGTTGATACAAGTTGGCCCGCTGTTTGGCATCTACGCCTTCCACCAATGTCTGATTTAACAAACGATCAAACTCTGGGCTCGAGTATTTACCATGGTTATTGGTGTTGTCTGTTTTTAAGGTATTTAAGAACGAAGACGGTTCGTTATAGTCACCACACCAGCTTGAGCGCGCGATGTCATAATCCCCTGTACGACGTGTATCAAGATAGGTCTTCCACTCTTTATTGACCAACTCCACCTGAACCTTATCTGCTCCTAAAGCCTCTTTGATAAGCGAGCTAAAAGCCACAGCGATTTTCTTGTGATTGTCACTGGTGTTGTATAACAGTTGGAATTTAAGAGGGTGACTGGCGCTATAACCGGCTTGCTGCAATAAGCTGTTGGCCTCTTTAATACGCTGCTCTTTACTCCAAGCTTGCCACTCTGGGGTAAAGTTGGTCATGCCATTGGTAGACGGTGGGGTTAATTGATACGCTGGCTGTTGCCCCTGCCCCATAACCTTAGTGGCTATAACATCGCGGTCTAAAGCCAAGGCCAAAGCACGGCGAACGCGAACATCATTGAAAGGCGGTCTAACGGTATTGTATTTATAATAATAAGTACATAAGCGGGGAGCGACGCGCAGCTCCTTGCCCATGGAGGCTTTGATTGACTCAAATTGCTCAGGGGGCACTTCGGCACTCACATCAACCTCGCCCGCTTGGTAGCGAGCCACATCAGTGGTGGGTGATGAGATGGGTAAAATAGTGACGGTATCAATGGTGGTATGAGCATTATCGAAATAGCTTGGGTTGCGTTTCAACACAATCTTGTCGTTAACCCGCCACTCGCTCAAGGTATAAGGCCCGTTAACCACGATGTTAGCCGCATCGGTCCACTTATCCCCAAACTGCTCAATGACTTTTTGAGGTACCGGCTTGGTTGAGGTATGAATCAACATATCTGGAAAATAAGGCACCGGCTCAGTTAGGGTAATCTGCAGCGTTTTATTATCCAAAGCTTTGATACCCAAGGTCTCAGGATTTGCCTCTCCTGCCATAACCGCTTCTGCCCCACTGACTTTGGCATCGACCAAATAACTGGCGTAAGGGGAAGCAGTATTCGGATCGACCAAACGTCGCCAGCTGTAGACGAAGTCCTCTGCCGTTACTGGATCACCATTACTCCACTTGGCATCACGCAGCTTAAAGGTCCAGACTTTGTTGTCTTTACTCTCCCAGCTCTCTGCCATACCCGGCACTGTTTTGCCTTCACGGTCTGTGTCTACTAAGCCAATAAATAATTGACGAATGATATTACCTTCAGGAACCGCTGAAACTTTGTGCGGGTCAATTGATTCAGGCTCTGCAGTATTGTTAATGGTAATGCTTTGATCTTCAGCAAGAGCCGTTTCAGCCTTACTGTCTGCATCACTACTGTTATTAACCCCTTCTTTGTCATTACAGCCTACCATTAACCCAGCTACTGAAGTAGCCAGTGCTAACATTAGCGGCAGTCGAACTGTGGACAGTTTTGGCTTTAGTTTTCTCATTTCATTACTACTCAAAATACTAAGTTTACGTTAATAAGCAGAGTCTATTAGGTCGTTGACAACTCACCTTTAGTGCTTGGCAATAGACACATCTTTAATTTGCCAATTACTCAAAGGATCTTTAATTGGAAAATTCACCACGTAGGGTTTGACCATACTGATTTTCACAATATGGAATACATTGAGCTGTGGCATATCGGCATCGAGTTGCGCTTCGGCCTGACGATACAATTCGGCACGTTGCTCTGGGGTTACGCCCTCTTTCAAGGTTTGATTCATTAG